>Ga0228701_1002197_pt1 | contig 11975 bp, 28 predicted proteins | sample McNCre117_Aug_MG_2_FD_178017 | JGI IMG/M metagenome (GOLD analysis project Ga0228701, IMG submission 178017) | Freshwater microbial communities from McNutts Creek, Athens, Georgia, United States - 11-17_Aug_MG | ecosystem: Environmental > Aquatic > Freshwater > Creek | place: USA: Georgia...
CTCCAGTAACACTTTAGCCTTACTGGGTTGCAAATACTGTGCTACTTCCTGCTTAGTTGCCAGCGCATTGTTAATAAAATAGTATGCTTCTGCATCTGCATTATTATTAACTACACTGTAAAGGTATACAGTGCCATTGTCCTTGTGCGTTGCAATACTATAGCACTGCTCGTCGTGTGCATAGTAAGTAGTTTGTGTTACAAAAGCGTCCACATTAGCGCTATCGTTTGTAGCTATTTTGTTAGCACTGCGTTTAACTGCCTCTGCGTATATATTAGTATTACTAACGTTGCCGTAAAGCATTACATTAGTTTTGCTTACTTTTTTAATTGTAATACTATCCTTGTAATCCTTGCTCACGCCCTCCACATTAGTACAAAGTACTACACTAGCTAACGTAGCGCCATTAGTGTTAGCCAGCAATTGTTTAACAAAAGCAGGTGTAATACAATTGTGTGCTGTAGTTGCAATTTGCTGTGCTGTAGTTGCGTTAAACATAATAGCTCCTTTGTTACAATAGCTCTAGTATAAATTAAAACGCACAATTTTGCAAGCGTTATTTTAATAGTGTACTAAACTCAAGGGTTATTAAAAAGTGATTGTATTGTTTAAAAAAATATGCTATAATCAACTAGCGCCTGAATTAGATGTTGTATTTGTGCAACACTATTATAATAACATTGTTGACAGTAGGGGTATTAAAATAACGCTTTACAATGTGCGCTTTTTTTGTTATACTAGAGACTTGTTAAACAAAAAGCAAAGTAAAAAATGCAAAACGTAAAACAAAGCACACTTGCACAAAATAACACATTGTATTTTGTGTTGCAAAAAAACAACAAACTTAACACTGTGCGTATTGTATGCACTTACTTTAAAAGTAATGCAAAAGTTACACAGCGTAGCGCACAGTATGTTAGTGGGGACTTACTAGAGCAGGATGTTGCAAATACGCTACAACGCATTAGCACAATGCACAATAATGCAGTAATGCAACAGCTTAACTAAAACAAAAAAAACACTTGCGAAAGTGTTTTACTTAGTGTATAATGGTTATACTAAGTAAAGCAGTTTTTACAAGGAGCGAGCGATGGGACACGAAGCAAAAATGCACATTATTAAGTTGATGCGCGAGGCAGAGATTGTGTTAACTACTAATGCAACAATGCAGGGCAAAGTGTTTGATGACGTGGAAATGCAGGACGCTGAGCTTGAGGACAAGTTTGAGCAATTGCGCAGCATGTTACACAATGTGGTGCGTGAGGCAGACAAGTTGTTGGATTAACGCAACAGGGGCACTTGTCAAGTGCCCTGCTTAGTGTATAATACGTTGTATGCTAAGTGGAGTGTTTTAACAGCGAGCCAATGGGAGTGAGCGTATGGCAAAAGTGAGTGGTCGTGTGGTCAAGTTGGGTGACGTGGTCAGCTTTAAAAGTGACTATGAGCAGTGTGGTCAAATCGTGGGCTTTACTACCACCATGATGGGCGCTGATGTGCTCATACTGGAGAATGAGGATGGCTTTGGTGGTGAGTACATTGGTGGTGAGACTAGGACGCAAGAGCTGGCTAGTGATTGCTGGATAGATTGAGTGGTGATGAGGTTGAGGGGCGTCAGCAATGTCGCCCCTTTTTTTCTGGCTCACAGCGGGCCTTTTGTCATTATAGCACAAAATAAAGGGGCATTGTGCCCCCTTGTTTAGTTAATTGTGTAGCACTCTAACAGTGTTCCACCCAGGCTGTAGTAACACTTATAAATGCGTCCTGGCTCTTTACTGCCTGTTGTGCAAGTTGCTAACAGCTCAATCTCCATGTTAGCGTTAAGTTTTACATCGCTAGCTGTAAACTCGTTGCTAAAAGGATATTGTTTTTTGCGGATAGTAACTGGGATCTTGTTTACTACTACTTGCATTGTGCGCTCCTGTGTTGCTAAGTGTCCATTGTACTGCAAAGCAAGCCCCCTGTCAATCACTTTTTACAGCAATTAACAGCGGGCCTTTGTGTTAGCCTAGCTTTGCAATAACCCGTACATACTCACCGCCGCTAGTCCTGTTAGCATAGCTAGCGTCTGTGCCTGTGCGCTTTACTGTGTTCTCAAAGCCACCCTCTGCAATTAGCGTTTTAAGTGCCTCGTACAGTTTGTCTGCCTCGTTGCCGTCCCAAAAACAAAACACTACACTGCGCCGTGTTGCGTCATGCTCGCTTGTTTTGTCTGTGTAAGTTTGTTTGCGTGTTTGTACGTTAATTGTGCTAGCCAATTTGCGTACACTCGTTGTGCTTAAAAACATACTGCGCTCCTGTGTTTAACAAGTCTCTAGTATAACGCAAAAAGCACCAGTTGTCTAGTGCTTTTTACATTTTTATTCCTGTACGTGCAGTCGCGTCACTGTCTTTGTCTTGTTAGCCTGTGCAAAGTGTTTCGTAAATTCCACCAGCTTAACCTTGCAGCCCAAGCCTTCCAAAAAGCCCTTTGCCTGCTCGTAGTCTTCCTTGCGCCAGCCCCAAACTTTCAAACTGCGTGTACCGTCCGCCAGTTTGTCGTTAAAAATTAACCATCCACGCCCAGTGCAATCTGCTATAATACGTGCCACTTTGCCGGTCTTTGTTGTTGCCACTGCCATAGTTCGCTCCTATTGCGTTGTTGATGTGTCAATTATAACAGAGCACGGCTGCCCTGTCAATCACTTTTACAATCCCAAGCGTTGTAACAGTCGATCCGTTTCTGCTTTGGCCTCGTCCGTGATAAACTCATCGTCATCAATGGCTGCGTTATACTGTGGGAACGCATCCTGCATGACTGGGCTGTTCTGTATCATCACAATCAATTGCAACAGATCAGCGTTCTCAAACCGATCTCCATGCACGTCCACAATGTACTGCATGGTCTCACCATCACCCCAGTCCATGGCAGTTTGGAAAATGCTCATCAACGCCTCGGGGCTGTGTGCTGCTGCCTCATCCACCACCAGGCGGCGTAAGTTTTTCAGCGCACCGATCAGGCGTTCTGTGTCTGCGTCATCATCATGGTCGTTCATCATTACTCCTAGTTGGATAGCTGATTATATGCTATCCTGTGCTGTGTGTCAACCCACGTAGCCTGCATTAACCAAGCAATGCTCATCGTAAGCAGCCTGCAGCGCATTGGCATCAACTTCAAAGCTGACGGTGGTTTGGAATTGTGCGTCCGGGTACTCAACACCCATCTCCAACAGCTCAATCAAAAAACTCAGTGCTTCTTCAAGTTCAGTCATCATACGCTCCTTGTATGTGTTCAATTATACAGTTGGTTGCAGCGTCTGTCAATCGTTTTAGGTGATTGACAGACTGGTTGTTTTGTGTTATACTACGCGATTGCCCACCTGATGGTCAAACTCCACAATGTCTGCGATCAAGTCCTCTTTCAAGTCCTGTATGCGCTGATGAGTCTCCTCGCATACGTCACTGGCGCCCAATGCTTTCTGCACCAGCATGTCCACCTGCTCCAGCAAGTCTACTGCATCGTTGAGCAACTTGCTTTTGTTTTTTGCTGTAAGCACTTGTGACATTTAACGCTCCTGTCTGTTGTTGATGTGTCAATTATAACAAGGAATTGCCTCCTTGTCAATCATTCCAATCCAAATGCTTCCGCAATGTCCTCATCAATCTCACTCAGCGTGTCATCCAATCCCGCACTCCAGTAATCCAAGCCCACAGTCTCACAGTCATGCACTTTGCGGAACTTGTCAATGGCTGCTTGGAATGATACAATTGCACCCTCCAGCTCGTCACGTGCGGCTTGCACACGGGCTAACTTGGCTTTGCTTTTTGGCATTGTTCGCTCCAATGTTTGTTACTATGTGTCAATTATAACAGGGGGCAGTGCCCCTGTCAATCACTTTTTAAAGTAAACTACTTGGATGCGGTTGCGCTTGCGATCCTCAACAAAAGCATACTCACTGCTCTGAGTTGTGTTAGCATTGGGGTTTTTAAGCACTTTGCCAGCAATAATTTTAACGCTGCGTGTGCTCACCTTGCCCTGCCATTCCTCGTGCTCTACGCCCTCGTTGTAGCTGTATTTGCCATTGCACCCGCACATGCAACCAATTTTGCCACTGTACACCTTAGCCACATTGCTAATGTCAACTGCTGCCATTTTTCGCTCCTAGCTGTGTTGTTGATGTATCAATTATAACAGGGGGCAGTGCCCCTGTCAATCATTTTTAAGACAAAATTACCACTTGACTTTGTTGCTCGTCTGTGCTATCATGCTCGTCGTCGTAATCACGCTCAATTACTTTAGGCATGCGGTGGTAGTCGCTGTACTTTACTTCACCCATGTAAACCTCGTCAACTTTGGGTGCAACTTGTGTGCGCCAGTGGTCGCCGTAGTTATAGCTAAAATGCACCTCTGCGTCCTGAGGCATTTCCTGCAAAAGTTCAATGAGATCGCTTACTAGCATGTTTCGCTCCTGCTGTGTTGTTGATGTATCGATTATAACAGGGCATTGCCGCCCTGTCAATCACTTTTTACATGCTCCAAAATGTTTCGCTGTTTACTTTGCAACACCAGGGAGTGTCAATCTCTTGCTCCACCCATTGTCCTGTCATCAAATTACGCACCCACTCATAGCCTTCACGTGCAGGGGTTGTGGGCTTGGGTTGTTGTTGAGGTTGCTGCTGTGCCATTGTATCGCTCCAATGTGTTGTTGGTGTATCGATTATACGACAGGCAGCAGACAAAGTCAACAACTATTTGTCAAATAAAATGATTGACTTTATGCGAAAAGATCTACTAGAATTCACGGAACGGATCGACAGTGTCCCAATCGTCAACCTCCACAGGTCCTTGATCAATTGGAGGCTCGACAGGCGGCTGATCATCCAATACAATTGACCAGGGTTCGGCATACAGATCGATGTTCATCTGCATTGCCTGCGCCCAAGCGTCTACCTCGTTATCAGCTTCGATAACCAGGTCAACTTTACGGACGAATTTAAATTTATAGTCTGGCATATTAGTTGGCCTGCCTGGAGGGACTCGAACCCCCGACCTACAACTTAGAAGGTTGTTGCTCTATCCAGTTGAGCTACAGGCAGATTGTTGGTGGGACCACTGGGGCTCGAACCCAGGACCAAAGGATTATGAGTCCTCTGCTCTAACCAACTGAGCTACAGTCCCAGCTGTTTATTTACGCCACTTCATACGGCATCAGATCATCTTCGATCAGCTGCTCAATCTTGTCTTCACGCTCAACATACTCAGCCATCAGAGCGTCATGCTTCATCAGGTTGTATTGAGTAAAGCCATTGCCTTGGATAACGTCACCCAGGAACTGGTAGTCGCCATCTTCAGATGCCATGAGGATTGTCCTAACATCTTCTGCAGTCAGTCTCTCGATAACTTGCTCAAGCGTCAGGTTTTTATAGAATGCCATGTGTAGTCTCTAGATGTTGCAGGGTGCAGGGCTAACAGCGGGCCTTTTGTATGGATACCGGCAACCGGCAAAGCCATTACAGCGGGCCATTGTGTTAGCCCATTGCTTTAGGCAGTTTGTGCTTCTGCCTCGGTGGTTGCAGCAGCCTCAGCCTTTGCAGCTTTAGGTGCCTTGGGTGCTTTTTCTTCCAAGTACTCGGCGATCACAGATTGTGCGTGAGCATTTTGGAATTGGGGCATGGTGCTGATTGCCTTGACAGCATCATACTTCTCCATCTCAGTGCCCAGCTCAAACAACTCAATGTCAGTGTGACCTTCACGATTGAGAACTTTGATGCGGTTAACGATATCCTTCTTTGCGAAGCGAACCTTCAGTTTGCCATCAGGTTGACGGGAAATACCGCAGATACCAACTTTGTCGTCTTTTTGTGCCATGTTAATTGCCTTTTCAGTTTGTGTTAAAAAATTATCCAATTTGCTTTGGATGTGTCAATTATAATGACTTTCCGTTCATTTGTCAACCTTTTTTTCGAACTCTTTGTTTACATAGTAGGCAATCAGCTTACGTTGTATCATGGTTACGAGGTTGCCTTGATCGTCAGGCACTATAAATCTGTAGGGACATTTACCCCAAGTACCATTCTTTACGAACTGGTAGTAAAACTCACGATGCTCTTTGATGTCAGGGTCAAAGACAATCAGTGGGCGGCCATAAAATTGCAGCTTACTCACGTCGGTCTCTGATCCAACTATCAACCACGTCTTGCAGTGGTTTGTAATTAAATGCAGGCTGTTCCATCGTTGCTCCTGGTTAGTTGCTGTTGTTGAGTGTCTAGTATAACACCAATTTAAGCAAATGTCAATCGTTTTTGTAAACGCTGTAGGCACAATACTATAGGACAAGTCCAGATGCCATTGACTGTTAGTGGAAAGAATGCCAGCATAAAGACAAATGTGATGCCCAGTGCTTTGATAAATGTCATGTCGCGCTCCTGTTGTTGATGTATCGATTATACAATCATTCTGCGATTGCGTCAACTGGTTTTGCTGTGTAATAATCACCGCAACCATTGCGAGCTGTGTTGTTGCTTGCATTGTTCAAGTTAGTCAGCAGGCTTGCAATAGTTTTGGGATTGCGATTGATCTTTTTGTTGCCCTTTTCGTGCGCCCAGCTTGCACCGCATTCCAATGTGTAGCTATAATACTCAATAGCCTCTGCAAGCGTAAGTGGGCGGCTCTCGTAGCTGCGACCTGACATGCTGCGGGTGCTGGTAATAACGTATTGCTTTGACATTGTTCGCTCCTGTGTTGTTGATGTGTCTATTATACGGCAAAACGATTTGAATGTCAACAAAAGAAATCCCCCACGCTGGGAGCGAATCAGCGCAGGGGGTTTCAGGAGCGTTCTTTACGTTAAGAGCTTGACAGGCGCTTCAGCTTCAAATACATTGTCGCCGTGGAATGTAGTAGTCCAACGCTCGTGGTTCTCTCCCACCCATTCAATCTCACCCTCAGCATCGTTCTCAATGGCCTTCAAGAACAAGTCTTCCTGGCCCATCTTGCTGTCATAACCAGTGATCAGTAGGTCGCCCTGTTCGTTGAGTTCAGTGTAGAAACCCAGCTGCTCCAGGATAGCTTGAGCATCCTTGCAAGTCTCTGGGTAGTTGGCATCCATCCATGAGAACCATGCTGCATCCTGTTTGCCACCTGACCAGCTGCCACCACGTTTTTCCTTGTGGTGTGTGGTGTTCAGGGCACACATCTTCTGGTAAGCTCGCTTGAGGTTAGCTGCTGGAATTTTTGCAGTGCTGTTAATGATCTCTACGTAGTAACCCATGTTTCGCTCCTAGCTGTGTTGTTGATGTATCAATTATACAGTCATTCCACGGTCTGGTCAACCGCTTCTTCAACTAATTGTCGGGCCGCTTCTTTGAGCAGGCAGATGTTGTCGCTGAGACTCCAGCCGATGCTGCTTGTATCCTTATACTCTGGATAATGGAGCTCACGCCACTTCTTCAGGTCCAGCATGTAGAAGGTGTTGCCGCGCATGATGTCCCATTGATCGAGTCTTGTGACATCGTTGAAGTATCCATTCTGGCTACGTTGCAGACGCTCTAGGGAGAAGTTACGTGCCACCATGCTCTTCATGCCGGGGGTGACGAACTGTGCCCAGTACTCGCGGTGAGTGCATTCTCGGTTCAGGTATTGTGCTCTAGTAAACATGGTTCGCTCCTTGTTGATGTATCAATTATACAGGGGAACCAGTCCCCTGTCTATCACTTTTTAATCCAGACGCGAGCCTGCGTGTGCCTCTAGGCCCAGTTGATTACGCAGGTAGTCTGCGTATACCACCGCGCCAGCCTCCTTGACACTCACGCTCTGTGTGTTATGCCGGCCAGGGTTCCATAGCATCAAGCCACCGTTCCAGTCCTTGCCAAAGCCTGCCTTGACCAACTCCTTGCCCACTCGGCTGTTGATGCGGACCCCACGCACTTTGACCCAGGCAAAGCCGCAGGCATCGCGTTCGCCAATTGTGGCATAAGCCTGGACGCTGGCCTCCTGTGCGGCCACTTGGGCTTGATGCAGGACGATGGCTACTTGGGTGGTATCTACTGTTGACATGGTTCGCTCCATTGTGTGTTGTTGATGTATCAATTATAACACCATTCCGCGCCAGCGTCAATCAAAAAAAAGCATCTGGGGTTTCGGGAGCGAATCTACTCCCCCAGATGCTTGGGAATGGCGGAGCCTTGTTTTAGACAACCACCGTGGACTTACTTATGGGAGCGAATCACTTTCAGTCCTGTTGGCAGCTTTCGGGAGCGAATCTACTCACCGCCAATGTATGCATTAATATTAATTATTGCGCATACATGTTACCAGCGCTACATCCTTCCAATCTGCTGGAAAGCTGCTGCGCAAATCTGCAATCTTAAGGACAACTCGCAGACTCATACCGCGTAGCTTGTCCTGATGTTCCTCAATGAACGAGACAATCTCATCTTCAGTCTGCTGGTCAAAACCATATTTGTCAAGCATTCCGTCTGCCACAATCTGTTTGATACGCAGCAGCTTTTCACGTACAGTGTCGATGGTCAAGTCCAAGTAGTGGCAACGACTCTCAATCGCCTCCAGGTGGGGACGAAGTTTCTCGCTGCGAGTGTTCTCAAACTTGGTGTTGGTGATAAAGATCACGCCACCTTCGAAATCGAACCTAGTGGGGACACCATCGTCACCCAGGATACGGCTTGCAGTGTTCCAATTGACCGTACGAGTCTCGCTGCTGTCCAAGGCTGCCTTGAGAATGTTCAGGCTGACATCGTCTTCCAACACACTGTCGCAATCATCAAACACCACGATCTGATGTGGCTTGCGATACTCATAGAGCTTCTTGTACAGCATGATGGGACTGATTTTGCCCTTGACCACTTCGTAGTAGGGTTCGTCAGTGTCTGTTGCACTAGTGCCCAACACTGTTTCAACACCATAGCTCTTGCCTACACCAGCAGCGCCACTGACCACCATCGCACGTACAGCACCGTCTTTAACTGCTGCTGTCATCTGATCCAGAACTCGGAAGCGTACACGTAAGCGTTCGATAATCTGTTCATCTGTCATGCCTGCTGTAGCAGTACTAGTCATCTTATCCACTCGCTTGCTCTCCGCTTCCATCTTCTGCACACGTTCTAGGTTCCAGTATTCCATCGCCGCTCCTGTTTAACAAGTCTCTATTATAAGGGGTCTAGCCCCTTATGTCAAGAACTCCAGGTAAGAAAATAATTGTCAGGGTCTGGTTGCGCCAGCACGTAGTCAATCATTTCCGCAGTTACTTCCAAAGCCTGCAGGTACCAGTTGAGGTGGTTGTCAGCTTCAGTGCTCTTGGTAAACAAGTAGTAGGTGGGATTGCCACCAAAGCGTGATGGCTTGCCGGGAACTGCACCCACAATCTGCAGGCCTTCAGGGAACCAGTCACCAGCGCGGTTACTGTATCCACCTTTGAATGTGCCTTTGAATATGCCAAGCTCTTTCTTAAGAATCTCCATGGCTTCTTCCTTGCTGCCCACAGCATCGTAGCCATTAACCTCAATCACATCGTATTGTGACATGGGAGTTGTCATATAGTGACGCATGGTTGCAACGCTCTCGGTTGCTCGAGCCCGTGCTTGCTGCCAGTCTACGTTGACGTAGTACTCGTCGTTGGGTTCAAAGATCTCGTACAAGCCGGGCACTTTGATGCGATCCAACACGCTGTTGATACCGCCACTGTTGTAAGAACTTCGCAAGTAACCCACTTTGAACATATGCTCGGGGTGAACTTTGCTGTCCAGCTCGATGGTGGTGATGTCGTTGGGACTGCCCCACTCGTCTAGATTGAGGTCACTGTTATAGAGTTTGATAGCATCACGGATCTGATCCTTGCGCTCTTCACTGAGCAGTTCGTAAGCGCCAGCCTTCTCCCAGACTTCATTGCTGTAGTCTTCTGCTTTCTTTTGGCGCGCCAACGCCGCTGCACGGTCAGTGGAATGTTTCAAATAAACGTCTAAACCCATGTTTCGCTCCTAGTGTTTGTTGATGTATCGATTATAACAGGGGACCAAGCCCCTGTCAATCACTTTTAAACCAGCTCGTAATCCTTATCCCACTCGCCAATGCTCAAGTGAGTGTAGAAGGCTGTGTCAAAGTAGTCAGTCATCGCATCGCTATTGTCGTAAAACTTACGCAGAACGTCAGCACGACCGGGCGCATTGTGCATGATCTCATTGATTTTGTTGAGTGCAGCGCGAGCCTCCAGGCTAGTCCAATGGCTGTCAATCCAGTATTGGTTGACTTGGCAATGTTTACGGCCATTGTAACTGTCTTTGAAGTTTTCGCTGAAGTCCACAGTGCCTTTGAGGATAGTTACATCCACCGACAGGCTGCCACTGCCTTTGCGGCAGCTGAACTTCCATTTGGGGAAAGCGTCTTTGAGTTCCTTGCGGATTGCTTTGACGTCGTCTGCTGTGATATGTGCCATTGTTTCGCTCCAATGTGTGTTGTTGATGTATCGATTATAACAGGGGCCGCAGCCCCTGTCAATCATTATTTGCGTGGGAACAGGTGGTAATTGTAATGCCCGTTGCGATGATTTTCCACAGCACCCAAGTCCGCCATGGCACGTTGGAATGCATCAAAGCCTGAGCTGAGCTTGTCAGACGCTGCGACTTTTTCCACTTTAACCACCATCACAGTGTCACGGAAGTTAAGAAAGCAACGGCTGCGAATAAACACTTCACGAGCTTTTGCCAACATGTCTGCACCTGCTGCCTGCTCGTCCGCAGTATACAGGTTGACGCATCGTGCATCACGCTCTTTGATGTCCTTGATAGCAGCCCAAGGAGTTTGCTTGGTATCTGCGTCATCGTGAAACTTAACTGTAAGGGTTTTAGACATTTAAATGCTCCTATTGCGTTGTTGATGTGTCTATTATAAATGATTTGATCGTTCCGTCAACAGCTTTTCAGAAAACTTTAGCCTTTTTTTTAAATTTATTTTGGTTGACAGACTGCCCGACTGATGTTATAATTGAATGGTCGAACAGAGGGGGGTGGACGTGGAGGCTGGGCGAGTGATTCTTCTATGATGTCAAAAAAGATCCCACACGGGGCGGGATCAAATTGCACTACAGGAGAAAACGGTTATTCGGAATCCACGTAAAGGTAGTCAACCTCACGATCGTTATAGTAGTCACAGATCTCATCGGCGTAAGCTCTGTCAAAGGCACGGTCTACACTGGTGTTGGTATGAGTGTCAATCACAGTATAGCATTCCAGCCCAGTGTTCTCATCCAGGGCAGTTTCCACAGCATAACGAATCATTCTGCATCCTCCTCAACTGGCTCTACACGAAAGTCACCCTCATCGTAGCTCTCCATGGCGTCATAGTCCATTCTATTACCCAGCTCTTCTGCTTGGTCTTGGCTCTCTGCTTCAATCTCTGCCCGGAAATGGACTGTGAGATAGACTGTGAATTTAGACATTGTTCGCTCCGTCTGTTGTTGATGTGTCTATTATACGGCTTTAGGCCACTTCTGTCAATCGAATTACGAAGCCCGAATAATCTTTCTTTGCACGCCAGCCTTTGACTTTCAGCCCCATCATGCCCTGAACACCGTCCAAGAAACGCAGATCGTCCTCATCAGCGCTATACATGCCCTCGGGAATCCGATCGTACACGGCTGCCACATTCATGCCCAATTTCAGTGCCTTCTTAACGTCAGCATCATTGTTCTCCTTACGGCTAAAGGTAAGGTGATAGTTGGCGTATGCTGCAATCTTGCGACCCAAAACCGCCGTGTAATCGTAGAACTGAACCTCGGGAAAAAGCTCGAACACGTTAAGACCAGTATCACCCACAGTGTATTTCTCCCAGCTTAGATCGCTCGTGCCATTGAGACGAAACACTGGGGTCAAGCCTTGTCTGGCGGCCTGCCGGATAGCCTTGCCAATATCTGCAGCCAAGTCCAGCATGAATGCATCACGGTTGTCAAAGAAGTATTCGGTCTTGCGGATACGAGCACGTTGAACGG
>Ga0228701_1002199_pt1 | contig 11963 bp, 13 predicted proteins | sample McNCre117_Aug_MG_2_FD_178017 | JGI IMG/M metagenome (GOLD analysis project Ga0228701, IMG submission 178017) | Freshwater microbial communities from McNutts Creek, Athens, Georgia, United States - 11-17_Aug_MG | ecosystem: Environmental > Aquatic > Freshwater > Creek | place: USA: Georgia...
GACCGTAGAGAATCTCATCGCCAATGGTAATTATTTCTGCTCGAACCATTTAGTTTTCTTACTTTTGTACGAAAATACGATTTAATTCGTTTGCAAACACACGGATGAATCGAAAAACAAATAGCCCCCATGAAACATTCTGAAATCAATTTTAAAATCCAATTAGACGATAATAGTATTCCTGAACAAATCTCTTGGTCAGCAACCGATAACCCAAACGAAGGCATTGAAGAAACAAAAGCCATTTTAGTGGCAACTTGGGATCCCTATCATAAGGGAACTTTAACTTTGCCATTATGGACTAAAGACATGGAAATTTTGGATATGAAGCGATTCTTCATTGAAATCATGGGTACAGTGGGCGATGCCGCATTGCAAGCTACAGGAGATTCAGAATTTGCACTCGAAGTGGAACAAGTGTGCAAAAAACTATCTCAAAACTTAAAGAAAGAAATTACAGCGGCCTCAAAAGGCCAATAATCCAATCGCATGCGTTCATTCAAATTCATTGTTTTATTATCCTTCATTGCTTCAAGCGGATTCGCACAAAAAGGAATTAACTTCCTTAAATCCAGTAATTTAAATTCAGCAATCGCTGCAGCAAAGCAACAAAATAAATTGTTGTTTGTAGAAGTTTATGCGCCTGATTGCCACATTTGTAATTCGTTTAAGGGTACGTTTGCCCAACCGCAAGTAGGGACAATATACAATACGAATTTTGTCAATTATCAATTAGATATTCGTAAACCTGAAAGCCAACGAATTCTACAGCAGTTGAAGGTAATCATCAATGCTACGCCGACATTCTTATATTTTGAACCCAAAACGATGAAACTCGTTCAGGCTAAATCCTTTGGGGAGCGTGAAAATTCGATATTGAATGTGAATAGTATTGCTCAGAAAGCTGCAAACCCGGCAGAACAAGCTATTAATTTTGCTACAAAATTCAAGTCGGGCGACCGAGGTTTCGCCTTCCTATTAAACTATGCACAATATGCTCGTTTAACAGCTGACACGACAACGAACATCAAGGTTGTGAATGAATTAGTGAAAGTAATGCCTACGAATCAATATGTCAGTCAGAGCGCTTTGAACATCATTCAAATGGTGATGATGAATAATAACAATGCCTTATTTGATTATTTCGTCGGGCATTTAGCTCAATATAATCGTATCGCAGATCCGGGTTTGGTTAAAATGATTTATGAAAATGTGTTTCAAATCGTAATGACAAGCTCACAGATCAATAAACTTTCCAGCGCAGATCTCAAACGTATGAAAGACCAAATGGCTAAATGCGAGATCGATAAAGGATCCATCATTAGAAGAACTTGGATGGCAGAAAGCACGCTCTTATTTAAGCAAAAGAAAGCGATGGCTGCGATCAAAGTTATCGAAAACCTAATCAATGAATTACCGAGCGCTCCAGGCCCAAAAGAATATCAGTATCTCTGTGATTTTGTCAAATCAAAGACGAAAGATAAGGCAGCACTCAAATTCGCACAGGCGAATTGGTGTAAGTTTGGCCTAAAATAATTAGCGAAGGAAAGCGCGATACAGCATAACCAAAACACAAAACAAAAACATCACGATCGAGATTTTGTTGATTGTGTGCATTGTACGAATGTTAAAATTGGTAGGAGCACCCGCTTTTGGCTTTTGAAACACACGAACAAAGTATGTGAAAACTTCGCCTATTTTAAAAAGTTCTTTTAATCTGCTCATATTTATTCGTTTATAGACGGTTCACGCCAGTCTCCATTTTCTTTAATCAAGGAAATTAACTCATCCACAGCTGAATCTGCTGGGACGGACTTTTTTACAACTTCCTGCCCTTTGTATAAGGCTATCTTATCTTTTCCAATCCCTACATAACCATAATCTGCATCGGCCATTTCACCAGGTCCATTGACAATGCAACCCATGATACCAATTTTTATACCTTTCAGGTGATCTGTTACTTGGCGTATCTTTGCTGTCGTTTCTTGTAAATCAAATAAAGTACGACCGCAAGAAGGGCACGAGATATATTCTGTTTTGGAGATTCGAACCCGACTAGCTTGTAATATGCCAAAGGCTGTTGCATTTAATAAGGCATTCTTATCTTGCATGTAAGGCATAGATAACATAATTCCATCCCCGAATCCATCTATTAATAATCCACCAGCATCCGTAGGAGCAAACAATTGTAATTGATTATCATCTACGTTGGGATAAGCGATTTTAATAACAACAGGAACCTGTATATTTCGTTGCACAAGTTCAAAAAATCCACGACGCATGGCTGCCATTTGATGTGCATTACTGCTATGTAAGACCAACACAACATTAGTCATTCCATCAAATTGGACATTAGCTAATTCCTCTGCTTCGATTGAGACGAAATTTAATTCGGAATGACGTGCAATCGCTGAATTCCATTCCTCAATCGTTAATAAGGGATAAACTTGCGGATTCCCATTCCAAGATTCTGAATTTACGATTTGCTTTAATCCATTCGGCAACATAAAATCCACCGAATGCTTACCGGTATAAATATAATCAGCACCTAAATCATTCATCGCCCATTTGTCGGGCTCAGGAAGATAAAAATGGCCTATAGCCTTCAAATCATCCAATTGGATGCGGGTCATTTGAGAAAAATCTGCAATGACGCGAGGAACTTGATGTCCCCCAAAATTCACTAATTCATTTGACTTTCTGCGCTCATATGCAAATGGATTAATAGGAGATACAAAAGGTTTCTCGACAACAATTGGCTCAATAGGTGAACTCTGTGAAGCTCTGAATTCATAGCGACGAACTAACTCTTGGGCAACTGGTATTTCAAATTCAGGATCTTCCGTTAAGGAAACACGAATCGTATCGCCTAATCCATCTTCCAATAAGGTTCCAATACCGACCGCCGATTTAATACGACCATCTTCGCCTTCACCCGCTTCCGTCACACCTAAATGCATCGGGTAAGCCTTAAAACCACCATCCGCTAATTTTTTACTCAGCAAACGATACGCTTCTACCATGACTTGCGTGTTCGATGATTTCATCGAAAGGACAATGTTCGTATACTTTTCATCCTCACAAATACGTAAAAATTCCAAAGCCGATTCGACCATCCCAAGTGGAGTATCTCCATAGCGGCTTAAAATACGATCCGATAAAGAACCGTGATTCGTCCCGATGCGCATTGCCGTTCCATATTCTTTGCAAATCTTCACCAAAGGCAAAAATTTATCACGAATTCGGTCTAATTCGGCTTGATAAGAGACATCCGTATAATCAATCGTTTCAAAGCGTTTTTTGTCGGCGTAATTCCCTGGATTAATTCGTACTTTTTCAACAATTCTAGCTGCTAATTCAGCTGCATTGGGTGTAAAATGTATATCTGCCACCAAAGGAGTTGTGTAACCTCTTTCGCGAAGACCTTTCCGAATATTCTCTAAATTTTGTGCCTCTTTAACGGATGGAGCCGTAATGCGAACTAACTCACAACCGGCATCAATCATACGAATGGCCTGATCAATGGAACCTTGCGTGTCCATCGTGTCAACCGTAGTCATGGATTGAATCCGAATGGGGAAACCAGATCCCATGTACAAATCACCAATTTGAACAGGAATTGTTTCCCGTCGCTGATAAGACCAAAGGGAGGGAGCATATTGATTGCCATCAGCAATCAAATGAGCATTCGGAGAATCAATGAGTCGCGTCATAAAACAAAATTACAAAGAAAAGCCCCATCTACCAATGGAAAGATGGGGCCGCTTGAAACTTATCTTTCTACTACCAAGAACTCTTTTTATGCCCAATTGTTGCATAATAAAGAATAAATAAATAGCAAGGAATCATAATCACATAAGCTAACTGCGTATCACCTAAACGATCGGCAATCGAACCATAAACTAATGGGACTAAAGCTCCTCCAGAAATCATCATAATAATGAGCGCGGACCCTATTTTCGTGAATTTACCCAATCCCTGTATGGCTAAAGGCCATAATGCTGGCCACATCAAAGCATTTGCTAGTCCCAACAAAGCAATTGATAAAACAGATAAATAACCGTCTAATACAACAGCTCCAATAGAAAATATTATCCCTAAAATAGCCGAGTAATTCAAAGCTTTTTGTTGGCTTAAATACTTGGGAATAAACAAGATACCTATGACATAACCCGCCAACATGCCATAAAGCGTATAGCTAGTAAATGATTTGGCAACATCCATACTAAATCCCTTGGAAACACCATAATTGATAATGGTATCACCGGCCATCACTTCCACACCTACGTAAAGGAAAAAAGCAATTAACCCCAGCACTAAATTTGGATATGCCCAAACACTCGACTTCGAAGCTAAGGCCTCTTCTGCTGATTCTTCAGCCTCTACTTCAGGCAAACTTGATAAACGAACCCATAAAGCTAAGGCAACCAGAATAACTGTCATGATTCCATAAGGCATAATAACCGTTGCTAGGTTAGCCGGTCCAGCAGCTGAGGATAATAATAATCCACCAAAAATCACTTGGCTTAATATCCCAGCCACTTTATTGCAAATTCCCATTACGGAAATCCGTTGCGCGGCTGATTCTGATGGTCCCAAAATGGTTACATAAGGATTCGATGCTGTTTGAAGTAGGGCCAAACCCGTACCAATCACAAAAAGTCCTAATAAAAACAAAGGATAGTTTTCTGCCTTCGCAGCAGGAATAAATAACAAAGTACCCATCGCCATGGCCAATAGACCGAATGACATGCCATTTTTGAAACCTGTTTTAGCCAAAACCCAAGAAGACGGGATTGCCATTACGAAATAGGAAATGAAAAAGGCAGAGGTAACGAGTAAAGATTGAAAATTATTCAGTTGGAATGCATCTTTAAAAAAAGCAATAAGAACTGAATTCACCCAAGTAACAAATCCGAATACAAAAAAGAGTATTCCGATCATGATTAAAGGGCCATTGGATTGTTTAGCGTTTGTCATAAATTTAATATTGTTCGTTTAAAGCAAAAATAGGTTTGTTGGTTTTCCACTTTCCACGAGTGAAGTCAGGAATTTGAATAGGAGCGGAGCCCTTCGCAATCGACTCTTCGGAGAGAGGAGATATCGCCGACCAAGCAGCTGCATCATATACGTCGATTGGGGGTGCAACTTTTGCTTTCACAGATTCAATAAAGGCTCTCAAAACAAAATAATCAATCCCACCGTGTCCCGCGTTTTCTGCATCGGCAGCATGCGCTTTCCATAATGGGTGGTCATATTTATCTTGATAAGGCTTGAAATCCTCCCATCGATGCGGTTTTGCAGAAACTCCTTCCAAGTAAATGGATTTATTATCATCCATCCAAATCCCTTTGGTTCCTTGCACGCGAAAACCTAAGGAATAGGGACGAGGTAAATTCGTATCATGTGTAATTAAAATCGTTTCACCATTGTGACATTTAATCATGGTTTGAACCACATCACCGCATTTGAAGTTAACCTTCGCATTCGGATGATCTTTACCACCTTTTTCCTCGATGTATTGATGTAAGCCCATCGCAGGAGAGGCCATCGACGTCAAATAAGCAAATTGATTTCCGCGGTTAATATTTAACATTTCCGCGACCGGACCCAATCCATGTGTAGGATATAAATCTCCATTGCGGTCGATGGAATGCTGCGTGCGCCATTTGGCTTCAGAAAAACCTTTCTCCCCAAATTCCACACCACCACCATAGGCTTGTTTGCCATCATTAAATTTCACTTCGCGTAAATCGTGCTGATAACCACATTGTACATGTGAAAGTGAACCGAACATGCCTTGTCGGACCATATTAAGCGTAGCCATCACATCCCGACGGTAACAAACGTTTTCTAAGATCATACAATGTGATCCTGTTTTTTCGTACATATTGACCAAATCCCAAGATTCTTGTAGTGTTACTGTAGCTGATACTTCTACTCCGGCATATTTCCCTTGTTTCATGACTTCCAAAGCCATAGGAACATGCCATTCCCAAGGTGTCGCAATAACCACACCATCAATGTCAGCACGTTTCGCCAAATTTTCAAAGTCGTGATCCCCTTTCTGATAGGCAACCGCTGGCTTGCGACCTTTGTCGGCAATCATCTTTTGTGCAATTTGGATCGCTAGAGGATCAATATCACAAATAGCAACCACTTCAACATCGTCACGGTACAAGGCCATTTCTAAATGATTTCTTCCACGCAGCCCGACTCCGATGAAACCTAATCGTACTTTCGTTTGTTGTACATGTTGTGCATGACCTAAATGGGGCAGGATAGTTGCTCCGGAGGAATAAATGAGTGATTTAGCGATAAAATTTCTTCGCTTCATAGTATGATTAAATAGGTTATTAGATGTTGAAATTGAAATTTAATGAAATTACTCTTGTAAATTTATAAGAATTATAAAAAAATGAGCGACTCACCCAAAGTAAGTATCTTTCGAAAAGAGCATTTTAATGCAGCACACCGCTTGCACAATGCTGCTTGGAGCGAAGAAAAAAACAAAGAAATTTTCGGTTTGTGTAACAATCCGAACTACCATGGGCATAATTATGAATTAATTATTCAAGTTACGGGAACAATTAATCCTGAAACGGGTTATGTCATCGATACGAAAGTTTTATCGGATTTAGTTCAACGTGAAGTTTGTAAGAAATTTGATCATCGAAATTTAAATTTAGATGTACCAGAGTTCGCCAATTTAAATCCTACGGCCGAGAATATCGCATTAGTGATTTACAATAAGTTAAGACCAAACATTGCCACTGAATTAGAATTAAAAATTAAATTATATGAAACAGAAAGAAATTTCGTTGAATTCCCTGCTAATTGATAATGACCGTTTCTTGTTGACAGACGAAGAAATAGGAGACAATCATGTAGCCACCTCGATCGAAACACCGATGAGGGAGGATGCTTTTGTTCTTTCTGATGCAGAAAAGATTGCTAAAATTGAATCTCATTTCCGTGAGATCATGTTGACCTTAGGTCTGGATTTGACAGATGATTCTTTACGTGGTACACCCAAACGTGTGGCTAAGATGTACATCGAGGAAATCTTCAATGGATTAAATCCATCCAATGAGCCTAAGATCGCCTTGTTTGAAAACAAATTTGGCTACAATGAGATGCTCATCGAGAAAAACATTAGTTTTTATTCGAATTGCGAACATCACTTCGTACCTATCGTAGGTCGTACGCACATTGCATACATTTCTTCGGGTCAGGTGATTGGCTTGTCCAAATTAAACCGGATCGTACAGTATTTTGCTAAACGCCCGCAGGTACAGGAGCGATTAACGATGCAAATTGCCAAATATTTGCAGAAGGTTTTGGAAACTGAACACGTTGCCGTATTCATTGATGCCAAGCACCTTTGTGTTTCTTCGCGAGGAGTTAAGGATGATGCTACATCAACAATTACTTCATTTTATGGCGGGAAATTCCAAGAAGAAGCGACTAAACGTGAGTTTTTAGATTCACTTCATAACTAAGATACATTGGGAACTTATATCATTGTGGGCGCAAGCCATGGAATTGGTGAAGCTACTGCAGCTAAACTTATGTCGGAAGGACATCAGGTAGTTAACTTAGCCCGTACTGCAAATCCTTCGTGTGAAAATCATATATTGGATGCAAATTCCGATGAGGTTTTACCTAGTATGGATGGCCCCATTGCTGGAATCGTATATAGTCCCGGGAGTATTGTTTTAAAACCTTTTCACCGGTTGAGTCAAGAGGATTTTAAAGCAGACTTCCAACTCAATGTGCTGGGTGCTGTTAAAGTCATTCAAGCCTATTTACCCAATCTTAAACAAAATGGCGGAGGATCCATCGTTTTATATAGTACTGTTGCTGTTCAAACAGGTATGGGATTTCATGCATCCATTGCGAGTTCCAAAGGTGCCATCGAAGGATTAACCCGCTCGTTGGCAGCTGAATTAGCAAGCCAACAAATTCGTGTGAATGCTATCGCACCATCTCTAACAAATACACCTTTAGCCGCAGGCTTATTAAATAGCCCAGAAAAGATTGAAGCGGGAGGAAAGCGTCATCCATTAGGTCGGGTAGGAGAGTCGAGCGACGTTGCCAATTTAACAGCCTTTTTAGTAGCCCCTGAAAATACGTGGATTACAGGTCAAATTATTGGAGTTGATGGAGGAATGGGAAGCTTAAAACCAGCTTAAAGCTCGTTAAAGTGCTTTTGATTCATAGCCATGTTTTTGGCAGTCCATTGAATTTTCTTTGAAAATTCTTTTGAACGAATCGGGCAATCTGCTATTTCACAATGTGAACAACAGGCATCTAGACAAGGGTCTACATGTACAAAAATCTCAATTTCCGTAGGTAAAACGCGCCCCATAGTTACTTCAAAGTCATGAATTTCATCATGTACCCGACTCAAATCCCAATAGCGTGGCAGAGTTAAATGGCAATCTATATGTAAATCACCACCGTATTGTTGGATACGTAAGTTGTGTAGATCAATCCACGTAGCTTTTTGGTGTTGGGTAATCCAATCAATCACCTTATTAAACACGGCTGGGTTTGTCTCGTCCATCAAGGCCGCAACCGATTCTCGAATCAGTCGGATACCTTGCCAACACATCAACAGGGCAAATACAATGGAAGCCACCGCATCTACCCAAATCCATTGGGTAAAAAAAGTAATACCTAAAGCAAGAACGATTAAAAGGCCATTGTAAGCGTCTAAAGTCAAATGTTTCCCATCAGCAATAAGCGCTGGTGAATGAGAAGATTTACCTACACGCACTAAATAAAAACCTATGAGGCCATTCATTAAAGCAGACCCTAAGGAAACATACATGCCTAGATCTAAGCGCGTTAATGCGGGTGTGGAAATTAAATGTTGGGATGCATGTAAAAATATGTAAGCAGATGCCAATAAAATAAGTACACCTTCTAAACCAGAGGCAAAAAATTCAATTTTACCATGTCCATAAGGGTGGTTTAAATCGCGGGGTAAGGAAGCTAGATAGACGGAATAATAGGCAAAGGCTGCTGCCACCACATTGATGATGGATTCTAAAGCATCTGTTAATATAGCTGTGGATCCACTCAAGTAATAGGCATAAAACTTCGCTGCCATGATGAGCAAACTCAATACAAACGAAAAAATAATAAGCCTTTGTTTCATGCGCGTAAAATCTTAACAAAGATAGTATTTTTGTTGGATGGAACAGGAAGCAAACCCTTGGAAAACAATACAAATCAGTACGCCATACGAAAACGATTGGATCCGTGTAGAGCATCATGATGTCATTAAACCGAATGGCGAACCTGGAATTTATGGTAAAGTACATTTCAAAAATCAAGCGATTGCCATTTTACCTATCGACGACGAAGGAAACACATATTTAGTTGGCCAATATCGCTACACCATCAATGCCTATTCCTGGGAGTTACCGGAAGGTGGGTGCCAAAATGAATCACCCTTAAATGCGGCGAAACGTGAACTCAAAGAAGAAACGGGGTTAATGGCGTCACAATGGACTCTATTAGGAGAAAATTATTTGTCGAATTCGGTAACGGATGAAAAAGCGATCATGTTTTTGGCGACCAACTTACAATTCACTGAATCAGAACCAGAAGACACGGAACAATTTCAAATAAAAAAAATCCCCGTTCAAGATGCCATCCGAATGGCACTCAACGGGGAAATAAAGGATGTATTATCAATTACGACTTTGTTAACCTATGCATTAAAGGTCCCAGGATTGCATCTCCTTTAATTCATCGTAGTCGGTTAGATCGTATTTGATTGGAACGATACTGACATAATTTTCCTCCAAAGCGTCTAAGTCAGTATTATTGCCTTTATCGAAATGCTCGATATCACCGTCCATCCAATAGTAAGATTGGCCATAAGGGTCTTTGCGTTCAGCAAAACGCTCTCGATATACTGCATCGGCCTGTTTTACTACTTTAATTCCTTTAGGTGCGACATCAGATTTGGCCGGGAAGTTTACATTTAAGGTCAATCCTTTGGGTAAACCATGCACTAAAACTTGTTGGCTTATCTTAATTATATAATCATGGCAATGGCTAAAATCTGCATCTGATTTGAAATCACATAATGAAAAACCAATCGCTGGGATTCCTTCCATGGCTGCTTCAATGGCCGCCGACATCGTTCCAGAATACAAAACGGATATGGAGGCATTGGAACCATGGTTGATTCCTGAAACAACTAAATCGATGTTACGATCCTTTAAAATCAAGTGTTTTCCTATTTTCACACAATCTGCCGGAGTACCTGAACATTTATATGACTTGACATTCGGTCCAAAATCATGCGTTTCAGTCACTCGTAAAGGAACACCCATGGTAATGGCGTGGCCCATGCCCGACTGATGTGTATCGGGTGCGATTACGACTACTTCACCCATTTCTGACATAATTTCGGTTAAGACCCGAATTCCTTTGGAAGAAATAGAATCATCGTTGGCAATTAAAATAAGTGGCTTCATAGATTGTATATTTGTAAGCAATTTACAAATTTGAATGCACAATTTTAGCCTATGCAATTCCGAAAAGCCGACATTTCTGATATTCCTGTGATCCAACAAATCGCTGAAAAAGCTTGGCGCCCAACCTACGGTCATATTTTATCTGAGGAACAGACCTTGTACATGTTGGACATGATGTATTCGAATGAAGTGCTAAAGAAACAAATGAATTCTTCGATAGCCTTTTATTTGGTAGTTGATGCACAGCAGCCTCTCGGTTATTTTTCATTTGAAATAACGGAACCCGATCGAATGAAATTGCATAAAATCTATTTGGATCCTGACCAAAAATCAAAAGGAACGGGTAGTCAAATCATTGAGTTTGTCAAACAAAATGCCTTGCAGGCAGGAGTGAAGCATCTTGAATTAAATGTCAATAAATACAATTCTGCGGTTCAATTTTATGAAAAACTAGGCTTCACCCGAGCCAAAGAAATGGTCTTGGACATCGGGCATGGCTATGTGATGGATGATTATGTTATGCAATTGAATCTAGCGCCAACTCAATAAGCGCTTGAATTTGAGCTTCCGGATTGCTTGAAAATTCATGTGTAATTCGGTTAGCTAAAATCGCATTCAATGAAATCATGTCATGCCCCATGGATGAAGCAAATGCATAATAGGCTGCCGTTTCCATTTCGATATTGGTTATTAAATTCCCCTGAAATGGCTGTGCGGAAACATCCTGCAAGAAATTGGGTAACAAAGATTTCATACGAACAGTTCTGCCTTGTGGAGCATAAAAACCAGGTGCTGTGAGCGTATAGCCTCGAAATGGAATAGCTGCAAATTTATTCAGAAGTTTGGAACTCGCTTTGGCGCCATAAAGTGGGATTGAATAATGAATTAAATTTCCCCATTGGGTTAATGCATCAGCTTCCAACATATTTTCACCCGTAAAGCCATAAAACTGCGCTAAATTATCAAAGCCAAGCGCAGCTTCTGAAACCAAGAACGAATCAACGGGTATACTTGCTTGAATGCTTCCCGAAGTACCAATTCGAATGAATTCTAGTGATTTTTTCGTCGTTTTTTCAAGACGCGTTTCAAAATCAATATTGACAAGAGCATCCAATTCATTCAATACAATTTCCACATTATCCACACCTATGCCTGAAGAAATGACACCGATCCGTTTCCCTTTCAATTCACCAAAATGACTCACAAACTCTCTTTTATGAATTTTAACGTCGATTCGATCAAAATACTGAGATACTTTAGAAACACGTTCCGGATCACCCACTAATATAATTTGATCAGTCACTTGATCCGGCCGAATTGCCAAATGATAAGAACTCCCGTCGGGATTAATAATTAAGTCGGTGGGTGAGAAATAGGTCATTCGCGAAATTATCGATAATTTTCGAATTCATATCCTTCACATGAATTGTAACAAAAAAGAAATACATCAAAAGCTCATGGAGC
>Ga0228701_1002201_pt1 | contig 11961 bp, 11 predicted proteins | sample McNCre117_Aug_MG_2_FD_178017 | JGI IMG/M metagenome (GOLD analysis project Ga0228701, IMG submission 178017) | Freshwater microbial communities from McNutts Creek, Athens, Georgia, United States - 11-17_Aug_MG | ecosystem: Environmental > Aquatic > Freshwater > Creek | place: USA: Georgia...
GCAGCCCGCTTGTCCGGCGCAATCCGTACGCGCTTGTCCGGCGTGCGCGGCGGGATATGCCGGCTGCGGCGCGGCGCATAGCTGACGAATTCCTCGGTAACGACGGTTTCCTTGCACGCGCCCTTGCCCTGTGCGGGCACGCCCTGCACCGCGCCCGTGCTTACCGGCACCATCATCACCGGCACCAGCATATAGCCTGCGGGGGCATAGCCGCCCGGCGCACCATGGCCCGGGCTGCGCTCAAGCATGGTTTCGCAGCTGTCGCGGGCAGCGGCAGCGTCCTCCGCCTTGTCGATCGCCCTGCCCGCCACCGCGCCGGCCACGGCGCCGGCGACAGTGCCCAGCACCCGGTTGTCCCGGCCGGCAATCGCATTGCCGGCAACTCCGCCGAGGACGCCGCCGATCACCGTGCCGCCCACGCCGCTGTCGCCAATCCGGCGGCGGCATTCCTTCAGCCAGCCTTCGCGGTCGTAAGGCTGCGCGGACTGCTGCCAGGCGCTGTACCACCCGTCATGATCAGCAGGATCATGGGCCTGCGCCGGTGCGGCGGCGACAGCGGGAAGCGCGGCAAGTGCGATGAGCGTGGCGCGAAGGCGCATGGGCAGTGGTTCCCCCGTTGCGGAACCGCTGCGGTCCCGGGCGTCTGGCCCGCGATTTAGCATCGCGCTGCCGGGGCAACCAATCCTGCGCCGCCACCAATCGCACGGGTGTCCCGAATCGGTGCAAGGCGCGTGCGATCCTGCGCCAACGGCGCGGCTGTTGCAGCAAGGCCCGGTCCGGCCTATTTCATCGGACATGAAACCTTTTGTCCGCAAAGCGCTGATCGCCCTTGGTCTTGTCGTCGTCGTCCTGGTCGGGGTTGGCGCGTGGCTGCTCCACGGCAACCCCACCGACCGCAACCTGGCCGCGACCACCGGGCATGATCCGCAACTGGTCGATCCCGAACCGGAGAAGTTCCCCACCGTCGGCATCGCCAAGCCGATCGGCTGGAAGCCGGGCGAGGCGCCGACCGCGGCGCAGGGCCTGGTGGTCAACCGCTTTGCCGAAGGGCTCGATCACCCGCGCACGATGCTGACCCTGCCCAATGGCGACGTTCTGGTATCGGAAACGAACCGCCCGCCGCTGCCGAGCGGGAGCGCGGGCACCTTGCAGGGCTGGATCACCGGCATCCTGTTCCGCCGCGCTGGCGCCGGCGGCGAATCGCCCAACCGCATCGTCGTTCTGCGCGACGCGAATGGCGACGGCACGGCCGAGCAGCGCTTCGTGATGACCAGCCCGGCGCTGGCTTCGCCCTCGGGCCTCGCCTGGGGTGCAAACACGCTCTACGTCGGCAACCACAACGCCGTGCTCGCCTTTCCGTTCACCCTCGGGCAGACCACCCTTGCCGGAACGCCGCGCAAGCTGATGGACCTGCCGCCGGGCTCGGGCCACTGGATGCGCAACCTCCAGCTCAGCCCTGATGGCAAGAAGCTCTATGTCGCGGTTGGTTCGGGCACCAACATCGCCGACAAGGGCATCAAGGCCGAGACCGGCCGCGCCGCGATCTGGGAGATCGACGTCGCCAGCGGGGTTCCGCGCCAGTATGCCGGCGGCCTGCGCAATCCCAACGGCATGGACATCAACCCGGCCACGGGCGAGCTGTGGACCGTGGTCAACGAGCGGGACATGCTCGGCGGCGACCTGGTGCCGGATTACCTGACGAACGTGCCGATCGGCGCGCAATATGGCTGGCCGTGGGTCTACTGGAAGGACAAGGAGGACGACCGGGTCAAGGACCCGATGCCCGAATACCTCACCGAATATGTCCGCAAGCCCGAATATGCGCTCGGCGCCCATGTCGCTGCGCTGGGGCTGCGCTTTGCGGTTTCGGGCAACCGGCTCGGCGCGAACTATGCCAACGGCGCGTTCATCGCGCGCCACGGTTCGTGGAACCGCAAGCCGGCATCGGGCTATGATGTGGTCTTCGTCACCTTTGACGCCAACGGCAACCCGCGCGGGCTGCCGGTACCGGTGCTGGGCGGTTTCCTTGCCGATCATGGCAAGGAAACCCGGGGCCGCCCGACATGGGTCGCGTTTGACAAAACCGGCGCGCTTCTGGTCAGCGACGACACCGCCGGGATCATCTGGCGCGTGATTGCCCCGGCCGCCGTGCCAAGCATGGCGCCAAAGCCCGTGGTGACCGCACATATGCCGCCGCAGCGGCAGCTCAACAGCGAGGCCAACGCCACCTTCCGGCCGGATCCCGACCAGCAGCAATAGAAAAGCGGGAAGCCTCTAGAGCGAGCGGCCGGCCCGTCCGGCGAGTTCGGTCACATATTGCCAGGCCACCCGGCCCGAGCGGGCGCCGCGCCGCTTTGACCATTCGAGCGCGTCGCCAGCATCGAACGCCAGCCCGTGGGCCTCGGCATAGCCGGCGATGATCGCGAGATAGTCGTCCTGGCTGCAGGCGTGGAAGCCGATCGACAGGCCGAACCGGTCCGCCAGCGCCAGCCGGTCATCGACCGCATCGCGCGGGTTGATCGGATCGTCCTGTTCCGAAAGATGGCGCGAAACGATCGCGCGGCGGTTGGCCGTTACCGCCAGCCGGACGTTCGCCGGACGCGCTTCCACCCCGCCTTCAAGCCATGAACGCAGCTGGCGCGGTCCGGTCGAGTCGCCGTCCTCGAAGCCGAGATCGTCGATATAGACAAGGAACCGCCGTTCGACCTGGCCAAGCCGGCCGAACAGCCCCGCCAGACTCGCCAGGGCATCGGGCGCAACCTGCACCAGTGCGATCGAACCGGCCTGCGCGGCCTGCGCGGCCGCAATCGCCGCGCGCAGCAGTGCCGACTTGCCCATCCCGCGCGAGCCCCACAGCAGCATATCGTGCGCGGCATGGCCGGTGGCATGGCGCATCACGTTGCCGACCACGGCATCCTTTTGCGGGTCGATTCCGCGCAGCAGGGCGAGCGGCGGCGCGAGCAGGACGGGCACGGCGCGTGGGCCGGCAGTGTCCCAGACATAGGCCGGATCCGCCGTCCAGTCGATTGGCGGTGCGGCAGGCGGGGCCAGCCGGTCCAGCGCGGCGGCGATTCGGTCAAGCAGGGGATCGGTCATGCGACTTGGCAGTCTGTCCTTGAAAGCACGGGTTTGGCGTTCGCGTCCCTTGGGCTATAGCGCCGCGCGATGTCCCAGAACAATCGCCCTCTCGTCCTTGCCGCAGACCCCGCCGCGATTGTCCGGGCGGCCGGGTTGCTGCGTGCAGGGCGGCTCGTCGCCGTGCCGACCGAGACGGTATATGGCCTGGCCGCCCGCGCCGACGAGGCGGCGGCGGTGGCCGCGATCTACCGGGCCAAGGGACGGCCCGATTTCAACCCGCTGATCGTCCATGTCCCTTCGCTTGAAGCGGCCGAACAGCTGGCCACGTTCGATCCCCGGGCGCGGGCGCTGGCAGCGGCATTCTGGCCGGGGCCGCTGACGCTGGTGCTGCCGCTGCGCGCTGATGCGGGGATTGCCCCGGCGGTCACGGCAGGGCTGGAAACCATCGCGCTGCGCTGCCCGGCCCATCCGGTTATGCAGGCGTTGCTGCGCGAGGCGGCGGTGCCGCTGGCCGCTCCGTCCGCCAACCGTAGCGGAGCGATCAGCCCGACCACGGCCCGGCACGTGGCCGACAGCCTTGGCGCGAAGGTCGATCTTGTGCTGGACGGCGGCGAGACCGCGCGCGGCATCGAATCGACCATTGCCGCCTTGCGCGAAAATGGCTGGGCCTTGCTGCGCCCCGGTCCGGTCACGGGTGAGGAAATTGCCGGGATCCTTGGCGCGTGCGCGGATGCCGCGGCATCCGCCGGCCGGATCGAGGCGCCCGGCCAGCTGGCCAGCCATTATGCCCCCGGCAAGCCGGTGCGCCTCGGCGCGACCACCGCGCAGCCGGACGAGTTCCTGATCGGCTTCGGCCCGGTTGCGGGCGATGCCAGCCTGTCGGCAGGTGGCGACCTCGCCGAAGCGGCGGCGCGGCTCTATGCGGTGCTGCACCTTGCCGCCGCAGCCACCCAGCCCCGCATCGCGGTCGCGCCGGTTCCGGACCACGGCATCGGCACCGCGATCAACGACCGCCTGCGCCGCGCCGCCGCCTGAACCAGATGTGAAAAAGGCCGCCCTGGAGGACGGCCTTTTCACGCAACGGATGAGGATCGCACGGGCGGTCAGGCTGCCGGGGCTACCTCGTAGTACTTGGGCGCGTGCTCGTTGAGGATCGCCAGGATCTTCTTGAGCGCAGCCGGTTCATCGGTCTTTTCCATCGCCGCCAGTTCGCGCGCGAGGCGCGAGGAGGCCGCTTCGAAGATCTGCCGTTCCGAATAGGACTGCTCGGGCTGATCGTCGGCGCGGAACAGGTCGCGCGTCACTTCGGCAATCGAGACGAGATCGCCCGAGTTGATCTTGGCTTCGTATTCCTGGGCGCGGCGCGACCACATGGTACGCTTGACCTTGGGCTTGCCCTTGAGCGTATCGAGCGCTTCGCGCAGGGTCTTGTCGGACGAGAGCTTGCGCATCCCGATCGCTTCAACCTTGTTGACCGGAACCCGCAAGGTCATGCGTTCCTTCTCGAAGCGGAGCACGTAGAGCTCCAGCTTCATTCCGGCGATTTCCTGTTCCTGTACTTCGATTACCCGGCCAACACCGTGCTTGGGGTAAACGACATAGTCTCCGACATCGAAGGCGTGAGCCTTGGGCGCCATGTATCGTCCTTTCGCGTCAAGGATCGGATCCACCGCCGGACAACCCCCTCCGGCGTGCTGGTTTCAGGGATGAAGCCGCCATCTGCGGCGACGCGGCGCTAAGGCCTCCCATCAACCGTGTGCTGCGATCCTGCCTTTCATGATGCACGCTGCCACAGGCGAACGCCCCGGCAGATGCGCATTATATAGCGCAAGTCCGCCCCAATTTCCAGCCCCCAGCGAATCCCGCAATTGCGAAGGCCTCCGCGCCCTTGAAGGACGGGAGGTCAAGGCATTCGGCCAATGTAAAGCGTTGTAGGGGTTTGTGCGAATGATGCGGCACTGCGGCAGGCCAGGTGCCTGCCGAATCACCCCGCCTCAGTCGCCTTCGCCGGGTTCTGCCGAGAAGTACTTCTCGAACTTGCCCTCTTCGCCCTTGTGCTCGTCGGCATCGGCCGGCGTGTCGCGCTTGGTGGTCAGGTTGGGCCATTCGGCGGCGTACTTGGCGTTCAGTTCCAGCCACTGTTCCAGCCCGCTCTCGGTGTCGGGCAGGATGGCTTCGGCCGGGCATTCCGGTTCGCACACGCCGCAGTCGATGCATTCGTTCGGGTTGATGACGAGCATATTCTCGCCCTCGTAGAAGCAGTCGACCGGGCAGACTTCCACGCAGTCCATGTACTTGCAGCGAATGCAGGCATCAGTGACGACATAGGTCATGGCGGAAAGTCCCCTTGGTGTTCTGGCCGGTGTGGATCGGTCGGCGTATCAGATGCCGCTGCTATGGGATTTGCTGCGCCCCCGTCAAGCACGCGATAACATGACCGCGCCTCTGCTGCCGGACCGCGGCGTTCGGGAAGGGCCAGAATTTCGACCACCTGCACGCCGCCGGGGAGCGGCAGGACCAGTACGTCGCCTACCGCGATCCGCTGCGCGCTGCGTTCGCAGCGCCGGCCGTTGAGGCGGGCATGGCCTTGTTCGACCAGCGCCTGGGCAACGGCGCGGGTCTTGGCGAAGCGCAGGAACCAGAGGAGCTTGTCGAGCCGCACCGTGAAAGGTTCAGCCCTGGCGGACCAGCCCGGCCAGTACCGCGAAGGCCCCGCTTTCAGGCGCGCGCTGGGGGCGCGGCTGCGGGGCTGCGGGCGCCGGCCGGCGCGGCGGGCGCCAGCGCCATGCGGTCGGGGTCGGCGGGCCGAATGCCCCTTCGGGCAGGGCCGGAGGGGTGGGCGCGCTGAACCCGCCTTGTCGGAGCAGCTGTACGTGCGCCTCGGGCGAAAGCCCCATCGAACGGGCCAGCGCCGGGTCGATGTAGAACGTCTTGTGGGAATGCCCGCCGCGCCGGCCATGGGCTTCGCGCAGGAGCTTTTCGGCCATGTCGATCCTGAGCGCCTGCTGCCCGAGCTTGCGATAGCCCAGCGGCGCGCTCCCCCGGGGCAGCGCCAGCACCGGCGGCATCTCGGCGCGCGCCTCGGCGGTGCGGGTACCGCGAATCTGCGCCACCTCGCGCCACAGCGCGGCAGGCGCCGGCTTCAGCATGGCGGGCAGGAACAGGTCGAGCGCACCGATTCGCACCCCCAGCTTGCGCATCGCGTCGCGTTGTTCGGGAGTGAGCGCGTCGAGCCCTGAATCGCCCCGTCCGATCACCCCGCCGCCTTCGACCAGCCGGATCAGCAGTGCGCGCAGTTCCGGGCCGCCCGCAAGATCGCGGCTCGCCTCGTCTAGCGCGGCCAGCGGGGCCAGTGCGGCCAGCCGCAGAACCAGCCAGCCGTCGAGCGCTTCGCGCAGGGCCTTGCGCTCGGCGGCGGGAATCGCTTCCAGCGCGGATTCGAGCCGCAGCTGCGGGACCAGCAGCGCCTTGCCCGGGCTGAGCCGGGCCAGCACCTCGCGCCCGCGCAGGATCGCTCCGTCCGCAAGGTCCAGGGCCGCGCCGCCCGCCGCGATCTCGCCTGCCAGCGCGGTCGCCCGCTCGGCCAGCAACTGGGGCAGGTGGCGTTCCGCCGCCGCGAACAGCAGCTTGTGATCGCTATGGTGCGCGTCGGGATCAACCTTGAACCGAAACCCGTCGAGCGTGCCCAGCTTCTCTCCGTCGACCAAAAGTTCATCCCCTTCGAGTGTAACCGGCAGCAGGCCCGCATCGGGGCCGGTCCTGCGCATCAATACCGATGTCCGGCGATTGACGAAACGCTCTGTCAGCCGCGCGTGCAAGGCATCGGACAGCCGTGCCTCGACGGTGCGGGCGCGCGCGGCCATTTCCTCGCGCGCCAGTACCCAGTCGGGGCGCTGCGCGATATAGGCCCAGCTGCGGATCGCCGCGATCCGGCCCTGCAAGGTGTCGATATCGCCCGAGGGATTGTCCAGTTCGGCAATCCGCGCCGCCACGAAATCGCTGCCGAGATAGCCGCGCCTGAGGTCCTCCCACAGCCGCGCGACGAAGCGGGAGTGGGTCTCGGCGCCCTGCTGGCGGAAATCGGGGAGCGTGCAGGCATCGCGGAACCGCGCGACCGCCGCTTTGCCGCGTACCGTCGCGGCAATGGCCGGATCGTCGGCCAGCCGCCGCATCACCGCCAGGTCGATCGCCTCGGGCGCCGGGGCGAGTTCGCTGCGTTCGGGCGGGCGGCCCAGATCTTTGATCAGGTGGGCCAGCGTATCGAGCCGGGGCTCTGCCTCGCGCCAGAAGATGCGGTCGAGCGGGGCGAAGCGGTGTTCCTCGATCGCCCAGACCTCTTCGTCGGTGAAGGCGGCATCGTGGCCGCCGGTCCCGGCCATCGTGCTGAAGGTGCCGTCCCGCTGGTGCCGCCCTGCGCGCCCGGCGATCTGCGCCATTTCGGCTGGGGTCAGGCGCCGGTTGCGCACCCCGTCGAACTTGGACAACCCTGCAAAGGCGACATGGGTGACGTCAAGATTGAGTCCCATCCCGATCGCGTCGGTCGCGACAAGGTAATCGACCTCGCCCGACTGGAACAGCGCGACCTGGCGGTTGCGCGTTTCGGGAGACAGCGCGCCCATCACAACTGCCGCTCCGCCGCGAAAGCGGCGCAGCATTTCGGCCACCGCATAGACCTGCTCGGCCGAGAAGGCGACGATTGCGCTGCGCGGCGGGATGCGCGACAGTTTTTTCGGCGCGACATGGCTGAGCGTGGAAAAGCGCGGCCGGCCGACCACTTCGGCCCCCGGCACCAGGGCTCTCACCATCGGCTCCAGCGTGGCGGAACCCAGGATCATCGTCTCCTCGCGCCCGCGAGCATGGAGCAGGCGGTCAGTGAAGATGTGCCCGCGCTCGCGGTCGGCGCACAGCTGCGCTTCGTCGAGCGCCATGAAGGCAAGGTCTGCCCGCGCCGGCATCGCCTCGACCGTGCAGAGCAGCCAGCGCGCGTTCGGCGGCTCGATCCGCTCTTCGCCGGTGATCAGCGCTACCCGCTCGCGGCCCTTGATCGCGACCACGCGGTCATAGACCTCACGGGCCAGCAGCCTGAGCGGAAAGCCGATCGCGCCCGAGGAATGGCCGCACAATCGCTCGATCGCGAGGTGGGTCTTGCCGGTATTGGTCGGGCCGAGCACGGCGCGCACCCTGCTGTCATGGCCGCGGGCGGCAGGATCGGACATTTTGTAGGCCATCGGCTCTGCCAATCTGGCATCGCCATCGCCCGGCCGCAAGGCACGCGACCGCGATTTCGACAGCGGCTGGCCGCACATTTTATCTCGGTATTAACCGTTAGCCGTGCAGGGTTCGGCCGGAGTTCATGCGCATCCGCTTGGCTGCGCGCCGGAGGGCAGATGTTCAGGGCAGTCGAAGGCGAGCATTCGGGGCATGGCCCGGCCGCGCTGGCGAGCGCGCCGCCGGAACCCGCCGTGCTCGACCTTGCCGGGATCGCCGTCCAGCTGCCCCCTACCCCGCGCGCGCGGATCGCGTGCCTTCGCGCCGGCCTTGCGGCGCAGGACTGGGTGATCGATCTTGCCGAGGACATCGGTTCGCGCCGCTGGTTGCGCGGCATGGCGACGATGGCGGGACTGATGATCGCGGCCCTGGCCTTCTGGCCCGACTTCTCGCGGCTGGATGCCGCTCCCGCGGTCCGGCTCGACCATGCCGCCGCCGAGGAATTCCACGCCCAGGCGATTATGCCGCTCGGCTTTGGCGGCGCTGCGGGACGCCGGATGGGGCCGACCTATGCCGTCCGCGCGGTGCCCTATGTGCCCGAGCGGGCGGAGGTCGAACTCGCCTCGGTGCTTGCGCCGGGTGACAGCCTTGGCCGGCTGTTGCAGCGTGCCGGTGCCGCCCCCGGCGATGCCGCTCGCGCGACCGAACTCGTTGCCGCCGCCGTGCCGCTGGACCAGATCACGCCCGGAACCAGGGTCGCGCTGGTGCTCGGCCCGCGCCCGGCTCCCGGTCTGCCGCGCCCGCTCCGGCACGCCGAACTGCGCGCGCGCTTTGACCTTGCCCTCGAAGTCAGCCGTGCGGGCAGCGCGCTCGCGCTCCGGAACAAGCCGATTCCGGTCGACAGCACCCCGGTCCGCATTCGCGGCACCGTTGGCGAAAGCCTCTATCGCTCGGCTCGCGCCGCCGGGGCGCCGCCGCAGACGATCCAGCAATATCTTCAGGCGCTCGATGCGCACCTGAGCCTCGAAGGCGACGTGCAGCCGGGCGATACCTTCGACCTTGTCTTCGCCATGAAGCGCGCCGCGACCGGCGAGACCGAGGTCGGCAGCCTTGCCTATGCCGCGCTGACCCGCGGGGCGACTCCGGTGGCCGAACTGCTCCGCTGGGGCAGCGGGGACGGGTTCTATTCCGCCGATGCATTCACCGCGCAGTCGATCGTCCAGACCGGAGGAGGCATGATGATGCCGGTCAACGGCCGCGTTACCTCGCTCTATGGCCAGCGCTTCCACCCGATCCTTGGCTATGCGCGGATGCACGCCGGGGTCGATTTCGGCGCGGCCTGGGGTTCGCCTATCATCGCCGCGGCGCCGGGCATGGTGTCTTTCGCGGGCTATCACGGCGGCCATGGCAATTATGTCCGGCTCGAGCACGGCGGCGGGCTTGGCACCGGGTACGGGCACATGAGCCGCATCGCGGTCGCCCCCGGCGAACGCGTCCGCGCCGGCGAGGTGATCGGCTATGTCGGCTCGACAGGGCTCTCCACCGGCCCGCACCTTCACTACGAGATGTACCAGAACGGCCGCACGATAAATCCGCTCTCTGGCGGGTTCGCGCAGGTGACCCGCACGCTCGACACGAAGGACATGAGCGCCTTCAGGGCCAGGCTTGCGGAAATGAAGGCGCTGCGCGTCGGCACGCGGTTTGCGGCCCGGCCTGCGTTTCAGCACATCGCGATGCGCTGAAGCGCGCTTGAACCGGCCTGCCCTTTGCGGCAGGACGCAGAGCCATGACCACTGCCGCCTATCCCGCCCTGCGGCTGCGCCGCACCCGCGCCACCGCATGGAGCCGCGCGCTTCACCGTGAGATCCTGCTCAGCCCGGCCGACCTGATCTGGCCGCTGTTCGTCACCGACGGAGACTGGGTGGAGGAACCCATCGCCTCGCTTCCCGGCGTGTCACGCTGGTGCGTGAAGGGCATCGCCGCGCGGGCAAGGGAAGCGGTGGCGCTCGGCATTCCCTGCCTTGCGCTGTTCCCCAACACCCCGCCAGAGAGGCGCGACGCAACCGCGCGCGAGGCACTTAACCCCGACAACCTGATGTGCCGCGCCACCCGCGCGATCCGCGATGCGGTGGGCGGCGATATCGGCATCCTCACCGACGTCGCGCTCGATCCCTATACCAGCCACGGGCAGGACGGGCTGATCGACGATGCGGGCTATGTCCTCAACGATGCCACCGCCGAAATGCTGGTGGCGCAGAGCCTCAACCAGGCGGCTGCCGGGGCCGACATCATCGCCCCGTCCGACATGATGGACGGGCGCGTCGGCCTGATCCGCGCCGCGCTCGAAGGGGCGGGCCACCACAATGTCCAGATCATGGCCTATGCCGCCAAATATGCCTCGGCGTTCTATGGCCCGTTCCGCGATGCGGTCGGCAGCCGGGGCTTGCTCAAGGGCGACAAGAAAACCTACCAGATGGACCCCGCCAACGCCGAGGAAGCGCTGCGCGAGGTCGCGATGGACCTTGCCGAAGGCGCTGACACCGTGATGGTGAAGCCGGGCCTGCCCTATCTCGACATCGTCGTCAGGGTGAAGCAGCGCTTCGAGGTGCCGGTCTTCGCTTACCAGGTCTCGGGAGAATACGCGATGATCGAGGCGGCGGTGGCTGCCGGGGCGGCGGACCGCGACGCCATCGTTCTCGAGACGTTGACCGCGTTCAAGCGCGCCGGCTGCTCGGGCGTGCTGACCTATCATGCCGCCCATGCGGCCCGCCTGCTTGGCGCCTGAAAGGAACGGTTCCATGGTTTTCCGCCCCGATGTCACCATTCTGCCGTTCCATGGCAAGGCGCCCCGTATCCACGACAGCGCCTTCATCGCGCCGGGTTGCCGGATCATCGGCGATGTCGAGATCGGCCCCGATGCCAGCATCTGGTACAATTGCGTGATCCGCGGTGACGTCAACCGCGTGGTGATCGGCGCGCGCAGCAACATCCAGGACGGCAGCGTCATCCACTGCGACAGCCCCGATGCCGCGCGGCCCGAAGGCTGGCCCACGTTGATCGGCGATGATGTGCTGGTCGGCCACATGGTCATGCTGCATGGCTGCACGCTCGAATCGCGCGCCTTTGTCGGCATGGGGGCGATGATCCTCAACGGTGCGGTGGTCGAAGGCGATGCCATGCTCGCCGCCGGTGCCCTGCTGGCCCCGAACAAGCGCATTCCCTCGCGCCAGCTCTGGAGCGGCCGCCCCGCCGCCTTCATGCGCGAACTCAATGATGATGCGCTCGTGCAGATGGGCAAGGGCGTTACCGGCTATGTCGAGAACGGCCGCCGCCACAGCGCCGCGCTTGCCGCAGCGGCGGATCCCGGCCTTGGCGCGGCCGAAGACTGATCTTCCCGCCGCAGAGGTGGTCCGCGCGCTGGTCGATGGCGAAGGCCGGCTGGCGGTGAGGGTAACGCCCGGCGCAAAGGCCGAGGGGCTGGAACTGGCAGGTGGCCGGCTGCTGGCCAAGGTCCGCGCCAAGCCCGAAGACGGCAAGGCCAACGAAGCCGTTCGTGCCCTGCTTGCCGCCGCGTTGGGCCTTGCGCCATCCCGGCTCGAATTGGTGCGCGGCGCAACTTCGCGCGAAAAGCAGTTCCGCGTGGGCTGAACCGTCAGGCGGGAAGCCGGGTCGATG
>Ga0228701_1002203_pt1 | contig 11953 bp, 11 predicted proteins | sample McNCre117_Aug_MG_2_FD_178017 | JGI IMG/M metagenome (GOLD analysis project Ga0228701, IMG submission 178017) | Freshwater microbial communities from McNutts Creek, Athens, Georgia, United States - 11-17_Aug_MG | ecosystem: Environmental > Aquatic > Freshwater > Creek | place: USA: Georgia...
TCATCTCAACGAAGTTGCCGGCCTGATAGTTGAATACCGCGCCACGGAACATGGCGTCGTAGGCACCAAACACCGAGGTTCCGATGGCTCGAATGGTGTCTAGCGGGCTGGCGAAGAAGTAGGAAGAAGCTGCCTGCACATCGGCGTTAGAGAAGGCGATGAGCACACCACCCACCACAAAGCTGACCAGCACGGCCAGGATGGAGAGGCCCACACTGCTGCGGAAGAACTTGCCGATCATGCCTGGGCCGCCTTCAGCTCGCTGTGCGAGATGCCGGCCATCATCTGGCCAAGCTGCGCTCGATCGGTGTCAGGTGGCACAATGCCCATGATTTTTCCTCGATACATCACTGCGATGCGGTCGCCCAGCTGGGTGGCCTCATCCAGTTCGGTGGCCACGATGAGCACCGGTATGCCCTTGTCGCGAGCCGCCACAATCTGCTCGTGCACAAACTCGATGGAACCAACGTCTAGTCCTCGGGTTGGCTGCGATGCCACCAGCAGGCTGAGGTCGCGGCTTAGTTCACGAGCCAGAACCACCTTCTGCTGGTTACCGCCAGACAGCTGAGAGGCCTTGGCGGTGATGCCCGAGGCACGCACGTCAAACTGCTGGAACTTCTCCTGGGCAAACTGCTTGAGGAAGCCAAGCTGCAAAACTCCGCGCTTGGCGAAGGGAGCTCGGTCGCTGCGGTCTAGCATCAGGTTCTCGGCGATGGTGAACTCGGCCACCAGGCCATCCTCGGTGCGGTCTTCCGGAACGAAGCCAACGCCGTCGTCCAAAACCTGCTTCACGTTCTTACCCAGCAACTCGGTGCCGTTCAGATCGATGGATCCCGAGGTGCGACCGTGCATGCCGATGATGGCTTCGGTTAGCTCGGTCTGGCCGTTGCCCTGAACACCAGCAATAACCAAAATCTCGCCGGCGTGAATCTCAAAGCTGATGTCGGTGATGGCCTGCTGACCATCGTGCTTCCAAACGTTTAGGTTCTTCACCTTGAAGGCTGCGGCGCCTGGCTTAGCCTCACTCTTGGCAACCTCAAGGTCTACCGCACGGCCAACCATCAGCGAGGCCATCTGCTCTGCGGTGTCGGTTGGCTGGGCCTCGCCCACCACCTTGCCCAGTCGCATAACAGTGATCTTGTCGGCCACCTCGCGAACCTCGCGCAGCTTGTGGGTGATGAAAACGATGGCGGTTCCGGCGTCGCGCAGTTGACGCATGATGGCCATCAGCTCGTCGGTTTCCTGCGGGGTCAAAACTGCGGTTGGCTCGTCGAAAACCAAAACCTTGGCGTCGCCGATAAGGGCCTTGATGATCTCTACTCGCTGCTGCACGCCCACCGGTAGTTCGCCAACGATGGCGTCTGGGTCAACGTCAAAGCCGAAGCGGTCGGAAATCTCGCGCACCTTGGCGCGGGCGGCATCCAGGTCTAGGAAGCCACCAAATTTGACGGGCTCGTGGCCCAACATCACGTTCTCGGCAACGGTGAATACCGGAATCAGCATGAAGTGCTGGTGAACCATTCCAATGCCAGCGGCCATGGCATCGCCCGGACCGGCAAACTTTACGGGCACATCATCCAACAGGATCTGACCACCGTCTGGCTGGTAGAGCCCATAGAGGACGTTCATCAGAGTGGATTTACCGGCGCCATTTTCGCCAAGCAGGCAGTGGATGCTTCCCGGTTCTGCAATCAGGTTTACGTTGTCGTTGGCGGTTAGCGCACCGAAACGCTTGGTGATGCCTCGAAGTTCTAGCTTCATTGCTGTCGATTCTTTGTGCTCAGAAGTTCACCAAAGGTGTCCTTGAGCCTAAGTCTATTGAAAAGCAAACGGGGGTCGCACTTGGCGACCCCCGCTGCCTTGATTTACTACTTGCTGTAGATCGAGGTGACCTTGATCTTGCCGGCAATGATGTCGGCGTTGATCTGGTCTAGCTCTTTCTGAACACCAGCTGGGTAAGCAACTTCGTGCTGAGGAGCGATCATTACGCCGCCGTTGGCAAGGGTGCCAACGTACTGGTTTACGTCGCCACCGGTGAACTTGCCGTCCACACCAGTCTTGATGATTTCCTCAACGGCCTTTGCCATCTTCTTCTCTACCGAGGTGAGGATGTTGGCCTTGTACTTGGCGTGAGTTGCAATGCCGTACCAGTCGCTGTCAACACCGATTACAAGGGTGCCCTTGTGGTCGAGAGTTGCCTGACCCGAACCCTGGCCTACTGGACCAGCTACAGGAAGGATGATGTCTGCACCCTGCGAGAAGAACTGCTCGGTTAGGGTCTTGCCCTTGGCTACGTCGTTGAAGTCACCGGTTGCAGCCCACTTGCTGCTGTCGGTGCCCTCGGCGCCTAGAACAACTACGTTCTTGTTCTTAGCCTTGTTGTAGTAGGCAACACCCTGCTTGAAGCCATCCATGAAGATGGTCACCGATGGGAACAGCATGCCGCCGTAGGTGGCAACCTTGCCGGTCTTGGTGGTGGCTGCTGCCAGGTAACCAGCTTCGAAAGCTGCCTGAGCGGTGTCGTACTGGATTGGCTTCACGTTTGGCAGGCTAAGTGGGCTGAAGTCAGCGTTGCTTAGAGCCGAGTCGATTAGCGCGAAGTCAATCTTTGGGTGCTTCTTTGCTGCGTCAGCGGTAGCCGATGCAAGCGCGAAACCTACGTTGATGATGAGGTTACAGTTCTCAGAAACCATCGACTGAACAGCCGAGGTGTAGTCGGTCTGAGTTGCGGTGTTAGGCGACTCAACCTGAGCGGTCTTTACGCCTAGGTCCTTCTTGGCGTTGAGCAGACCGTTGTAGGCCTCTTCGTTGAACGAAGCGTCCTTGAAACCGCCGCTGTCCGAGACCATACAGGCCTTGTAGTTTACGGTTGGGCTAGCGGTCTTAGCAGGTGCCGAGGCGCAACCGGCCAAGGCGACGCTGGCTACGGCGACAGCGGCCAAAATGCTGGTGGTACGTGAAACAAGCTTCACTTAAATTCCTCCTAGTTGGATGCAGGCCATTGGAAATTGGTCTACAGCCAAAGCCTAGCCATTTCTGGGAATGGGCTTAAGCGTCTAGAAGGTTTTCTTAACTCAGTTGTTACACAGCGGTTACTGAATGAACGGGGTAACCAGTATTTGGCCGGCTGAAATCTGCTGAGCCAAATCGTCAAGTTGTCCTTGAACACCCGAGCCGTAATCGATGGCGTGCTGCGGAGTTAGCTTTACCAAGCCGGCGATGGTCACTTCGTTTGCGTTTGAAGTTGGGCTGGCGCTGGACTGCGACTGGGCGAAATATTTGCCAACCAGGTTTGCGATGTCTGAGGCCACCATCTTGTGGATCGACGCCAACACCATATTCTTGACGGTGGCGTAGCGAGCCTCGGTATACCAATCGGAGTCGGTTCCAATCACAACCGCGCCTGGCTTAAGCGCCACCTCTTGAGTAGCAGCCAAACCATTGACACCAACCGGGAACACCACATCGGCTCCAAGGGTCAGCAAGTGGCCCACCGATTGCTTTACCGATTTCGGGCTAGCCGATTCGGCAAGATTCCACCAGGTTGCCGGATTCGAACCGCTGGCTCCAACCACCAAAACCTCGGCCGCTGGATTGGCTAGGTTGTAGTGCTCTACGCCCTGCATGAAGTACCAAACCTCGGTCTGGGCAACCCTGTCATCGGTGCCCGAGATAACACCGACCACCTTGCTGGTGCTGTGGCTGGCGGCCAGGAATCCGGCTTGGAATGAAGCGATTGCCGAGTCGTAGTTGAGGGCAGTGACGTTGTTGTAGTCACCCACACGCATCAGGGTGTGGATGATGTAAGGAGCCTGGTCCACCAGCACAAAGCGGATGTTGGTATGGGTCCGTGCCTTGGAATAGACCGCCGCGTTCTGGTTTCCGCCAACGGCAAAAATGAGGTTGCAGCCGCGCTTGATCAGGCGGTCGATACGGCGCTGGTAGTCACCCACCGATTGGGTTGCGCCGGCTTCGGTTGCCGAAATGCCAACGCCGTACTGAACAGCAGCCTGCTGCAGCCCGAAGTAGGCGTTCTGGTTTAGGCCGCCATCGGCTAGGCCCGCCGGTGAAACCGACATGCAGGCCTTGTAGTCGACCGGAGTTGGGGTTGCGCTGACGATATTGGTGCTGCAGCCGCTGGCAAGAAGAGCCGTGGCAAGGAGGCCAAGGGCCAGCTTGGCGGAGCGCATATTCATACGCCAAGCCTATCGATTAGGGCTTAGAGCAGGTCACCGTGTCCGGTGGCCTTGAGCGCATCAACCAGCGACTTCACCCGCTGGGCATGCTCCTTGGTGGTGACCAGAAGTGCATCCGGGGTGTCTACCACGATGATGTCTTCAACGCCGATTAGCGCAATCAGTCGATCAGTGTCGCTCACCAAAATGCCGCTAGAGGAATCTGCCAAAACCTTGGTGTTGCCAAGCACTGCCAGGTTGCCCTGACGACCCTGCGACTGCAGCTCGGCGATGGCGGCGAAATCGCCCACGTCGTGCCAGGTGAACTTGCCCGGAACCACTGCAACCAGACCGGCCTCGGCGGCTGGCTCGGCAATCGAGTAATCGATGGCAATCTTCTTGAGGTTTGGCCACACCTTGTGCATCACCGATTCGCGGTACATACCGTCCCAGGCATCGGCGATTTCCATCAGGGATTTGTGCAGTTCTGGTTCGGTCTTGGCCAGCTGGTCTAGCAGCAACTGGGCCGGGGCAATGAACATGCCAGCGTTCCACAGGTACTTGCCGCTTTCCACATACTTGCGGGCGGTGGCCATCTTTGGCTTTTCGATGAATGCCGAGACGGCGAGGGCATTGGGCGCGCCTTCGATGCCTAGCGGCTCTCCGGTCTTGATGTAACCAAACGCAACCGATGGTTCGGTTGGAGTGATTCCGATCGTGACAATCTTGCCGGTGGCGGCAACTTCGATGGCCTCACGCACGCAGTCTTGGAATGCCTTGCTGTCTGGGATGACGTGGTCGGCTGCGAACGAGCCCACGATTACGTCTGGTTCGCGCTTGGCCAAGATGGCTGCGGCAAGGATGATGGCGGCGGTGGAGTCTTTAGGGCTCAGCTCAAGAACCAGGTTCTTGAGGTCTAGGTCTTCGATCTGCTCTACCACTGCACCCTGGTGGGCAAGTCCGGTGACAACCAGAATGCGGTCACTGCCGGCGATGGGCGAAAGGCGATCCCAGGTGTCCTGCAGCAGAGTCTGTCCGCTGCCGGTTAGGTCATGCAAAAACTTAGGCGCCGAAGCGCGCGACAACGGCCAGAGTCGAGAGCCGATTCCACCCGCAGGAATAATGGTGTGGAAACGTTCGATGGGCTTACGTGAATTCTGCATATCAATAGCCACCATAGTTGAGATTGATAGGAAATTGGCAAGTGGTGCGGGTTGCCCACCGTAGACTTTAAGCACCTTTATAGGTAAGCACCCCTTTTGAGGAGGATTCTCGTGCCAAAGATGCCTGCCGGCACCCTTTACCGCGGAAAAGTCGGAATGTGGTCCTGGGTTTTACACCGCATTACCGGTGTAGCCATTTTCTTTTTCCTGCTGGTTCACATTCTTGACAGCTCGCTGCTTTCCATCAGCCCTGAGAGCTACAACACCGTAATCGAGAGCTACAAGCAGCCTGTCATGGGTATTGGCGAGCTTGGTCTGGTAGCTGCAATCGTGTTCCACGCCCTCAACGGTGTGCGCATCATTCTCATCGACTTCTGGCGCAAGGGCGCCAAGTTCCAGAACCGCATGTTCTGGTGGGTCATTGCGCTTGCATTCATCCTCGTGGCTGGTTTTGCAACGCACCAGATTCCAAACATCATCACCGAATTCCAGCGCGCAGCTGCAGGCAACTAAGGGGTCAGTAAATGTCAATCGTCATCGAAGTCCCTAACAGCCCACGCAAGCGCAAAGGCGCCAACCTCGAGAAGTACGGCTGGATGTACATGCGTGCATCGGGCGTTGTCCTTATCGTTCTCATCTTCGGCCACCTTTTCGTGAACCTATTCGTAGGCGAGGGCGTTCTTGCCATCGACTTCGCATTTGTTGCCGGCAAGTGGGCAAACCCGTTCTGGCAGGTCTGGGATGGCCTGATGCTTTGGCTGGCACTCATCCACGGCACCAACGGCATGCGCACCATCGTGAACGACTACGCCGAGCGCGCTGCTGTGCGCAAGACCCTCAACGTCTTGCTCTGGGTTACCTGCTTCGCACTGATCATCTTGGGCACCTGGGTGGTCACCGCATTCGACCCATGTGTATCCAAGGGACTGCTAAGCGCAGCCACCTGGCAGCAACTCTGCGCCAAGTAATACTCGGAAGCAAATAAAGGAATAACGCAGTGAGCAGTCCTAAGGTTTTCAATCACCAGTACGACGTCGTAATCGTTGGAGCCGGTGGCGCCGGCATGCGTGCTGCCATCGAGGCTGGCCCACACGCCAAGACCGCGGTTATCTCCAAGCTCTTCCCAACCCGCTCGCACACCGGTGCGGCTCAGGGTGGCATGGCTGCGGCTCTTGCCAACGTTGAGGAAGACAACTGGGAGTGGCACACCTTCGACACCGTGAAGGGTGGCGACTACCTGGTAGACCAGGATGCAGCCGAGATTCTTGCAAAGGAATCGGTTGACGCAGTTATCGACCTTGAGAACATGGGCCTTCCGTTCAACCGAACCCCAGAGGGCAAGATCGACCAGCGTCGCTTCGGTGGTCACACCCGCGACCACGGTAAGGCTCCAGTTCGCCGTGCCTGCTACGCAGCAGACCGCACCGGCCACATGATTCTGCAGACCCTGTACCAGAACTGCGTCAAGCTAGGCATCGAGTTCTACAACGAGTTCTACGTTCTAGACCTAGTTATGAACACCATTGATGGTGTTGAGCGTCCAGCCGCGGTTGTGGCCTACGACCTAGCCACCGGAGACCTGCACGTCTTCCAGGGCAAGTCGATTGTCTTTGCAACCGGTGGCTTCGGCAAGATCTTCAAGACCACCTCAAACGCCCACACCCTAACCGGCGACGGCGTTGGCATCATCTGGCGCAAGGGTCTTCCTTTGGAAGACATGGAGTTCTACCAGTTCCACCCAACCGGTCTTGCCGGTCTTGGCATCCTGCTTTCGGAGGCTGCACGTGGCGAAGGCGGAATCCTTCGTAACTCCACCGGTGAGCGCTTCATGGAACGCTACGCTCCAACCATCAAGGACCTGGCTCCTCGAGACATGGTTGCGCGCGCAATGGCCAACGAGGTTCGCGAGGGTCGCGGTGCTGGCCCTCACAAGGACTACGTACTTCTAGACCTCACCCACCTCCCACCAGAGGTAATCGACGCCAAGCTTCCAGACATCACCGAGTTTGCGCGCACCTACCTGGGTGTAGAGCCTTACACCGAGCCAGTGCCAGTGTTCCCAACCGCACACTACGCAATGGGCGGTATCCCAACCAACATCAAGGCAGAGGTCCTCCGCGACAACACCACCGTTGTTCCTGGCCTCTACGCCGCCGGTGAGTGTGCCTGCGTTTCGGTGCACGGCGCAAACCGTCTTGGCACCAACTCGCTGTTGGACATCAACGTCTTTGGCAAGCGCGCCGGTATCTACGCTGTGGAATACAGCAAGGACGCCGACTTCGTTCCGGTACCTGAGGGTGCCATCGATGACGTTGTCTCGCTGCTTACCGCGGTTCGCAACAGCAAGGGCACCGAGAAGGTTGCCGTGCTGCGCAAGGAACTGCAGGACACCATGGACAAGAACGCCCAGGTTTACCGCACCGAGTCTTCGCTCAACGAGGCCCTAGACAAGATTGCTGAGCTGCGCGAGCGCTACCAGCACATCGCCATCCAGGACCTTGGTCAGCGCTTCAACACCGACCTCCTCGAGGCCGTTGAGCTTGGCTTCTTGCTGGACCTAGCCGAGGTTTTGGCATTCACCGCACGCGAGCGCCGCGAGAGCCGTGGTGGTCACTTCCGTGAAGACTTCGACACCCGCGACGACAAGAAGTTCATGCTGCACTCGATGGCCTACAAGACCGGCGAGAACATCAAGCTGGACTGGAAGCCAGTTGTTGTTACCAACTACCAGCCAATGGAGCGTAAGTACTAATGGAAGCTCAGAGCGCACCCGTAATCGCCGAGGTCCCTTCGTTCAAGGTGACCATGATGGTTCGTCGCTACAACCCAGAGGTTGACGCCGAGCCAAAGTGGGAAGACTTCGACCTCACCATGTTTGGCACCGACCGCGTGCTGGACGCCCTGCACAAGATCAAGTGGGAGCACGATGGTTCGCTATCGTTCCGTCGTTCTTGCGCTCACGGTGTCTGTGGTTCGGACGCAATGCGCATCAACGGTCGCAACCGTCTGGCCTGCAAGACCCTGCTAAAGGACCTAGACCTATCGCAGCCAATCTACGTTGAGCCAATCAAGGGTCTCGACGTTGAAAAAGACCTGATCGTAGACATGAACCCGTTCTACCAGGCCTACCGCGACGTCAAGCCGTTCCTCATCGCCGGTGGCACTCCAGACCGCGAGCGCCTGCAGTCTGCCGAAGACCGCGAGCGTTACGACGACACCACCAAATGCATTCTCTGCGCCGCCTGCACCACCTCGTGCCCAGTGTTCTGGAACGACGGTCAGTACTTTGGCCCAGCCGCCATCGTTAACGCCCACCGCTTCATCTTCGACAGCCGCGATGAGGCAGCCGAGGTTCGCCTAGACATCCTCAACGACAAAGAGGGTGTGTGGCGTTGCCGCACCACCTTCAACTGCACCGAGGCCTGCCCTCGTGGCATCCAGGTGACTCGTGCCATCGCAGAGGTAAAGAACGCCATTCTGCGCGGACGCGCCTAAGCAAGTTTCACTTCAAAACCGCCGGTCGATGATCGGCGGTTTTGCTTTAACCGGCCAACCCAAAAGCTTCGGCGTGTGCTGAGGGAAAGCCCTCGGAATGCGGGCTAAATTGGGGTTATCCCTAGAACCCAGCGCGGGGAGTTGGGTTTTGAATCGGAGTTAGCCATGAGAGACTTCGCCCCAGCAAACCAACTGTTGCTGCAGCGCCGTGCCTTAGACGGCGACACCATCGGGGCCCTGCACCGCGTGCAACACATCTGCTACTTTGCCAACCACTTCATGGCTCAGGCCGCCGAGTCGGCGCTGAAGGCGGCCGGGTTCGACACCGTTTTGCTAAACCACACCATGAAGAGCCAGGTCTTAGCCATGCACTTTTTGAAGCTCACCAACAGCAACCTCAACCACGCCTGCGATGACATTGCGTTGGTGGTGGAGCACTACGGTGGCGAGTACGCCGGCTGGGATAGCCCGCTAATTGGCAGCCCGGTTATGGCCTAAAGGCCACCGGCTACCGGCTTTACTGATTGAGGCTTGGACTAAACGAGGGCCGAGGCCAGCGCCGGAATTAGTGCTGGCGACGCACTTAGGCTGTCTACGCCCATGCGAATGAAGATCTTGGCGCTTGCCGGGTCTGCCGCGGCTTCGCCACAGATTCCCACGTGAATGCCTCTGGCTTTGCAGGCGCGAATCACGTTATCGATGATGAGCAATACCTTGTTGTTGCGAGTCTCACTCAGCGCCATGTTGCTGGAGTAGCGACTGCGACGCAGCACGTACTGGGTGAGGTCGTTGGTGCCAATGCTCACGAAGTCTACGTACTTGAGGGCGCGACCCAGGGTGAAGCGCTTGGCGATCTCGGGAACCTCGATCATAATGCCCACGGTCTTTAGCCCAACCGAACGCGCCAGCTTCACAAATTCCTTGGTCTCACTCACCGAAACCACCATCGGAGCCATCACCCAGAGTTCGGTGCTTGGGTAATACTCGGCGGCGGCAGCTAGCGCCTCCAGCTGAGTCTTCAGCACCGAGCGGTTCTGCAGCAAAACTCGCAGCCCGCGGTTTGGGTAAGGCCCACCCGGGGTCTTGTAGAGGAACTCAAGTGGCTTGTCCACATCGATGTCCAGCACGCGCACGATAACTCGGCTGCCCTGGAATCCGGCCAGCAGCTTGGTGTACTCGAAGATCTGCTCATCCTTGGATGGTGGACGCTTGTGACCCAGGAACAGAAGCTCGGTGCGGAAAAGGCCAACGCCCTGAGCGCCGGCTCGGATTGCGGTTGGGATCTCGAAGCTGGAACCAAGGTTGGCCATGATAGCAACCGGCAGGTCTGCGGGGTCTGGCAGCGCGCTCATCACGGTGGTGCTTGGATAGGCCGCCTCGGCGTACTGCTGAATTTCTTCGTGGTTTGGTTCGACGAATACCTGACCGCTGGTGGCATCCACCAGAAGCTCCTGGCCATCAACAATCTCGCTGGCACCCACCACGCCCATCACGGTTGGTAGGTTGGCGCCACGGGTGATGATTGCGCTGTGTGAAGTAGCCGAACCCTTTTCGGTGATTACCGCCAGCACCGGGGTCTGCTTTAGCGACGCCGCCAGGATTGGAGAGAGTTCGGTGGTGACCAGCACAAACGGCTCGTCAGGGAAGTCGACATCGCCGGTTTGGCCACCCAAACGGTCGATCACCTTGTTGCTGAGGTCCTGCAGGTCTGCACTGCGCTCGGCGAAGTAGCCGCCCAGGCGCTCTAGTTTGCGGGCAAAGCTGTTGAACGCACCGCGAACCGCGCGCTCGGAGCCAGAGCCGGTGGCCAAGAACTCCTTGATGGAGTCTAGCAAAACCGGGTCGCGAAGCATGGCAGCCAGGGCCATGAGGATGTCGCCACTTTCGGAGTCTTTGGACTGAACCTCAAGCTGAGTGGCAAGCGAGTTGATGGCCGATTTGATGGCTTCGATTCCGCCGGAATCTAATCCGGTTGGGCCATCGGCGGTTGAATCGGCGGTGCGCAAAACAAAAGCGGGGCCCTGAGCGATACCGCTACCCACACCGGCGCCTACTAAAAGCTGCTTTGACACCTTTGAAGTCTACGGAAGTTTAAACTGGAGTCATGGCAAACTCACCGCTCAAGGTTGTAACTCTCAATGTCAATGGCGTCCGCGCCGCTTTCCGCAAGGGCATGGTGGAGTGGCTGCGCGAGGCTCGCCCCGACATCCTGTGCCTGCAGGAGGTTCGTGCCGCCGACGAGGACATCCTTGGGCTCTTTGCTACCGTCACCGATGCCAGCCCAACCGGCGAATGGCACATCCTGCACGATGTGGCTACCGCCAAGGGTCGTGCCGGTGTGGCGGTTGTCAGCTCGGTGCCATCGGTGGCCCACAGCACCGTGCTTGGCCCAGACGATTTTGACAGTGCCGGACGCTGGCTAGAGGCCGAGTTTGAAGTTGGCGGCGAGCGCCTAACCGTGGTGAGCACCTACGTTCACTCGGGCGAGGTTGACACCCCAAAGCAGGTTGAGAAGTACAAGTTCCTTGAGGCAATGACCGCCCGCATGACCGAACTGATGGCCACCCGCGAGTACGTGGTTGTGCTTGGCGACCTAAATGTTGGCCACACCGAACTGGACATCAAGAACTGGAAGGGCAACCTCAAGAACGCCGGCTTCCTGCCGGAAGAGCGCGCCTACTTCGACGGCTTCATGAAGCAGCAGGGCTGGCGCGACCTGGGTCGCGACTTCCACCCTGAGCAGCCAGGCCCATACACCTGGTGGAGCCAGCGTGGACAGGCGTTCGACACCAACACCGGTTGGCGCATCGACTACCAGTTGGCCACCCCAAAGCTTGCCGAACGCGCCAGCACCTACAACGTGCACCGCGCCGCCAGCTACGACACCCGCTTCACCGACCACTCCCCCGTGGTTGTGGAATACGCTTTTTAGAAATCACCCTTCAGGGCTTGCATAGTCCTCGGGATTACAAAGGATCAATTGATGAACGCTAAGGCCCCCGTCTACTCGGCCGCCAACGGTAAAGACAACCTGCTCAGCGGAATGCAGCCATCGGCTGGTTCGCTGCACCTGGGCAACTACCTGGGCGCCCTGGTCAACTGGACCAAGATGCAGGACGA
>Ga0228701_1002204_pt1 | contig 11940 bp, 9 predicted proteins | sample McNCre117_Aug_MG_2_FD_178017 | JGI IMG/M metagenome (GOLD analysis project Ga0228701, IMG submission 178017) | Freshwater microbial communities from McNutts Creek, Athens, Georgia, United States - 11-17_Aug_MG | ecosystem: Environmental > Aquatic > Freshwater > Creek | place: USA: Georgia...
ACAAAATTTCGATATATTGTGTTAAAATTCTAAACCTGTGAATAAAAAATTAAGTTACATCATCGGTGCGTCCTCCGTGGGAACACTGATCGAATGGTACGACTTCTACATCTTCGGAAGTTTAGCGACTGTCCTTTCCACCAAATTCTTTCCTACGGATAATCCAACGGCAGCCTTTCTAAATACCTTGGCAACTTTTGCCGCAGGATTTGTGGTACGTCCATTTGGTGCACTCTTTTTTGGAAAAATTGGAGATGTCATTGGTCGGAAATACACCTTCATGGTGACCCTGATGTTGATGGGAGGCGCCACTTTTGCCATCGGTCTTGTACCATCCTACCAAAGCATCGGTGCTTTGGCCCCCATATTAGTTTTATTACTTCGCTTATTGCAAGGTTTGGCACTTGGTGGAGAATACGGTGGAGCAGCTACTTATGTGGCAGAACATTCGCCAGAACACCAAAGAGGCTTTTATACTTCTTGGATTCAAACGACTGCGACCTTAGGATTAATCATATCACTCGGCGTGATTATGTTGACCCGCGGTCTTTTAAGTCCCGAGGAATTCGATGCATACGGTTGGCGTATCCCTTTCTTAATCTCCATCATCATGGTAATTGGATCGATCATTGTTCGCAAAAATATGTCGGAGTCCCCGCTTTTCGAGGAAGCCAAGGCAAGTGGCAATGTGGCCAAAAACCCCTTAAAAGAATCTTTTGGAAATAAATTAAATTTAAAATTCGTGCTTTTGGCCTTGTTTGGGGCGACGATGGGACAAGGTTTGGTTTGGTATACGGGTCAATTTTATGCTCAAACCTTTTTGATAAAAATCTGCAAACTGGAAGAAAATCAAACAAACCTGATATTAGTCATAGGATTGCTTGCAGGAACTCCCTTATTTGTGCTTTTTGGGGCATTATCAGATAAAATTGGTCGGAAAGGAATCATGTTAGCCGGCATGGCTTTGGCCTTGGTTTTATACCGACCTATCTTTTCAACGATGTACGATATAGTAGACACAAAACAAAAAACGGAAGTAAGGAATTCGATTACGTATCAAGATGGCAAAACCATCAAGACCTTTACCGATGGAACGGTGGAAACCTTTAGCGATACAGGTTCAAAGATTCATATTCCAGTGAGTGCTCAATGGAAGATGATCGGTTTGATTTTCTGTTTAATCAGCTTTGTGAGTATGGCCTACGGTCCGATTGCTGCTTTTTTGGTAGAACTATTCCCGATTAAAATTCGATATACCTCCATGTCATTCCCTTACCACATTGGAAATGGAATTTTTGGAGGCCTGATGCCCGCGATTGCCACTTTTTTGGTAACGACGGCCAGTGCAGATACAAGCATTGCAAAGCCTTATTTGGAAGGATTAAATTACCCGATCGCCATGATTAGCGTATGTTTAATCATTGGATTAGTCTATATGAAGGATGCCAAAATCAAGAAAACCATCGAAATGAATGGACTGAAACGTCTTCTCGGAATCGTTTGGATGGTTTTAGGAGTAGCAACCGGTTTGTATTTAGTTTATTTTCAGGCCATGCCACTTTGGGCTAAGGGTGGCAATGACCTCGTCCCAGCCATTATTTACACATTTATACTCGCACCATTTATCAGTATCGGAATGAGCCTATTTGGCTATTTCGCACTCAAAGGTGAATTTGACCAATAAAACCATGAGAATTACAAGCTTACAAGCGTACCACGATGCCTATTCCCAAAGCGTCAACAACCCGGAGCAATTCTGGGCTGATATCGCACATGAATTTGATTGGATTAAACCATTTACCAAAGTCCTTGATTGGAGTTTTGAGGATTATTCGGTCAAATGGTTTGAAGATGGCCAAATGAATATCACCGCCAATGCGCTCGATCGTCATTTAAAAACCATTCCCGATCAGGCTGCCATCATATATGAACCCAATGAACCAGGTGATGAGGCGATTACCTTGACCTATCGCCAACTTCATGAACGAGTTTGTAAATTCTCCAATGTTTTAAAATCACAAGGTGTAGCGAAAGGTGATCGGGTTTGCATCTACATGCCCATGATTCCCGAATTAGCGATTGCGGTTTTGGCCTGCGCAAGAATCGGTGCCATCCACTCGGTCGTTTTTGGTGGCTTTTCCGCTCAGTCGATAACTGATCGCATCAACGATTCGCAATGTAAATTGGTCATCACAACAGACGGAGCAGTTCGGGGAAATAAAACCATTCCCATGAAAGAAACCGTGGATGATGCGTTAATTTCTTGCCCTTGCGTTGAAACAGTCATTGTCAAAACACGCACAAAGACCGCTGTTTCGATGTTGAAGGGCCGTGACCTCTGGTGGGAAGAGGAAGAAGCACAAGCTTCCGTGGATTGTGCTCCGGAGGCCATGAATGCCGAGGATCCCTTATTCATTTTGTATACTTCGGGGTCAACGGGTAAACCCAAAGGTGTTGTTCACACGTGTGGAGGCTACATGGTCTATACGGCCTATACCTTTGCCAATGTATTTCAATACAATCCAGGTGATGTATTCTTCTGCACCGCAGATATCGGATGGATCACAGGTCACTCCTATTTAGTCTATGGCCCATTATTGAATGGAGCAAAATCAGTGCTTTTTGAAGGAGTTCCTACCTATCCGGATGCTGGACGGTTCTGGGACATCATCAAACGACACCAAGTCAATATATTCTATACGGCCCCAACGGCGATTCGCTCCTTGATGGGATTTGGGGATGAATTTTTAGTAGGAAAAGATTTGAGCTCGTTGCGTGTTTTGGGATCCGTAGGTGAGCCGATCAATGAAGAGGCTTGGCAATGGTATCACGAAAAAATTGGCCAAAGTAACTGTCCCATCGTGGATACCTGGTGGCAAACGGAAACGGGCGGATTAATGATCTCTCCGATCGCAGGAATCACCCCATTAAAGCCCGCTTTTGCTACTTTACCCCTTCCAGGTGTCCAACCGATTTTGGTGGACGAAAACGGCAAGGAAATCGAAGGCAACGGTGTCAATGGAAACTTATGCATCAAATATCCCTGGCCATCCATCATCCGTACGACTTACGGAGATCACGAGCGTTGCAAGACAACTTATTTCTCTACCTATCCGGGTCTCTATTTCACGGGCGATGGCTGTATGCGGGATGAGGACGGTTACTACCGAATTACCGGTCGGGTCGATGACGTCATGAACATCTCAGGCCATCGCATCGGAACCGCGGAGGTTGAGAATGCAATCAATATGCATACCGGAGTGATCGAATCAGCTGTTGTAGGTTTTCCGCATGATGTGAAGGGACAAGGAATCTATGCCTATGTCATTTGCGAACACCCGACGATCGACGATGAACTTGCCCGCAAAGACATCGCGGCAACCGTCGCACGGATCATCGGCCCTATTGCCAAACCCGATAAGATTCAATTTGTCACAGGTCTTCCAAAAACGCGTTCGGGCAAAATCATGCGTCGCATTTTACGCAAGGTCGCAGAAGGGGAATTTGGAAGCCTAGGAGACACCTCTACCCTGTTGGATCCGAGTGTGGTGGATTCGATAATTAAGGGGGCGCAATAAATTAGAGGTTAGAGGTTAGAGGTTAGAGGTTAGAGGTAAGAGGTAAAAGTTTTAATGCCCAAGGAGAAATCTTTGGGCATTTTGCATAAAAAACCCCGGAATAAAATCCCGGGGTCTAATTTATAGGCAAAAACACCACAAACCTCTTACCTCTAACCTCTAACCTACCAGAAATAGGTATACAACATCAACAACATCATCACGATCACCACAGAACCTGCGATAAACGAAGGCTGAAGTTTGAACATCGTGGCATCGATTTCCAAACCTTTCGGATTGTTCTTCGATTCTGGATCTAGTAATGAGATAACAACCATCGATGTAATACAGAAGGTAAATACCCATCCCATACGATCAATGAACGGAATGACAAACATACCGTCTGCATCTTGGAAAGAAGTGTAGAATAAACAATCCGTTACACCTGTCCATGTAGGAATGTATTTGGAGACAACTGAGAAAGTTACACCGCCCAACAAAGCAAATAATGCTGCTTTGGATGTTGTGCGCTTCCAAAAGAATCCCATGATAAACAAGGCGAAGATACCCGGTGAGAAATAACCAGTATATTCCTGAATAAACTGGAATCCACCCTTCTTATCGATACCCATAAATGGTGCAATTAATACGGCAATAACCGTTGCCGCAACCACTGCCAAACGTCCAATGGATACCAATTGCTTTTCAGACGCATTCGGGTTAATGTAGTTTTTATATATATCCAAGGTAAAGATGGTCGAAATCGAATTTGCTTTACCAGCCATAGAAGCTACCACAGCCGCGGTTAATGCTGCAAAGGATAAACCCTTTAAACCAACAGGCAATAAGTTCAATAATACCGGGTAGGCATTATCCTTACTTAATACACCATCCTTCATCATTTCCGCCTGGAACATTCCATCTTTCCACAATAAATAAGCGGCAATACCTGGCAAAACCACGATAATTGGCATCATCATTTTCAAGAATGCGGCAAACAAAATACCATTACGTGCCGTCGGCAAATCTGCCCCCAATGCACGCTGTGTGATGTATTGATTACATCCCCAATAGTTTAAGTTGACAATCCACATACCCCCAATTAATACCGCTAAACCTGGTAGCGAAGGATAATTCGCATTGTCTTTGCTGAAGATCATGTGGAAATGATCCGGCGCTTTGGTCATCAAATGATTCAAACCATTCATGACACCTTCACCGCCAAATCGAGACGAAACTAAATTTAAGGCCAAATAAGACGTAACCAAACCTCCTAAAACCAAGAAAACAACTTGAATCACATCCGTGTAACCAATTACCTTCATTCCTCCTAGTGTGATCACAATGGCAAATACCGACATCGCTATCATACACATCGTAAAGTCAAGTCCTGAAATCGTAGAAACCGCTAAGGCTCCTAAATACAAAATAGAGGTTAAGTTGACCGCAATGTACAATAACAACCAAAATACGGCCATAATCAAACTCACCGTCGAGTTATAACGTCTATTCAAAAACTGAGGCATCGTAAAGATCTTGTTCTTCAAATAGATCGGCATGAAGAAAATCGCCACAATTAACAAGGTCGCTGCAGCCATCCATTCGTAGGTAGCAATCGCCAAACCCATCTGGAATCCATCGCCAGAGGTTCCAATAAACTGTTCTGCTGAGATGTTAGAAGCAATCAACGAAGAACCAATTGCCCACCAGGTCAAGGAACCCTCAGCCAAAAAGAAATCGTTTGAATCAGCGATTTTCGATTTTTTCTTGTTGTAAATCCAATAGCCATAGCCGGAAACAACGATAAAATAAAACAAAAAGACTAGGTAGTCGAGCAGCTGTAAACTGTGTGCTTGCATAAAATGAGGGTTTAGTTTTTGGGTAATCAGCTACGAAAATAGGGGATTCCCCGAGAAAAGAAAAGGATTTAGTAGAATTATACTATTCCCAATAGGTCGGCCGAACCAAGACAACCTCTTCCTCCCGATCCACAATGACCTGACCAGGCAATAAATCCTTCGTCTTTCGAACATACTTTTTGGCCGTGACGATCACCGGACAAAGGGATTCCGTCGCGCGCTTCGAAAAATGTGCCGCCAATTCCGCCGCCTTCTCGATCACCTGCTTGGGAACCGTCTTTTGATTAGGATTTCGAATAATCACATGCGAACCTGAAACATCCCGAGCATGTAACCAGATATCGAATTTCTTCGCATATTTCAAGGTCAATAAATCATTGTTCTTTGCATTTTTACCTACCCAAATCGTCCATCCCGCAAAAGTAAACTGCTTAAATGGCAAATCCTCCGAAACCGTTTTCCCCGCATTTTGAATCTGTAAATACTGCAGAAAAGGCTTCAATTCTTTACGAACCTGCGCTTTCTCAACTCCCTGCAACTGAATGGATAGCTCCTCGATCTCTGTTTTTTTTCGTGCGACGGTCGACTCCCATTGCGCGATTTCCTTGGAAAAATTTTTCGCCTTACGGTAATAATTCTCCGCGTTCTCAGGGCCTGATAATTGTGGATTTAATTTAATCGTCACCCTACCCCCATGGTAAAAATCTTCTAACTCGACCGATTTGGCCCCTTCCGTAATCAAGTGCAAATAGGCCATCAAGATATTGCCCATTTCCTCATAAGCCAAGGAAGAATCACGCTTTACCTGCTGCTTTTCCAAACTCTCCAAATAATGAACCGCCTTAATTCGCAACTTGGTCAATGTTTCGATGAGTTGGGCCTTCTCTCGTCGGAACTCCCCGACTGAATAATGCAACGAATAAAATTGATTCAGCGCATCGAATATATCCGAGGTTTGATACAAGAGTCCTGAAGTTGGCGGAAATAAACTCAAGGCAATCCCCTTCGGAGTTTCTAATATAGAAAAAGTTGGAGATTCCATTGAATCTATGGTTGACTGAAGCAAAGCCCATTTACCCTGCAACGACTGATTTTCATACCCTTGCGCCAATAAATAAGCGGCTCCCTCCTTTCCTAAAGTCGGGTACAAGGCCATCCAATCTCCATCCGCTTCGATGAATGCTGCTTCACTTTGATCAATCTGACGGTCCAGAAGGTCCAACTGGATATCAAAATCCTTTCCCAAACGCTTCTGAAACTGCGCGCGATGTTCACCGGCTTGAAACAAAATCACATTGGAGCGATTCCCAAACATCTTCAATACCAAGACTTGCTCACCTAAAAAATATAATCCTATGGCTCTTTCATTGTCGAATACGCGAACATCCTGTACTTCGTGCAATAACAAATCCGAGAATAAATCCACCGAATTCCGACCCGCACGATGAAACTCCGAAGGGAATTGCATGCTCGAAAATTGGGAGCCAAAACTGCATTTGATCCAAAAATCCAAGCCATTTTGACGCTCAAACCCAATCACCAATTCATCCTTCTCCTGCGAAAAACATTGCTTGAGACGCGCATACGTCAAAATTTGACGAAGCTCCCGCGCAAGAATTCGTAGGAAAAAATGATTGTTATGCATAAATTTAATTTTTCAAACGTGCATGTCCATTCCCGATTCCTACCTTTCCATTTCTCAACCCGCCGAGGGACTCTACAAAGATAAAGGAAGTAAATTCATCGGATATGTATTTCCCGTGAAAGATCTCGATAATATCAAGGAACAGATAAATTCCTTAAAGGAATTGCATCCAAAGGCTCGTCATGTCTGCTATGCGTATCGTCTTGGGTTTAGCCCCGAAGAGGCTCGTTCAAATGATGACGGAGAACCGTCAGGTTCAGCTGGCAAGCCTATACTTAATACGATTTTGTCGGCCAATCTACACTACACGCTTGTAGCGGTTGTCCGATATTTTGGCGGTACCTTATTAGGCGTTCCAGGTTTGATACATGCCTACAAAGAAGCGAGTCTAGCCGCTTTGGCCGAATCGAACATTATCGAAATCGAACCGATGATCGAACTTGAACTTCGCTTCAACTACCCGCAGATGAATGAGGTCATGAAGGTCATCAAAAAATACCCCATTCAAATCATAGCGCAGGAGGTGAATAATACTTGTTGGTACCAAGTCAGTTATCCCCAACGAATTGCATCAGAAGTTCAACAAGCCTTTGAAAAGGCCTTGGAATCCTATTAAAATCAATAAATTGATAAAGTGATATATTTATCAGTTTATTAAATTAGTAAGTCAAATTTACCTCTCAAATTCGGGCATATCTTTTCTAAATGCCCACAGTACTTCGAAATAAAGGATGGCGTGTTTTTTTCTACTCCAATGAGGGTTATGAACCCATGCATATTCATGGCATCAAAGGAGAAACTGAGGTAAAATATTGGATTAATCAAAAATCGAATATGATTTCCTATGCAAATTCATTTAATTTGACACCAAGTCTGAAAAGAGAATTTGAAGAAATTATCTTAAAAAATCTTTCGTTGATTATTTCCTCGTGGAATTCACATTTCAACTATTATCAATAAAGGAAAATGAAATCAAATCAATCGCATATTCAACAAATTGAATTTGAAGGAAACTTTCTGGTTATTACTGTCAATAGGCAATGCACAAGCTATGCCTTACATGAGATTTCGCCTAAACTACTTTACGCCTCAGAAAAAGAACGAAATACGTTTCAAATCAGCCCCTCGGGTCTTGGGATACATTGGCCATTGATCGACGAGGATCTTTCATTCTCAAATTTATAATCCTACTCCCTTTCCCCTTCGCCCTCGATTCATTAGATTTGTTTTTCGCATACCTATGCCAAAAACTAAACCTATGAATTTTTATAAAATCTACCGCGTCGATGGCGGAATTCAAATTGAGAATAGTCAAGCCTCCTCGACAAACGTCATCAATCAGCCTTGGGATGATTTCATCAATCAAGCTAATCTATTCGATTTCTGCCAAAAACAGGATTACCCAACCAAACTGGGAAAAACAATTACTCCCATCGAATCCCAAGAAATTTGGGCCGCAGGGGTAACCTATTTACGGAGCAAAGTGGCCCGCATGGAAGAATCCAAAGAATCCGGCGGGGATACCTTTTACGACAAGGTCTATGATGCCCAAAGGCCCGAAATTTTCTACAAAGGCAACAAATTACGCGCCGTCGGAAACCAGGGTCTCGTGCGCATTCGCAAGGATTCCGCTTGGAATGTTCCCGAACCTGAACTAACCCTTTTCATTAATAAACACCATCAGATTGCCGGATACCTCATCGGAAACGACATGAGTTCACGCGACATCGAGGGCGAAAATCCGCTCTATCTGCCACAAGCCAAAGTATACGACGCCTCCGCGGGAATTGGACCTTGTCTTTTGGTAACTGATCAAGCCTTAGCTCCTGAGACAGGTATTTCGATGCGTATTTATAGGGACCAACAAGAAGTTTTCCAAGGTGCGACGCAAATCTCGCAGATGAAAAGAACCCACACGGAACTCGCCGAATACCTGACCCGCGAAATGTCCTTTCCACAAGGTGCCTATCTGATGACCGGAACGTGTATCGTACCCGATCCACCCTTCACCTTGCAAGCCCACGACGAAATTCACATTCAAATCGAACCTATCGGAACGCTTATCCAAACCGTACAAGCATGAACTTAACTGGAAAACAAATTATCGGATTTAGCACAAAGACCGAAGGACAACGCACTTTTCAAGGGATTAACGCAGCTAGCGGAGAACCCCTCCCACAGATTTTCACGGAAGCAACTGTTGGCGAGGCCGACGAGGCCTTAAGCAAAGCCACAGCAGCCTTTAAAACGTACCGTAAATTAAGTGACTCAAAACGCGCAGCGTTCTTGAATGCCATCGCAGAGCAGATTTTAGCCATTGGCGATCTGCTCATTCAAACCGCTTGTGCCGAGTCTGGCCTACCCGAAGCGCGTATCACCGGAGAACGGGGACGTACCATCGGGCAAATTCAAGCCTTCGCTAATTTCATCTCTAATCCCTCATGGAAGCGCGAAATCATCGATGAGGCGATGCCGGAGCGTCAACCGCTTCCTAAACCACGGTTGGTCCAACAACAAATTCCACTTGGCGCCTCCGTTGTTTTTGGGGCAAGCAACTTCCCACTAGCCTTTTCAGTTGCCGGTGGAGATACCCTATCCGCTTTGGCTGCCGGATGTCCCGTGGTCTTCAAAGCCCACCCCGCTCATCCAAACACCTGTGATTTAGTAGGTCAAGCCATTCAAAAAGCCGCCCAAAAAACGGGAATGCCCGAAGGCGTATTTTCGCTATTACATGCACAAAGCCACGAAATTGGCGGATATTTAGTCACTCACCCCTTGACAAAAGCCGTGGCCTTCACAGGTTCGTATCGTGGTGGCAAAGCAATTTACGATTTAGCTGTACGCCGCGAAGTACCCATCCCCGTTTATGCGGAAATGGGTTCCATCAACCCCGTCTTTCTATTCAGCCAACGAATTCAAGCACAAGGCGATGCTCTCGCAGATGCTTTCAGCCAATCCATCTGTTTAGGGGTTGGTCAATTCTGTACGAACCCAGGACTCCTGATCTTGTTAGAAAATGACCAAGCATTTCTAAACGGTTTAGCACAAAAATTAGACGCGATGCCCTTGGGCACCTTTCTAACTTCAGGCATCAAACAAGCCTTTGATCACGGTTGGAATGCGCTGAATCACCATCCTGCGGTTAATAAACTAACATCTGCCGACCAGCCTTCACCGAGTCTATTTCAAACAAGCTCTAAAGAGGCTTTGGCGCATCCTGAAGTTTTGGAAGAGGTATTTGGCCCAAGTACACTCGCTGTGGTTTGCAAGGATCTCGATGATATGATTTCCTTTACGGAAAATTTGCCCGGACAATTAACGGCAACGATTCAAGCGGAAGCTAGTGAACTCGCTGAATTAGCCGAATTAATCGATGAGGTTTCGCAGAAAGTTGGACGTATACTATTAAATGGATTCCCTACAGGTGTCGAGGTTTCGCCGGCCATGGTACACGGCGGCCCCTTCCCGGCAACATCGGATGCCCGAACCACCTCTGTTGGGACAGAAGCGATTTATCGATTCACCCGTCCGGTTTGTTGGCAGAATTTTTAAAAATAAAAAACCCCAGGCTTCTTGCCTGGGGTCTATTCTAAATCTCTACCTCCACATTCTCGAAGGTCAGATTACCCTCCTTATCCACATCCATCAGCACCGCAGATTCCTTCTGTATCTTGCCGGATAAAATAGATTTCGATAATTCGTTTAATACAACCCGTTGGAGAACGCGTTTCATCGGCCGACCGCCATATAGGGGATCAAAACCATCCTTGGCAAGTTTCGCTAATGCCTCTTCAGTGGCCTCAATCGTAATATGCTGCTCCGCCAAACGATGTTGGATCTCCTTAAACTGAATACTCAAAATCTTCCGTGCATGTTCCTCGGTCAACGGCTCAAATAAAACAATCTCATCCACACGGTTCAAGAATTCAGGACGAACTTGTTGCTTCAACAAGGCTAAAACTTCTTCCTTCGCCTCCTCCAAAAGAATCGCATTATTCCATCCCTCCATTTGGCCTAACTTCTCCTGAATCAAATGCGAACCGATATTCGAAGTCATGATGATAATCGTATTCTTGAAGTTCGCAGTCCTTCCCTTATTGTCCGTCAAGCGCCCCTCATCCAAAACCTGCAACAAGATGTTCCAAACGTCCGGATGAGCCTTTTCAATCTCATCCAACAACACCACGGAATATGGCTTCCGACGAACCGCTTCCGTCAATTGACCTCCCTCATCATAACCCACATAGCCCGGAGGCGCTCCCACTAAACGGGAGACAGCGTGACGTTCTTGGTACTCCGACATATCAATCCGAACAATCGCATTTTCATCATTGAACAAATACGCGGCCAAAGACTTCGCCAATTCCGTCTTTCCTACCCCCGTGGTGCCCAAGAAGATGAATGAACCGATCGGCCGACGGGGATCCTGCAATCCAGCACGAGAACGGCGAACCGCATCCGATACCAATTCAATCGCCTGATCCTGCCCTGCTACACGCTTGTGCAACTCATCCTCCAAGTGCAACAACTTATCAATCTCCGTCTGCAACATTTTGCTCACTGGAATACCCGTCCATTTCGCTACAACCTCAGCCACATTTTCTGCGGTCACCTCCTCCTGCAACATTCCATTTGCACCCTGCGAATTCGCCTGTAAATCCTTTAATTTCTGTTCGGATTCCACCAAACGACCGTAACGAATTTCGGCCACTTTGCCGTAATCACCTTGGCGCTCGGCTTGATCAGCTTCCAGCTTCAACTTATCGATCTTTTCTTTTTCCGCACGAATATTGTCAAGAACACTCTTCTCCGCTTGCCATTGCCCTTTTAAGGCATCGCGCTTCTCCGACAAATCCGCTAATTCCCGATTCAAGATAGA
>Ga0228701_1002207_pt1 | contig 11936 bp, 11 predicted proteins | sample McNCre117_Aug_MG_2_FD_178017 | JGI IMG/M metagenome (GOLD analysis project Ga0228701, IMG submission 178017) | Freshwater microbial communities from McNutts Creek, Athens, Georgia, United States - 11-17_Aug_MG | ecosystem: Environmental > Aquatic > Freshwater > Creek | place: USA: Georgia...
TGAGCACCACGCTGGCCACGGCACCGGCGACAGTCTGGGCCAGGCTTTGCGCGCTGGTCGCGGCTCGGCCTTTGCCTGCGCTGCGTGCGGTTTCGGGCACGGGCTGCAGCTGCAGGGTGTGGCGGTTGGTTTTGAGGCGGTAGATGTGGTTCATGGGGACCAGTCCTGTGTCCAAATTCAGAAGCGCATGGCGGCCGACAGCCACACGCGGTTGACGATGCGGGTCTGGTCGCTGTCCAGGCCGTTGGCGTCGGGGTTGGGGTGGTTGCCGCGGCGGCGGCTCCAGGTGGCGCTCAGGTCCAGGCCAGGTTCGGTTTGCCAGTTCAGGGTCAGGCCGTGGCCTTGCAGGGCCTGGGTGGCAGACTCTTTGCCGCCCGCACCCGAAGCGGCGCTTTTGAGGCAGACGTCTTGCAGGTTGTGGCACACGCTCACGCTGCCCCAGTCCACAAAGCCGCTCAGGCTCAGGCCTGCGTCCAGGCGTTGGCGCAGGCCCAAGGTGGCGGCGTAGCCGCTGGCACCGCCCACTTCGTTGACGGGGTAGGCGCGCACGCCGCTGGCACCACCCAGAAAGAGTTTTTCTGAAGAGTCCAGGTTGCGGCTGGCGCTTTGGGTTTGCGCCTGCCCGTACCAGCTCAGGCTGCCTGTGATGCCTTGCTCGCGGTTGAAGCTGAGGTTGAGTTTGTTGAAGCTGCCTTGCACGCCCGTCGTGTCGGCGGGGTTGTTGACTTTGCCGTTGCTCAGGGTGATGCCCATGCTGCTTTGGGCCAGGCCCAGCCAGCTGTCTTGCCAGTTGCCGCTCAAGCTGGCGCGGGCCACATCGATGCTGTAGGCCGAGGTCACGGCGTCGTTGGCGCTGTTTTGCAGTTGCTTGTGGTCGGTGTTGAGGTTCCAGCTCCAGCGGCCAGCAGGCATGCGCCACCAAGGGCCGCTCAGGTCCAGGCCGCTGGTGCGGGCCACGCCCGAGATGGCGGTGCTGTTCCAGTCAAAGGCATAAGACATGTTGGAGCTGTGTGCGCCCACACGCAGGCCGTCGCTGCCTACAGGCAGGCTGTAGGCGGCGCGGCGGTAGCTGCTGCCTGCAGTTTCGACCAGGTTGATGCTGAGCAGGTCGCCCAGACCCAGCAGGCTGTTGAAGTTGAAGTTCAGCGACAGGCGCTGCACGCCCGTGCTGCGTGCGCCTTGGTTGTCGGCACTGAAGCTGCCTTCGACGCGTTTGCCGCCGCCCACCTGGATCAGCAGGTCGGTGGCGCCTTCGGTTTGGCTGGGGGCAAAGCTGCCGTACGAGGCCACGCCGGCCAGCTCGTCAATGAGCATGAGGGCGCGGTCCACGCTGTGGAGGTTGAGCGCATCGCCGGGCTGCAGTTGGGCCAGCACCAGTTGCTGGATTTGCGCGGCCTCGATGCGCACCTGGGGCTGCACGTCGATCTGGATCTGCCCCAAGCGGGCCTCGATCACCTGGATGCGGACCAGGCCTTGTTCGATTTCTTGCTGGGGCACAAAGGCGTTAACGAGCCAACCTGCATCGCGGTAGGTTTGGGTGACGACCCAGGCCGCTTCTTGCAACTGCGTGAGGCTCAGGTCACGGCCCGCAAAACCCGACAGCGCGGTTTGCAGGGTCACGGGGCTGAGCAGCGTAGCGCCGTCGATGCGAAAAGCGTTGACGCGCAGCACCGGGCCCGCGTCGTCACCCGCAGGCGGGGTGGGGGTTTGCGGCGTTGTGAGATGCGGTGCCTTGAGCAAAGGGGCCGGGCGGGATTCCAGCTGTTGCAGCACCGAGCCTGCGTCGGGGGCAGCCAGCGCCAACAGAGGCACGCTCAAAAGAAAACCTTGCAGCAGCGCGGGTAGGAGCCCCGCCCTCGGGGCGATGGTGGGCCGACGGTTCACGCGCATCGCGGCGTGGGCGCCGCTCCCACATGGGGAACCCGTGGACTTGGACGCAAAGAAGAATGTGTTGAACAACATGGCGTGTCTCTGGCTCAGGGTTTGCGGATGTCCAGCTCGTCAAAGAACTGGTAGCCCACGTTGCGAATGGCTTCGATGACGGCGCCTTCGGCCCCGGCGTCGTGCAGCTTTTTGCGCAAGCGAACCATGCGCACCTGGATGTTGGATTTCTGCGCCTCGGACATGGGCACGCCCATGCACTGCGCCACTTGGTCAAAGCCAAGCCTCGCATCGGGCGACTGCGCAAAGGCGTGCAGCAGCGTGGCCTCGGCGGCCGTGATGCGAACGGAACCGGTCGGGCCGGTCAAATCGAGTTTGTGAAGTGTGAGCACAGCAGCTGACGGATTTGCAGATGCTGGCGATTACAGAAAATTAATTGATAGAAAGCTTTCAAACGCTTTCAAATTGCTAAATTTGCCAACTCAAAATGGCCGATTTGAAAGTTAATGAAAGCATTTGAAAGATAAGGAAAGAATTTTCCTTGTAGGAGCGGCGCCCTCGCCGCGATGGGGCGCCTCAAGCACCCACACCATCGCCCCGAGGGCGGGGCTCCTGCATGTCAGGCGGTGACTTGCACTGGCACGTTCAGCTGGTAGCCCACACCGCGTATGGACTCCAGGCTGTGGGCTTCGGCCCCCACTTGGACGAGTTTTTTGCGCAGTCGGGTGATGCGCACTTCTGTGTTGGTCTTGCTGGCTTCGCCACTGTCCATGCCAAACAGTTCCAGCAGTTGCCAGTTTTCCAGGCGGCCTGAGGGGGCACGGGCGAAGGCGATGAGCAGGGTTTCTTCTGCACCGGTCAAGCGCACCTGGTCTGCGGGGCCGTGCAGTTCACGCTGCTGCAGGCGCAGCGCACCGTCAGGGGTGAGCTGTGTGGTGTGTTGGGCCTGGCGGCGACGGGCAAAGCTGTTGATGGCGGCGCGCAGTTCTTCAAAGGGCACGGGCTTGGGCAGGTAGGCATCGGCCCCGCAGTCGTAGCCGTCGACTTTGTCTTGCAACTCCGAGCGGGCCGAGACGATGATGATGCCCACCAGCGGTTGCACCTGCCGAATGCGCCGCGAGAGGCTGAAGCCGTCTTCGCCGGGCAGGTTCAGGTCAATCAAGAACAGGTCGGCCGCAGTGCCTCGGGCTTTGTCTTCAAGCTCTTCGGCGCAGCTGAGCGCGGTGACGCGGTGGCCTTCGGCGCGCAGGGCTTCAGCGGTGAGTTCTCGCAGGTCGTCGTTGTCTTCAACCAGGACGATGCTCAGGTGGGCAACCATAGTTCAAAGCAGATGTGGGTGTCGGTGGGCTGGTAGCGCAGTTCAGCGCCCAGTTGTTGCGCCAGATTGTGCGACAGAAACAGGCCCAAGCCGGTGCCGGACTGGCTTTGTGCGGCCGCGCTGCGGTAGTACTTGGCAAAGACCTTGTCGGCGTCGGGCCAGCCTGCCGCACCGGGGATGTTGCACACCTTGAGGCACCAGGCTGCGCTGCCCTGGCCATGCGCTTGCGCTTGCGCTTGCAGGCTCACACGCACAGGCTCTTTGGGATCACCGTATTTGAGGGCGTTTTCAATCAGGTTGCTGGCAATGATCTGGACGCATTGCAGGTCGGTGTCGACCGGGGCCGTGTGCACGCTGTCGAGCACACAACGGCCTGCGGCCTGCTTGTTGTCGTTCACCCATTGCTGCAGTTGCGCGGCCAAGTCAAAGCGTTGGCGACGAACCTCAAACGGCCGATCCACCAGGCGGTCGGTCTGCACGCAGCGGTTGAGGATGGTCTTCATGTTGTCGATGGCGCGGCCCACATAGCCTTGCGTCTTGTCACTGACCACTCGGTCTTTGAGCGCCATGTCGATCACGGCCAGCGGGGTTTTGAGCTCGTGCATCAGCATGTTGAGGAGCTGCGACTGGTCTTGCCGGCGGCGCGTTTCAATGGTGAGCTGTTCCCGCGAGAGATAGAGGTGGTTGGCTTGCTCACGGCGCAGGCGCTCCATCTGGCGAGAACGCACGATGAGCAATGCGGTCATGAACAGGCCCGACAGCAGTCCATACAACAACACACCGTAGATGGACATGGTGGAGCCTTGCAGCAAGCCGAGGCTGGGCATGATGCTCACACCCAATACGCCCAACACAAAGCTGTAGTACGCGAGGATGACTGGTTTTGGAAGCAGGTAGGACTTGTGTGGCTGCGCCAGATCCGGTGTCCGGGGCTGGATGCCGATCGCAGTCAGCAGCATGCACAGAATGCCCAGGCCTGTGATCACAGTATTGCCCAGAAGGGCAAGTTCTTTGCTGCCAGTCAGCAAAAGCAACATCAACACCACCGAGGTGCCAATGCAGGCCTGCAACAAGCGAGTACCCCAGGTTGAGATCATGTATTCGCGCAATAACCGAAATTCAAACAAGAAGGTGAGTCCCGTGGTCATCAGCAGCACCCAGCAATACAACAGGTCTTGACCCACCGCCGACATCACGCCGTCAAGCAAGATGCGGTGGTACCCCAAATAACAGGCGGTGTAGATGAGCAAGATGGTCTGGCGCAGGACGAACATGCCGTTGACCGGGTCACGGTCTTGCAACCAGGACGTGAACACCCACAACAGACAAGAAAAGATGACCGCCAGCAGCGCGGAGTAGGCCAACCACAAGGTGTGCTCTTCGCGCAGCATCTCACGGGGCGTGAGCGCCTCGACCTGCATGAGCTGTGTGCTGGTGGTGCTCAGGCGCAGCCAGACCTCACGCGGCCCTGGCTGCGCGGGGATCACAAAGGTGTGGTTCAGTGACTCGAATTCAGTGGCCTGAAAAGGCGTTCTGTCGCCCGTGGTGCGTGGCACCCTGCCCTGCGCCAGCTCCAGCGGGTCGTAGAGGGTGATGCTGTCCAGGAACACCGGGCGAATGCGCAGCACCAGGGTGTCGGTGCCTGAAGGCACACCATCCACCTTGAGTCTGACCCATTGCGCGTGTGGGTTGAAGCCTTTGCTGAGCACACCGCTGTAGGGCGTGTAACTGGCTGAGCGCGCCTGCTCGAAGGTGGCCACGCCGCTGCTGTCGGTCCAGTAGGCTTTTTCAAGAATGCGGTCATGCGCCCAGCTGGCGGTGGGCAACCACAAACAAAGCAAAACAAGGCACCCCAGCCGCTGGATCGGGCCTGCAGAGCAGATCAATGAAATGAAACGCATACAGGGCAGTTTAGGCGCAATCACTTCATCTCCTGCGCCAGGTAATTCACCATCTCGCTGGCTGCGGGTGACAGGCTTCTGCCCCGCAAGGTGACCAGCCCGATGGGGCGGCGCAGATCAGGGGCCACCAGACGCCTGCGCACAATGCCTGTGTCTGACCCCACATTGGCGGCCAGCTCGGGCAAGGCCGCGACACCCAAGCCTGCTGCCACCAAGGCCTTGATGCTGGCCAGGTGTTCGAGCTCAAACTGGGGTGCGAACTGGATGCCGTGCTCCAGCAAGGCGGCGTCGGCGTATTGCCGCACGCTGGACGGCAAGGGCATGGAGATGTGCGGCAGCCCTGCCACATCGGGCCAGTGCAGCGGCTTGCGGCCTTTGGCCAGTGCGTGCCCCTGCGGCAGCAGCAGCACAAAACCATCGGATGCCAATGGCAGGTAGTCCAGATCCGGGTAGGCCGGGTTGGCGGCGGTGAGCGCAAAGTCCACCTGCCCGGCGCGCACCATGTCAAAAGCGGGGCCCGACAAGGTGTCGAGCAGTTTGAGGCGGATGCCCGGGTGGGCCAGGGCAAAGCGGGCATATGCCCGTGGCACCACAGTGGCCGCCAGAGAGGGCATGGCCGCCATGGCCACTTGGCCTGCCTGCAGGCTGGCCACTTCGCGCACGGCACGCACCGCGTCCTGCGCGGTGTGGCGCAGGCGCTGGGCTTGCTCAACAAACACCTGCCCGGGGCCGGTCAGTCGCACCTGCCGTGTCGTGCGGTCGAACAATTTGACTTCCAGGGCCGCTTCGATGCGGGCAATGACCGCGGTCACCGCCGGTTGCGACAGGTGCATGCGCTCGGCGGTCTGCCTGAAGCTCAAGGTCTCGGCCAGGGTCAGGAAGATGTCGATGTCTCGCGAGGACCAATTAATCACCATAACTGATCAGTTTATAGAAAAAATCAGTTGGACGAAGCAATGCGGGGTTCCTAAACTGCGCCGATGTCGATTGAAAACACTTCTTCTTTGAGTTTGTTGCCTGCGCAACCCCGTGACACCCATGCCGTGGTGGTGGGTGCAGGCACCATGGGGGCCGATGTGGCCATTGTGCTGGCCCGGGGGGGCTGCCGCGTGACGGTGGTGGAGCCTGGCGCCGACAAGCGTGCTGCCTTGCAGGCCCATGTGCTGGCCGGCCTGAACGAGCTGGCTTTGGGGCACCGCGCCGAGCGGGTGCAGACCGCGGCCAGCTTGCCCGATGTCCACTGGGCCGACGTGCGGCTGGTGATCGAGTGCATTCCAGAAAAACTGGACATCAAGCAGGTCCTGTTCAAGCAGCTGGTAGAGCTGACACCCGCCCACACGGTGCTGACCAGCAACAGTTCGAGTTTTCCGATCAGCGCGATTGCGCAAGGCCTGCCCACACAAGAGCGCATGTTCGGTCTGCATTTCTTCATGCCTGCGCACCTGGTGCCGCTGGTGGAGGTGGTGCTGGGCCCGCACAGCGATGGCGAAGCGGCTCAAGCTTTGTGCGACTTCATGCGCGGGTGCGGCAATGTGCCGGTGCTGGTGCGCAAGGACAAGCCGGGCTTTCTGGCCAACCGTTTGCAGCATGCGCTGTCACGCGAGGCGTTTACCATGATCGACGAGGGTGTGGCCACGCCCGAGGACGTGGACGCTGCGGTGCGCTTTGGCTTTGGCTTCCGGTTTTTGGCGGCAGGCCCGGTCATGCAGCGCGACCACGCAGGCATTGATGTGCACTGCGCGGCTGCGGCCACCATGTACCCCAGCTTGTCGAACACGGCCGAGCCTGCACGCGCCTTGCGCGAGCGCGTGGCTGCCGGGCGCTTTGGCATGAAAACCGGCGCAGGCTTTTACGACTGGACACCCGAGTCACGTCAGACCGAGCGCGACCGCTACGACCGCTTGCTGCGCCAGGGCCTGCATTTGCTGGCCGAAGAGCTGCCCCCACTGGACAAGAGTTTTTGAAACCGGACAACGCCATGAGCCATTTCTACAGCGAGCCTTTGATCATCACTACAGCCCCCAACGGGGCCTACAAGCAATTGAGCGATCACCCGCAGGTGCCGCTCACGGCCGAGAGCCTGGCCAGCACGGCCAAGCAATGCCTGGACGCAGGCGCGTCGATGCTGCACTTGCACATCCGCGATGCACAGGGCAAGCACAGCCTGGACGTGCAGGGTTACCGCAATGCCACCGCCACCGTGCGCGCGGCTGTGGGCAAAGAGATGGTGCTGCAGATCACCAGCGAAGCGGCCAAGGTGTACCAGGCGCCTGCGCAGATTGCCATGGTGCAGGCCTTGCGGCCTGAAGCGGTGTCAGTGGGTTTGCGCGAGTTTGATCAACCCGAGATTGGCGAGAAAGGTCTGGCCGATTTCTTTGCAGGTCTGGTGCGCGAGAAGGTCATGACCCAGGTGATCTTGTACGACGTGCAGGATCTGCAACGCTGGCAGGACTTGCGCCAGCGCGGCGTGGTGCCGGATGCGCCTTGGTCTTTGCTGTTTGTACTGGGCCGCTACACCGCAGGGCAGACATCGAGCCCGACCGATCTGGTGCCTTTTGTGCATGCACACACCACAGGCGAGCCCTGGTCGGTCTGCGCCTTCGGGGCCACCGAACATGCTTGCGTGACCGCCGCAGCCGCGCTGGGTGGCCATGTGCGGGTGGGCTTTGAGAACAACCTGTACCTCAAGAACGGGCAGATCGCACCCGACAATGCGGCCTTGGTGACGCAAGCCGCCGAAGCCACGCGCAGCCTGGGGCGCCCCGTGGCCACGGCGGCACAAATCCGCGAACGCTTTTCTCTGTAATCCATTCATCCACCATCAGGAGACAACCCCATGCAACGCAGAACCTGCCTGAAGACTTCCGCCCTGCTCGCCGCCCTCTGCGCCGCCTTGCTGGGTGCCGCTGCCCCCGCACTGGCGCAGGACAACTGGCCGAGCAAAACCATCCGCTTTGTGGTGCCCTACCCTCCAGGCGGCCCGACCGACCTGATGGCACGGCTGCTGCAAGGCGAGTTGCAAACCCGCCTGGGCGTGACGGTGATGGTGGACAACAAGGGCGGTGCAGGCGGTAACCTGGGCAGCAACGAAGTGGCGAAAATCGCCCCGGCCGATGGCCATACACTGCTGCTGGCCGCCAGCGGCCCCATGGCGGTGAACCCGACGCTGTACCGCACCATGACCTTCAATCCGCTCACCGACCTGGTGCCGGTGATCCAGCTCTCGTCGTTTCCCTTGGTGCTGGAAGTGCACCCCAGCCTGGGCATCAAGAGCGTGAAAGACCTGATTGCGCTGGCCAAAACGTCCAAGTCGAACCTGAGTTTTGCATCGGCAGGCAACGGCACGCCGCAGCATCTGGCCGGTGAGTTGTTCAACACCCAGATCGGGGTAGACATCGCCCACATTCCCTACAAAGGTGCAGGGCCTGCAATCAACGATTTGCTGGGTGGGCAAGTGGGCGTGATGTTCGACATTCTGGGCAGCTCACTGCCGCACATCCAGTCGGGTAAGTTGGTACCGCTGGCGGTGACATCCAACAAGCGCAGCGCCCAGTTGCCCCAGGTGCCCACCATGGCGGAGGCGGGCGTCGCGGGCTACGAGTTCACGGCCTGGCACGGCATTGCCATGCGTGCAGGCACCTCGCCGGCGATTGTGGACAAGCTCAACAGCACACTGAATGCGATCTTCAAGGAACCGGAGTTCCGTAAAAAGTGGGAAGCCATTGGCACGCCGGTGGTTGCAGGCAGCGCTGCACAATTTGGCGAGTTGATCAAGCGCGACACCGTGCGCCTGGGCAAGGTGGTCAAGGCGTCAGGCGCAACGGTGGATTGACGCCCGTAGGAGCCGCGCCCTCGCGGCGATCAGCAACCAGTGTGCTGACCGTATCGCGACGAGGGCGTCGCTCCTACAAGCCCATCACTCTTCGGTGTCGTGGGGCAGCTCAGACGATGAAGCGGCTTCAGCCTCGCCCCCCATGACGACGTTGCGCAAGCTTTCGCGCAGCATTTTCTTTTCTGGGAAGCTCAAGGCGCGGGCTAGGCGCTGGCGCATGCGCAGCAGCAGCTGGCGGTCAACCTCTTGCGGCACGCCTCGGCTCACTTGAAGGGCCTCGCGCAGGTCTTCGCGCAGGTCTTCGGGTTCTTCTGCCCACCAGGCCGAAATGACTTCGGTCATGGACTTGCGCAGCTCTTCCAGGTCTTCCACGGCCAGGCCCATGCCTGTGGGGGTTTTGCCTTGCAGGATGTCGGCCAGTGCCTGCGAGTTGACCACCACGCGCCTGTCGCCTTGCGACAGCAGGCGGGCCCAGCCCGGATCGGTGCGGACCATTTGCGTCATGTTGCGGGCCGACTCGTCAGCGAGCAAGTGCACGCTCAGACCACTGAGCTGGGCTTCGTCGATGGCCGACAGAAAACGTTCGTCGTCGCTGGCCACCAGCACATGGTCGCAGGCATGGTGTTCGGCCAGCTGTTTGAGGTCGTGCCCCAGCGAGCGCAGCAGCGAAGCGCCGCCGTCGGCATCGTGGGCTTGCACCAGGCGCACGATCTGGTCGTCGATGACCAGCCCGTCGGAGCGGTCGCTGTACCAGTAGATGCGGCGAAGGTCGACCTCCAGGCCGCTTTGAGAAAGCGCTTGCGACAGCAGCCCCAGCAGGCCCTGACGGTTGACCGATTCGCCCGTGGTGCCCAAGGCACCTTGCTGCGCCAGCCAGACCAAAAAGCGGCCATCGATCAACGCCATGCATGTGCCGCTGCGTTGGTCAGCAAAGCGGCGGTCTTGGCGGGTGGCGGGAGAAAAATAATCGCGTTTCATAGCTCAACCTCTAAAAAATAAATAGCTGCCCGAAATGTGCAAGGCAGTCATGCAGATTCTAAATAAACCGGGGCCGGGCAAAGTCGCCCCGGTGTGTACTTATCAATTCAGGGTATACGTCAATGCGGCAAAGCCCGAGACCTGGCTGCTGCGGTCCACCAGCGGGCTGTTGGCCACCGCATGGTCCAGATGGCGGTAGCGCGTGACCAGTTGCAGTGCCCACGGGCCGTTCAGGGGCACGGTGGCCTGCAAAGTGGCCATGGGCGTGAACGATGCGCCTGGCTGGTAGATGGGCAAACCTGTGGCCTGCGATTGCGCCGTGTTGACGCCATACAGGTGGCGCACATAGTCGGCCGAGCGGTATTGCATGCCCAGCTGTGGGTAGAGCTTGACCGGGCCGACATCGAGCTTGCCAGCCCAGTTGAGTTCACCAAACTGACCACCCGACTGGGGGTCGTACATGGCGTATGCAAACAGGCCCCCCAGCGCTGTGCGCTGGAAGGTGCCCAGGCCAATGGGCAGCGGTGAGCTGCGATCACCCGCTGCAGAGTAGGCGGTTTTGCTGGACTTGAAGCCTTCGGTGCTGATGCGGGCAGCGAGCTCCAGGTAGCCATTGCCCACTGGCAGTGTCTTGATGCCCAGTGTGTCGACCCGGGCATAGAACGGGCCCCAGTCGCCATAGACATAAGGCAATGCGGTGGTGCTGCGCTCCGCGCCTTTGACGGTGGCACCGAAGGTGCTCACCATGCCGCCCACATCCCCCACAAAACCACCGCTTTGCGCCAACGCCAGCATGGGGGCCGCAGACAAGAGACAGATCAGGGATTTTTTCATCGAAGGCTCCTGAGGGTTCAGTGTTGGAATTCGCGCAAGATGGCTTGCAGGCGTTCGGCCGTGAGCCGGTTGCCGTGCTGGCCGACCACCTCTGCGGCAGCGCGGTTGGCCAGCGCCGCCGACTGGGCATGATCCATGCCATGGGTGACGCCGTAGAGAAAGGCTCCCGCAAACATGTCGCCTGCGCCGTTGGTGTCCACCGCCTTGACCGGCACGGCAGGCACATTGACCATGTCGTCGCCCGAGATGACGAGGCTGCCACGCGGGCCGAGTGTCAGGCAAACTGTGCGGGCCAGTTTTTGGAGCTGAGGAAGTATGGCGCTCAACTCGGTGGTGCCGCACCAGGTCTGGGCCTCTTCCTCGTTGGCGAACAGGTAGTCCAGGCCGTCACCGATCATGGCCTCCAGCCCTGCGCGGCAGAAATTGATCATGCTCACGTCGCTGAGTGTCAGCGCGGTTTGCACACCGTGTTGCATAGCCAGCTGGCGGCCTTCGACAGCCGCTTCGAGCCCGGTGGGCGAAGCAGCCAGGTAGCCTTCCATGTAGTAGATGCGGGATTTGGCGATGTCGTGCGGGTGCAGTGCTTCACGGTCCAGCTGTGAGGTCGCGCCCAAAAAGGTGCACATGCTGCGCTCGGCATCGGGCGTGACCAGCACAATGCAGCTGCCAGTTTGCCCTTCGCGGGCAGCGGTGTGCGTGAGGTTGGTGGCGACGCCGTTGGCCTGCAGGTCCTGGGCATAAAACTCGCCCAGCTCGTCGTCGGCCACGCGGCACGAATAAAAAGATTGACCACCCAATTGGGCCAGCGCCACCACGGTGTTGCCGGCCGAGCCACCGCCTGTACGGCGCGCATGCAGGCCTTGCACATGGCCGAGCAGCGCGGTGCGCTGCGCGTTGTCGATCAAGGTCATGTGGCGTTTGCTGACGCCCATGGTGGCCAGCAGGGCATCGCTGACTTCGTATTCGGTGTCGACCAGCGCATTGCCGATCGCATAAAGGTGGTAGTGGGACATGGCCAAACGCTGAAACGCTAAAGGCCCAAGTTTAGCCGTCCCGCCAAGCGGGCTTACTGCTCGACTTTGGCCGCCTTGACCAGCTTTTGAACGAACTCGGCACGCTCGTTGGCAAACACCGCATTGGCCAATTGCTGCTGGCTGTCTTCAAAGCTGGGCACCTTGAATTTGCGCTTGCC
>Ga0228701_1002208_pt1 | contig 11934 bp, 28 predicted proteins | sample McNCre117_Aug_MG_2_FD_178017 | JGI IMG/M metagenome (GOLD analysis project Ga0228701, IMG submission 178017) | Freshwater microbial communities from McNutts Creek, Athens, Georgia, United States - 11-17_Aug_MG | ecosystem: Environmental > Aquatic > Freshwater > Creek | place: USA: Georgia...
TGGAGCTAAGAGGTTATGCAGTCCCTGGAGCTTCTCAGGTGGACTTTGAACAATCTTATGGCGGTCAACCGGCCCAAGCGCCCCAGGCACAACCACAAGCTCCTGCTGCACCCAGGGGTTCTATGCAAAATCCTATTAAGATTCAATAATTTATATGCCAGTCTACGAATACCAAGGCCAGCACTACGACATTGAAACTGATGATCCGTCAGTAGCAAAGTCTAAGATTTTCAAGCATCTGGGCATTGAAGAGCCTACTGCTGCTGGCTCTTTTGGCAAGGCTGCAACAGAATCTATTGCGCCTGCCATCGGTGGTTTTGCTGGCGCTGAAGCCGGATTGGCCGCTGGCGCTGGGTTGGGCGCTATGACTGGCCCTGCCGCTCCTATTGCTGTTCCCGCTTTTGGTCTTACCGGCGCTCTTGCTGGAGGTTTGGGTGGTGGCTACCTTGCTCAGAAAGGTCAAGAATATCTTGGCGGTTTGATTCCACAAGACATCAAATCTCGCTTTGGTTTTGGTGAAGCGCAGCGTAAAGCAGAAAAAGAAAAGTATCCAGGGTATTCGCTTGCTGGAGAACTTATCCCTGGCTTGATGTCTGGCACCAAGGCTGGCGCCGATGTTCTCCAGAAAGGTACTAAGCCTGCCAGAGAGTTGATCAGTAAGGCTTATGGCAAAGAGCCTAAGCAACTTGCAGAAGCTCTTAGGACAAACCTTACGGGTCGCGTTAAGGACGTAATCAGTGGTGTTGAGTCAGCTCAAGCGCAGCCGATTTCTCAACTGCAACGTGTTGGCCGCGCTCAAGAACAACTTGGCTCTAGAGGCCCAGTCGCCGCTGGTCGCCAAACCATGCGTGAGCAGAGAGTTGATCAGGCATTGAATCAACTTAGCCCCCAAGGCACGGTATTGGCAGAAGACTTGGGCGGCGCAATCCAAAACGCTGGGCGCAAGAACATCGAGCAACTGCGGGCTGCTCGCCAAACTGGCGCTATTCAAGACATCAAGCATCCGGCATTTGCTGATGCAAAGTCCAGAGAAGCTGCTGGCGACTTCATTGCTACCAATCCTAAGAGTGCCGAGGCTCTCAGAAATGTTTTGGCTCGCCTTGAGAAAGACATTGCTGATACGCCAGAACCTTATGCGTCAGAGCTGCGTCGCCGGTTTGCATCTATTCGTGGCACAGAAAAGCCGTTGACAGAAGGCGAGCGTCGCGCAGCAGAGTTGCGAGCATCTGTCATGGGCACTAAGCCAGAGACAGCAAAGGTTGAGCCAATGACGCTTAACCAGGCTGAGTTCTTGCGTCGCATGCTTAAAGACAAGAGCGTCGCAGAAGTTGAGGGATTCAAGGCTCTTGATGTGAAGCGCATGAATGATTTGGCTGAAGAGCTGACTCGCGCCATGAACGCATATGAACCCCGAATCGGCGAGTACCTTTCCAAGTATCGTGAGCTGTCTGCTCCGATTGAGCGCGCTGTTGCTGGTCGCGGCAAACCGCTGACTGAGGCAGAGCAGTTGGCAGAGGAACAGGTGTTGTTTGCTGCTGACAAGTCCGCTGCAACCAACTACTACTTGAATGGCTCTGCTGAGCGGGCGCAACGCCTAATTGATCTTGTCGGCGGGAAGAAACCAGAAGTTGTGGGCGCGGTTCGCGGATACATGAGATCGCAATTGCAAGGCATGAACGCCAAGCAAGCTGCTGACTTCTTGCAAAAGAATGAAGGTCTGCTGCGTGTCTTCCCAGAGTTGAAGTCGCCAATGCAAACCATTGTGCAAACAAAGGGTGCGGCAGAAACGATGGGCACGGCGGCAACTCAACGTGCTGGCGAGGCCGCAACCCGCCTAGCCGGACAGGAAAAGCAGGCGACGCAACGCATTGGCGAGCTTGAGAAGATTGCCGAGAAATTCCGTCCAGAACTCATCAAGCTAGAGGAGTCTACTCCTGCTGAATCTGTAGATATCGCCAAGTCTGTAATTGATAAGCTGAGATCATCTAGACAAATTGATGATGCGGCGCATCGACAGTTGTACCAACAACTTGAACAGGTTGTTGTTAAGTTTGGTGAAAAGCAGGCCGCTAAAGATGAGGCTCGCCGACTCGCCATTATCGCCATGCAAATGGCTGGGCTTGGAACTATTGCTTACTACGGTGGTAAGTCAATTGTTCAAGGCGTTGAATAATTTAAGGAGATAACCATGAAGTACAGCAAAGAAGATCTGCGTGCTGCTGCTGGCCTCGGTGATGAGACTGGCCCGCCGGAAATGCGGAAGCCGCGCAAGATGATGAAGCCTGTTGCACGCCCCGCTAAGCGTAAGGCCAAGCGGTGAAGAAGAAAGCAAAGGGCATCAATCCGGCACTAGAGGCCGCTATCAGTCGTCTACTTGAAGAGGTGATGGCTGATGAGACTTGCTCGCTTACGGATAAGACTAAGGTGCTAGACCGTGCCCTCAAGCTGGAAGCAATCAAGCAGAAAGCTGATGGCGATGATTGGGGTGCAGCCTTTATGGATACTGATGAGGAAGATGAGAAGTGATATATCATCAATATCCCAACAATAGAGGGCTGCTACATGGACGCGCTAAAGCTGATTCGTATTGCGATCACGGTCTTGACCGACAGATTGTTGACCATGCTTTCACTGCTGATGACCTTCGGGCTAGCCGTGTGGGTCATGTACGAACCCACCTGGGAGAGAATGTCAATGTGTGCGTTCTTTGCGGTGGCGGTTTTTCTGCCGTGCTTAACCAAGGAGAAGAAAAGTGAAGATCGAGATCATCAAGAAAGCTAGTGTTGTGACCGTGCCTAAGGACAAGAAGCCTGGTGGCGACGAGTACGGCAAGCAGACCAATACGCGTTTCATCTGGTCGTTTGACAACAAGCCCTGCCACGACGCCCCGACCAGCAAGCCGGAGAAGAGCAATGGCTAACAACATTGCCTTCCAGGCGATGGGCAAGACGTACAAGATTGCTTGCCCTACTGCCAACACGGCAGTGACGATTGCAATTACCGCTGACAGCCCTTGCCAGCAATACGCTGTTGCGTGCCATACGGATGCAAGTAAGCCGATTTATTTTCGGATTAGTACGTCTAACGTTGCTGCTGTACTGCCGACAGCTACTGGCGAGTATTCGCAACTGGTGCCGCCGAGTGCGCGTGTCATTGTGACTGGCCCGCAGACTAGCAACACCACCACCGTCTACGTCTCTGCCATCAGCGAGGCTAACAACGGTGAGATGTACATCACGCCAGGCGAGGGTCTGTAATGGATCCCGTCACTATTCTCGCTGCTCTCGGCCCCTTGGCGGTTGATCTAGGCAAGTCGCTGATCAGCCGCTTTGTTGCGCCTGACACGTTCAAGCCTGCGACGATTGAGCAATACACCCAGATGCGTCAACTCGATCTGGAGATGTTTAAGGCGATGAATGATGCTGGTGGTGTCAATCCTTCATACCCGTGGGTGGAAGCGATTGTGCGGCTTCAGAGGCCCGCGGTGGTGGCAATCGTGCTGCTCACCTGGGCGTACCTGATGCTCAACGGTCAGTCGATGGAAACGATTAACAACTTTGCTGCTGCCATCGGGTTCTACCTGTTTGGTGATCGCACCTTGTTCTATTCCAAGAAAAAATGAACCTAAGCCCACACTTCACGCTGGAAGAGATGACGCGTTCTGATTACGCAGCGCGGAAGGGGTGGAAGAATGATCCTGACGACAAGACCATTGCCAATCTAAAGCGGTTGGCAGTCTTGCTTGAGCAGGTGAGAGCAGAGCTGGGTTGCCCCGTCATCATCAACTCTGCTTACCGCTCAGAGAAGGTAAACAGTGCGATTGGTGGTTCTAAGAACAGCCAGCACATGCTCGGTTGCGCTGCTGACATTCGTGGCGTCAACAAGTCGCCAGATGATCTGATGTTGCACATCATTGGTAGCGACATCAAGTATGACCAACTGATTCGAGAGTTTGATTCTTGGGTTCACATCAGCGTGCCTAACGACCCTGCTGGCAAGCCCAGGATGCAGAAGCTGATCATCGACAAGGAAGGTACTCGTGCCTACTCGTAGGAAGTTTCCCAAGCTGTCAGTCGGACGCGGAGAGAAGCTGCCCGCTTCTAGAGGCGCTGGCTTGACCGCTAAGGGGAGAGCCAAGGCTAAGGCCGCAGGACACAACCTGAAGGCTCCCACGAAGTCTGGGCCGCGTCATAAGAGCTTCTGCGCCCGCAGCAAGCATTGGAAGGGTGAGCGTGGCAAGGCTGCGCGTAGACGTTGGGGTTGCAGATGAAACAAGGACTGTACGCAGCAATTCACGCTAAGCGCTCGCGCATCAAGCATGGATCTGGTGAGCGGATGAGGAAGCCTGGCAGCAAGGGTGCTCCGACTGCTAAAGCGTTCCGCAAGTCGGCTCGCACTGCTAAGCGGTAATCATGCACATCTGGTTCAACCTGCTACTGCTGGTGAACCATCAGGTGTACTACATAGACGCGCAGGATACGCTGGAAGATTGCCAGCAAGAGAGAGCGTGGTACGAGGAGAAAGACCCGCACGGCAAATATGTCTGCGTCGCCGTGCAGGTCGATGTGACTAGCTTTCCTGAGTTACAGGCGCATCTGTCGTCATAAGTTTCCCGTCAAACAGATACGAACCCATGTGCCCGAGGTTGACCCACGGCGCTGCATAGATCTTGATGTTGTGCTGACGGCAGAGCTGGCAGAAGTGGTAGTCCTCTGACAGCAGGCGGTTGGTCTCAGGCTCGATGCTGGTGGTGAAGTATTCAGCGATGTCTGCTCCCATAGCCATGTTGCCGGATACGTCCACCACATCGTTGTTGTAATGCGGTACTTTGTCTGCAAGTGCTTCAAAGACTTCCCGCTTAATCAGCATGAACCCTGTGCCGCCATTCCAAATCTCAGCAGGACGATCGCCGCGAACAACGACGTCGCCGGTGTATCCCTTCAGGTTGACGACAAAGGAACCCGTGTGAGCGGCCAGGTCATAACCCTCGACACCATTCTCTACTGCATCCTTCACGGACTTCCAGTTGATTTCTTTCTTGGGGTAGATGCCACAGATGACAGGGACATCTGCATCGACCATCATCGGGACTTCATTGGCATTGAACTTGATGTCTGCATCGATGAAGAACAGATGAGTGAAGTCTGTCTTGAGGAAGTTGTGTGCGAGTAGATTGCGCGCCCGCGTGATCAACGACTCGTTGAACAGGAAGCTGCATGCACTCATGTGACCTGCCTGGTTGAGAGTGCCGACCAGACTGATCAGGCTCTGCGTGTAGTAGCCAGCGCACATGCCGCCATACATCGGTGTTGCAATAAAAACCTTAGCCATTGTTGCCCTCTTTGGTTGAGATCCAGACTCGGGCCATACGCCCGTTGTGTATCAGTTCAGCCACACAATCGTCTGCGGTTTGATAATCGTTGCTGTTGAATGCGTCTGTTGCTCGGCGCAGGAGATGGTCGCACAGGATCAGATACCGCGACCAGTCCTCAAGGTTGGATTCCATACTTGCCTCAGAAAAGATGGGGCGGTGTGCATACCTTGCGCCCCGTCAAGGTTGGAGGGTAGCCCCAGGGAAGGGAGGGCTTCCTGATGCACTCAGGTAGGTTCAATCTCTTCGCGTACAAGCCTACAGAACTCTTGGAAGTCCATGACTACCAGAGCATCTTTCCTGTCTGCGCGCAGCACCATAACAGGTCTCAGGCTACTACGTTTGGCAGACGTAACAGCCTGCTCCCACCATTCGTAGAGAGCCATGTTCGCTCTGCGCTTGCACTCGATAGAGTACGGCTTGAGGATGATGTCCTCACCGCCTGACCGCGTCTGCTCAAGATTGCGGCGGCAATCGACCCCCAGATAGTCACGCAGTGCGTTAACTATCTCTCGTTCGAAAGCAGCGCCTTTAGCGCGGCTACTCATCGAATTCGCTGGCGAAGACGTCGTTCTCTAGCATCCACTCTTCCTTGCGGAGTTTGTCACCAGAGACCGACACCCGAGCGAAGTCTTGCAGGAACTCGATCATGCCGTCGAAATCGACGCCACCATCGCGCATCCACCAAGACTCGCCACCAGCGGCGCGGAAAGCGCTGAGCGTTTGTGTGCGGTTCATATTAGAAAGGTACATCGTCATCATCCCTACGTTCTTTGGGGTACGGCCCCTTTGCCGTGCTGCCGTAGGAGTCCACAGCAAGGCTCAGGTACTGGTTGCCATTCTTGCTAGTCTTGCCCCAGGCTGCGAGCTTGACCTGCACGTTGTCGATCTTGATGACCCCTTGCCACTGGGGTGCATTGGGATTGCCCTGCTTCTGATTAGGAAACAAGAAACCCCGCCCATCCATACATTCAAATTCAGCCATTTGTTTTCATCCTCGACACTTGTGCTTTTAGTTTAGCACTTTGACCTATTGGCAACTTATCTAGCATCTCTTTGTTTACTTCTCTGAGTGCTATCACCTTCTCAAGTTTCGTAGCGTCATCATATTGCTTACTGCCTTGGATGCGCTCTACGAGCTTCTCATAGGCTTGTTGCCACTCTTTAATGTTGTGCAGCAGTGCATACGGTTGTTCCGCATTGGGTAGCCAGAGCGGACAATCTAGAGCATCATCCTCAAAACCAACCAACTCTACTGGCGGCGTGATGTCTAACGGCGCACGCTCCGCACCAGGGATCGTCTCTGCCTCCGACTCATCCATCATTCCAAGACCACAATGCGCCAGAACAGTCCGTCGAATCGCCTTCGTAGTAGCTTTCATGAAAGCATTAGCCAAGGCGTCACCTTTGAGGCCACCGATATTTACCGCACCAGTGTTCTCGGAGATCCGCTGTACCTCATCCGTGACACGAGCGGACACGACGTATATGTCGTCAACCTTTTCACGCCCAGTTATCTGCACTGAGAGTTTGCGCGTCTGGCACAACTGCTGCGTGCAGGACGCATTGGCGTAGAGGATCTGCTTCCCGTTAAGTGTCAGCAAGTCGAACGGCTTAGCTGCTGGGTCTAGTCCTGCCTGCTGACAACGATAGTTGTAGTAAGCAATGCGCTGCTCGTTGTTGAGACCCTTCAGATCGCCGTTGATGACCAGGCTAGTGATGACTTCAGGATCAAGGGATACCAGTGCTGTCGTCATCACGCCCCCTTGACCAAGAACCGGCGTGAGCCTGGCTGCTCGATCACAAATGATTGATAGATGTCTGGCATGGCTGACTTGAATGCGTCGGCAGAGAACCGCTTGCTGGGCTTAGCGGTTTTCCACGTCGCCAAGACAGAACCGTCAGCGCTGACCAGAGTATCTTTCTCTCCCAGAAAGCTGCATATCTGAGCCTGGAGCGCGTCCTCTTGCTCTTCGAGCGCTTTGCGGGAAGACTTGATCTGATAGAGCTTGGCCGCGAGTACCTCGACATCTGCTGTCGCAAGCGCTTGAGACTCTCGACTGTTCGGGAAAACCTTGCGAGCTTCCTCAGCGGTCTGTGGCTCTGGTGGATTGCCAGTCTGGATGCGGCCCCAGAGATTTGCCTCAATCTGAACCAGCTCATCTTTCTGCTCCTGAGTGAACTCCAAAGGGAACATGCAGAACTCCTGCCCGCCGAACAGGACAGCCAGCACCACCTTGTCTACGCCCAGCACCGTAGCCTCGTGCAGGCACTGGTAGTAGTCAGCAGGTGGCACATAGTCTGATCCTGATTCACCAAACTTATTACGCGCAGCGGAGTGATAGTTTTTAGCTTCCACCAAGAAACTGTTGTCGTCACTTAAAAAGTCAAAGTGAGACGCCATGTAAGGCTCTTTGCCGTACACGATAGCGGTATCGCTCATATCTCTCAGGCGGATGCCCAGGCGCTCCTCTGCCAGCTTGCCAATGACAGGCTGCATCACATGCCCCATCTGCACTGCCTCAATTTGAGACAGGTCAGGTGGATCTTGTGCGCCTGTCTTTTCTAAGTACACCTCAAGACTGCGTCCGGAACCAATGCGTCGGGCATCTGTTGCCCAGATCATCTTCCGGCGCTCAACGGGATCAAAGCTCATTTACATCCTCCAATAGTTTGCAGCGCAACATGTTTGGGATAGACATGTAGACGCTGCCAGTCTGCCTCTCATCAAGAGTGGCGTTCGTGTAGGTCAAGGTGACAAACTGTTTGGCTACCGCCTTGACCACTGCCTTGCGCTTGCTTGGCAGTTCCCAGACTTGCTTGCGCTTAATTACAGGTTGCATCAGAACGGCTCTTCCGGCAGAGCCTCTGCCTTCATCACATCAGGGAAGTGTTCAAAGTAGGCTGCGCTCAGGCCGCACAGGTCATAGTTGTTACGCATGCCGTAAGCGCTGATGTGTATAACGTTGCCCGTCACGAGATCGATCTGCTTGGCTTTTTCGAACAGACAGTTGACGGTGTCAGGATCAAAGTGTCGGCAGTCACGACACAGCTTCCAAGGTCTCATGGTTTGCCCTCCGTGGTAGACCAGCCTCATCGAGTGATGAGGTGATGCAAACGTACACTCTTTGTTTTCTTTCTGTCAACAACAATTTTTCACTAAATTGCAAACTTAGAATGGAAACATGGTCTTACGACAAGGAGGTAAGACTATGTTTAATTCACTCAGAGAGTACGCAACAGTCAGGGAGCATGAGTTCCTGGATGCTATTGAAGAGACTGGTAGCCAGATGGCAGCGGCGAAGAAGTTAGGTGTCTCCTGCCGCGCCATTGAGCGTGGGTTGCAGCGATTAAGGCGCAGGGCAGCGAGGCAGGGAGTGAGTCCTGAGCACGATATGACCCACCCGGTGCCGCTTGGTTATGTGGTCAAAGGGGTATCAACCTACTATGACCAGGAAGGCAAGGTTAGGGGGCAGTGGGTTAAGAGCCGCGAGGACAAGGGAAACGCCGAGGAAATCAAAGAGGCTTTCCTAGAGGCGTTTAGGGATGAAATCCCGCGTGTACCACCTAGTGCAACACCTAGTCGCACTCAGGACGAATTTTTGAATGTCTACGTCTATGGCGATCCACATATAGGCATGCGCTCCTGGGCCGAGGAGACAGGCCAAGACCATGACCTGAACACCGCTGAGGCTCTCTTCACTGCTTGCCACAATGACCTAGTGGCGCGTGCCCCATCTGCCTCTGCCTGCATCCTGCTCAACCTGGGCGACTACTTCCACGCGGACGACAGCAGCAACATGACTGCACGATCGGGCCACTCTCTGGATGTCGATGGCAGATACGCCAAGGTTAGAAAGGTAGGGTTCCGCATCCTGCGCTCGATGATCCAGATGTGTTTGCAGAAACATCAGCAGGTGATTGTGTGGAACCTGATCGGCAACCATGACGACCACAGCGCTATCGACCTGTCTCTCTGGTTGCAGGTGGCATATGAGCTGGAACCACGCGTACACATTGAGACCAGCGCCAGCAAGTTCTACTACCGTCAATTTGGGTCAGTGATGCTGGCAGCTACGCACGGTGACACAGTGAAGCCGGATCAGATGGCACAGGTGATGGCCTGCGATCAGGCGGTCATGTGGGGCCAATGTACACACAGGTATGCACATCTAGGACACGTTCACCATAAGTCGCTGAAAGACCTGCCTGGGGTTGCTGTGGAGACTCACCGCATCCTGCAGCCCAACGACCTATGGGCACACAACGCGGGATACAGATCACAGCGCGATGCCCAGTGCATCACCTACCATCGAGCGCATGGAGAGTACGCCAGAACCATCGTCAACCCTAGCATGGCATGATTCTTGCTATACATATAACACATGTACATAGTAAGAATACACATGTGGATTATTCACATGTGGATAAGACACATGTGTTTTATCCACATGTAACCATTACGCATGTAATGGTTTGTTAGACACATAAGACATACTCAACTCTTTCTCTAAAAAACAAGTACACAGGCAAGTAAGACACAAGTAATTGATTCACATGTCTGTGAATCACATGTGTATGAATCACATGTGTATGGCGATCAGACCGTTAAAGCCAGCCCCAGCCGACCCAGACGAACACAAAAGCGGCCCAACCTGCCAGCAGCCATGCCCAGTAATGGTCTGGCTCTGACCGCTCGATGAACAAGGGGCGATCATCTTGGAATGCTTCACGCATTGAGCGCGGGACTCGATAGTCGCTGGGGCGATAGTTATCTGGATACATCTCTGGCCTCCTGTGAGCGCGTGTAGCGCGATAAAAGGGGCGGGCTGGTATGGTGACCTCACCCGCCCTGCTAGAATCAATTGTGGCGCGTTAGGCGGCTTCGGGCTGCTCTTCGTCCTCGTCCTCGGGTTCGTCCTGCTCGCCCTCAGCTTCGTCCTCGTCGGCGTCCTCGTCGTCCTCGGGTTCGATCTCGCTGACAACGTACTCGTCGGTTGATTCGTCCGCGTCGAGTTCGCCGGATTCGACTTCACTCAGGGCTTCGGTCGCCGACGGCGCTTCGGTGTAAAAGGTGGATACAAAGTAATTGGTCACACGAAAGAAAGGCATGGCAATGGTCTCCTATAGGGCGCGGAATGCGCCCCGTAAGTGTATGACTAGGTTGTGTATTTTAGGTGACTACCAGCAGCGCCAAGTAACAGACACCGCACACTAAGGCGATGCAGGCAATCATGCCTAGAGTCTCTGCCAGCACTGGGTGACGGTCATACCAGCTTCGCCTGCGCGATGGCGACCAAATTTCGCGTGTCATGCTGCGCCCTCCGCTTTGGCGATGGCGGCGCGACACTCTCGCCATGCATCGGTGTGTTCTGGGTAACGGGCGAGTAAATTGGCGGCGCGTTGCAGCGCAGACAATAGGTCAGGCGCAGTCGCAATCAATCGAGCGTTAGCTTTCACGTCCCCACTTCCGCAATCGCGCACTTCGGCCAAGTAGCCCGGTTTGGCTCCGGCAATCATCCATTCCCCTGTTGTCGGGCTAGGGTTTTGCCGGGCTACTCGCCACGGGCCAGGTGTATGTTTCATGGTGTTTCCCCTGTTAGGTTGATGATGTAGCTGGACTACATCGCACAACGCCCACTAGGACGCTGTGCGGATAGTCAGGCTCGAAGAAAAGCAATTAGGTTGTCGCGCTCTGTCCGCAGTGCGCGGTATTTGTCACGCACTGTTTTTTGATACGCAAAGCTATGCCAGCCGAACGGAAAGCCCTCTATCTCGCCGATTAGAATCATCTGGTCGCGCTCGATAGACAGAATCCGCGCTCTCGCTTGTTGCTCGTTCATGCTGCGCCCTCCTCGCAGTAGTCCTCAACCATGTGCTCGGCGATTTCGTGCCAGTTGACATCAGCGATGAAAGCAAGCGCGAAGTGCTGCACAAGGCTCTCTTCGGTTGAGTCAAGGATGTAATCCTGAACGTAGTCTTTCAGCAGACTGGCGAGCTGTGCTGCATCGCCTTCACCAGCGACAGCGTCGGAAAAGCTGTCATATTCGTGCGGGTTGAGTCCGTCGAACATTTCGAGGTTGACGCGCCACGTGGCGTAATTAGTCCAGCCGTTATAGGTTTTGTCTTGCATGGTGTCAGTCTCCAAAGTTAGGTTGATGCGAATACATAAACTGTCTCAAAAATCTCGCCGCCATTCGAACCATTGCGCAGAACCCAAAAGTTCTCAACGAGCCGGACAGATCTGGACTGCAACAAACCCAGCAATGCCTTTTTGCCGCGTTGACCGTAAGAGACGCGACCACCTTTCGGGCCTGTGCCGTGTCCACATGAGATTGTCCAAGTGCCTCTATTGCGGACGCAGTACAGCAGCTCCTTTTGTGTCTTGCTAAACCTCATTGTCTTACCCTCCAAGGTTAGATAGTGTGCATCGACTGCACACATGCAAAATAGCACACAAGCAATCTTGAGTACCAGTGCCTGTTACATGTTTATTCGTTGTTTATTCTTATGTATAAATACTGTGTGATAGGTACAGGTTATTACACATATATATAGGGTTC
>Ga0228701_1002209_pt1 | contig 11931 bp, 25 predicted proteins | sample McNCre117_Aug_MG_2_FD_178017 | JGI IMG/M metagenome (GOLD analysis project Ga0228701, IMG submission 178017) | Freshwater microbial communities from McNutts Creek, Athens, Georgia, United States - 11-17_Aug_MG | ecosystem: Environmental > Aquatic > Freshwater > Creek | place: USA: Georgia...
CTTTACCAGCAACTTCTGCCGCTACTTGAGCTGCGAATGGGGTACTCTTACGAGAACCTTTAAAGCCTTGACCACCAGATGTTGCCCATGAAAGTGCATTACCTTGACGGTCAGTGATCGTAATGATCGTGTTATTGAAAGAAGCGTGAACGTGGGCGATGCCCTCCGCTATGTTCTTTTTAACTTTTTTGCGTACGCGTACGTTTGCTTTAGCCATGTTTACTTATTCCTTACTTGGATTGCTTAATGGGCTTCACAGGGCCTTTACGGGTACGTGCGTTTGTTTTCGTACGTTGACCGCGAACAGGCAAGCCACGACGATGACGAACACCACGGTAGCAACCCAAATCCATTAATCGCTTAATATTCATTGAAATTTCACGACGCAAGTCACCTTCAACTTGAAGCTTTGCAACTTCGTCACGCAACTTTTCAACTTCTGCATCGTTAAGATCCTTAACTTTTGCAGTTGCCAAAACACCTGCAGCCGCACAAATAAGTTTAGCTGTTGGGCGTCCTACACCGTAAATCGAAGTCAATGCGATTTCAGTGTGTTTATGATTTGGGATATTTACCCCTGCAATACGAGCCATGTATACACTCCAAAATTATGGCGATCTATTTCTGTTTCGCCAAAAAAGCCCTAAATTCTATCACCTAAGCCGATTTATCACAATCAACAAAGGCTATTTCCACTACCTAGCCAATTAGCCTTGGCGTTGTTTATGTCTTGGGTCTGTGCAAATAACACGCACAACACCACGACGACGAACTACTTTGCAATTACGGCATAAAGCCTTTACTGATGCACGAACTCTCATTTTTTTGCCTCACAAATCCAAATAAATATGGCTAACTACTTAGCTCGGAAAATAATCCGTGCTCGAGAAAGGTCATACGGGGTCATTTCGACTGTTACTTTGTCGCCAGGTAAAATACGAATATAGTGCATACGCATTTTCCCCGAGATATAACCCAAAACAATATGTCCGTTTTCTAACTTAACTCTAAATGTTGCATTAGGGAGATTTTCTACAATCTCACCTTGCATCTCAATTCTGTCTTCTTTTGCCATCGCTAACTACTCACTCACTCGATTAGCGTGGACCAGCAACACCATTTTTGAAGTTTGCTTTTTTCAACAAGCCTTCATATTGGTGTGACATCAAATGCGCTTGCACTTGTGTCATAAAATCCATGGTCACCACAACAATAATCAGCAAAGATGTACCGCCAAAGTAAAACGGCACATTAAATTTCAAAATCAAAAACTCTGGCAACAAACAAACTAGCGTGATGTACAAAGCACCAATCAGCGTTAAACGACCCATGATGCGGTCAATGTACTTCGCTGTTTGCTCACCTGGACGAATACCAGGAACAAATGCGCCACTCTTCTTCAAGTTATCAGCTGTTTCCTTTGGGTTAAACACCAAAGCGGTATAGAAGAAACAGAAGAAGATAATCGCAGTTACAAAGAAGATGATGTACAGCGGCTGCCCTGGAGACAACTTAGTACCAATATCTTTTAACCACGAGAAGCTCTCGTTGCTTCCGAACCAACCAGCCATTGTCGCTGGGAACAAAATAATACTTGAAGCAAAAATTGGAGGAATCACACCTGCCATATTCAACTTCAATGGTAAATGCGTGGTTTGACCACCCATTACCTTACGACCAACCTGTCTTTTCGCGTAGTTCACAGTGATCTTACGTTGACCGCGTTCAACAAATACAACAAACGCCGTTACCAAGATAGTTGCTGCAAACAAGAAAATCACAAACACTGGGTTAAATGCACCGGTACTTGCCAAATCTAGCGTTTTGAAAATCGCATTAGGCAAACCAGCCACAATACCAGCAAAAATAATGATAGAAATACCATTACCGATACCGCGCTCTGTGATTTGCTCACCTAACCACATCAAAAACATCGTACCGCTCACCAACGTTACCACTGCAGTCAATCTAAACATTAGACCTGGGTCTAACACTAGATTGGCCTGCGCTTCTAACGCAATTGCAATACCAAGCGCTTGGAACGTTGCTAATAACACCGTGCCATAACGCGTATATTTTGTAATTTGACGTCTACCAGCCTCGCCCTCTTTCTTTAGCTGCTCCATTTGAGGGGAAACAACCGTAAGAAGCTGCATAATAATTGAGGCTGAGATGTAAGGCATAATGCCAAGTGCAAACACTGTGAATCTCGATAAAGCACCGCCAGAGAACATGTTAAACATGCCCAAAATACCGCCACTTTGAGACTCAAACAACTTCGCCAACACATCGGCATTAATGCCAGGCACAGGAATATGTGCCCCTAAACGATAAACAATCAGCGCACCCAACACGAACAACAAGCGGCTCTTAAGCTCACCGGTCTTGCTTACTGCACTTAAAATACTATCGTTTGCCAACTTAATTACTCAGCAATTTTGCCACCAGCTGCTTCTAATGCAGCACGGGCGCCTTTAGTCAAAGAAAGACCTTGCACAGATACCGGACGTGTCACGTCACCTGACAAGTAAACTTTCACTGCTTTAGCTGTACCTGGAACAATATTTGCTGCCTTCAAAGTCAACAAATCAACCACATCGGCATTTACCAACAACAATTCGCTTGTTCTTACGCGCGCTGTGTCAGCCTTAGTCAATGATACAAAGCCACGCTTTGGAAGACGACGTTGCAAAGGCATTTGACCGCCCTCAAAACCCACTTTGTGGAAGCCGCCAGTACGTGATTTTTGACCTTTATGGCCGCGGCCAGCTGTTTTACCCAAACCAGAACCGATACCACGACCTACGCGGCGACGTTCTTTTTTGCTACCCTCAGCAGGGCTAATAGTATTTAGTTTCATTATCCTTCTACCTTCAATAGATAGTTAACCGCGTTAATCATGCCGCGATTAGCAGGTGTATCCATCACTTCAACAGTGTGGTGCATACGGCGAAGACCCAAGCCAGCAACACAAGCTTTGTGTGCAGCGATTCTGCCGATTGTGCTTTTAACCAAAGTTACTTTGATCATGCTAGTTTCGTTTTTTGCTTTAGCCATGATTAGCCTCTAATTTCTTCAACTGTTTTACCACGCTTAGCAGCGATTTCTGCAGGCGTATTCATTGATTGAAGGCCATTAAGTGTCGCACGCACTACGTTGTATGGATTTGTAGAACCAATGCATTTTGCCAACACGTTAGTTATACCCATCACTTCAAAAATCGCACGCATCGCGCCACCAGCAATAATACCGGTACCTTCAGATGCAGGCTGGATAAATACTTTAGCTGCGCCATGCACACCTGTCACAGCGTGGTGCAATGTACCGTTTGTTAGGTTCACTTTCACCATACCGCGACGTGCTTCATCCATTGCCTTTTGAACGGCTTGAGGAACTTCACGCGCTTTACCTTTACCCATACCAACCGCACCATCACCGTCACCAACAACAGTCAATGCTGCGAAACTCATAATACGACCACCCTTAACCACTTTAGTCACGCGGTTGACTGTGATCATCTTTTCACGCAAACCATCGGTTTGCTGTTGTTCCATTTCTTTTGCCATCATCAACCTCGATATTAGAAGGATAGACCGTTTTCACGCGCAGCATCTGCCAACGCTTTGATACGACCATGGTATTGGTAACCTGAACGATCGAACGCAACTGTTGTAACACCTGCAGCTTTAGCTTTTTCAGCAATACGCTTACCGATCAGAACAGCAGCATCAATGTTGCCACCATTTTTCAATTTCTTACGAACATCAGCTTCAAGCGTTGATGCGCTTGCCAAAACTTTATCACCTGTTTCAGCGATGATCTGCGCATAAATATGGCTGTTACTGCGGTGCACACACAAACGCGTTACGTTCATTGCGGCAATTTTGGCACGGGTTTTACGTGCGCGACGCAAACGTGGATTTAAATTGTTCATGGTTTAAACCTTACTTCTTCTTGGTTTCTTTGATAGTTACCACTTCATCTGCGTAACGAACACCTTTACCTTTGTAAGGCTCTGGAGCACGGTATGCGCGAATTTGAGCAGCAACCTGACCAACTACTTGTTTATCTGCACCCTTCAAAACAATTTCAGTTTGTGAAGGCGTTTCAACAGTAACACCAGTAGGCATCTGATGTGAGACTGGATGTGAGTAACCCAATTCAAGGTTCAATTTAGCACCTTGAGCTTGCGCTTTATAACCAACACCAATCAACGTTAACTTACGTGTGAAACCCTCAGACACACCTTGCACCATATTTGCTACTAGCGCACGCAAAGTACCTGACATCGCACGTGAATGTTGACTGTCATTTGCAGCAGCAAATGTAATCACATCACCTTCACGAGTAAGTGTTACTGCACCTGTTAGCGGGTGAGACAATTTGCCTAACGGACCACTAACATTAATATTATCTGGGCTTATAACTACCTCAACCTTAGCTGGGATAGCCACTGGATTCTTAGCTACACGAGACACTTTTTTCTCCTTAAGCCACTACGCACAACACTTCACCACCGACACCGGCAGCTTGTGCTTTGCGATCAGTCATCACACCCTTAGATGTAGACACAATGGTTACACCAAGGCCGTTCATCACTTTAGGGATGTCTTGGCTACCGCGATATACGCGAAGGCCTGGACGACTAACACGGTCAATCTTCTCAATCACTGGCTGACCTGCGTAATATTTCAAACCAATATTAAGCTGCGGTTTACCATCCACTGACTGCACTTCAAAATCATCGATATAACCTTCATCTTTCAATACGTTTGCAATTGCACACTTCACTTTTGAAGAAGGCATTGAAACTGAAGGTTTGTTTGTACGCTGCGCATTACGAATGCGAGTCAACATATCGGCAATCGGATCATTCATACTCATTTTTTAACCCTCCGTTACCAGCTAGCTTTTGTAACGCCTGGCACTTCGCCACGCATCATCAACTCGCGCAATTTAATACGCGCAATACCAAATTTTCTAAACACACCACGTGGACGACCAGTCAATGCGCAACGATTGCGCAATCTTACCGGGCTAGAATTACGTGGCAAACTTTGCAACTTCGAAAGCGCTGCACGGCGATCTTCTGTAGACGCATTCACATCACTAATGACCGCTTTAAGCTCATTACGCTTAGCAGCGAATTTTTCTACTGTTTCGCGACGCTTAAGTTCGCGTTCAATCATACATGTCTTAGCCATGAGACCCTCAGTTTCTAAATGGGAAGCTAAATGCAGATAACAACGCACGCGCTTCTTCATCAGTTTTAGCAGTTGTTGTGATGGTAATGTTCATACCACGCAACGCATCAATCTTGTCGTACTCGATTTCCGGGAAAATGATCTGCTCTTTAACACCCATATTGTAGTTACCGCGACCATCAAATGATTTTGATGAAATACCACGGAAGTCACGAATACGAGGAATAGCAACAGTCACTAAACGATCCAAGAATTCATACATACGTTCACGACGCAAAGTCACCTTACAACCAACTGGGTAACCGTCACGAATCTTAAATGAAGCCACTGATTTCTTAGCTTTAGTCACCACAGCTTTTTGACCAGCGATTTTTTCCATATCGCCAACTGCGTGCTCCATTACTTTCTTATCAGCAACAGCTTCACCAACACCCATATTCAAAGTGATTTTCTCAATGCGAGGAACTTGCATTGGAGACTTATAACCGAACTGCTCGGTCATCGCCTTAACCACTGTATCTTTATAAAAATCTTTTAAACGAGCCATTTTTTCCTATGCCTCTCGATTACGCGTCAACAACTTCGCCACTAGATTTGAATACGCGCACTTTGCGACCATCATCTAGTGTTTTGAAGCCAACACGATCACCCTTTTGGGTGGCAGGATTAAACAATGCAACGTTAGAGATATCGATAGGCATCTCTTTAGCAACGATGCCGCCAGCAATACCCTTCATTGGGTTTGGCTTAGCATGCTTTTTAGCTACGTTTGCACCTTCAACAACAACGTGACCAGTGTCCAACACTTGCAACACGGTACCGCGCTTACCTTTATCCTTACCTGTGTTAAGGATAACTTCGTCACCTTTACGAATTTTATTCATTTAGCAAATCCTTACAAAACTTCTGGCGCTAAAGAAACGATCTTCATAAAACGCTCGCTACGCAATTCACGCGTAACTGGTCCGAAAATACGTGTGCCAATTGGCTCTAGCTTATTGTTTAGAAGCACCGCAGCATTGCTGTCGAACTTAACCAAAGAGCCATCTGGACGACGAACACCCTTAGCTGTACGAACAACAACAGCACTGTAAACTTCACCTTTTTTAACGCGGCCACGTGGCGCAGCATCTTTAATTGTGACCTTAATCACATCACCGATACTTGCGTAACGACGTTTTGAGCCACCCAATACCTTGATACACATTACAGAACGTGCACCAGTATTGTCGGCAACATCTAGCCGAGATTGCATTTGAATCATGAGAATAATCTCCAACTTAATCCGTTAAAACCAACACCAGCCGCTTGTCATTCACGGCTGACAGCACTACGGTCAGTATTGGGGCACTAGCTAAGCCTTTTTACAGGCTGTGAGTGCCGAAAAGTCCAACATTATATATTGCATCCTGATCGGATGCAATATCAATTACACACCTGCAGATTTAGCAACGATTTTGCTAACTTTCCAAGTTTTGGTTTTTGATAGTGGACGAATCTCTTCGATTACTACCAAGTCACCTTCTTTGCATTCGTTAGTTTCATCATGTGCATGGAACTTGTTTGAACGACGGATAACCTTACCAATTAATGGGTGTTTCACTTTGCGCTCAACCAAAACAGTCACTGTTTTGTCCATTTTGTCACTAACAACGCGGCCGCTTAATGTACGGACCAATTTTTTTGTTTCGCTATTCATAATCGCTCCGCTTATTTAGCATTTGCAGCGTTTTGCTTTTCAGCTAACACTGTACGCACTCTAGCAACGTCACGACGAACTTTACGAAGTTGATCAGGTTTCGCCAATTGCTGCGTTGCCGCTTGCATGCGCAATGAGAACTGTGCACGACGCAACTCGATCAATTCATTGTTAAGTTCGTCAACAGACTTAGCTCTTAATTCAGTTGCTTTCATCATTAACCCCCTAGGTGACGTGTCGCAAATGTTGTTTCGATTGGCAACTTAGCAGCAGCCAAACGGAACGCTTCACGCGCCAACTCTTCGCTCACACCATCCATCTCGTACAACATTTTGCCTGGCTGGATTTGAGCTACGTAGTACTCGGTACTACCTTTACCGTTACCCATACGAACTTCAGCAGGCTTTTTAGAAATTGGTTGATCAGGGAAAACACGAATCCAAACACGACCACCACGCTTAATATGACGAGTCATCACACGACGTGCCGCTTCAATTTGACGTGCTGTCAAACGACCACGGCCAATCGCTTTAAGACCGAATTCGCCAAAACTTACTTTGTTACCCGTAGTTGCAATGCCTTTGTTACGGCCTTTTTGCATCTTACGGAATTTTTGTCTAGCTGGCTGTAGCATTTTTTGCCCCCGACTTTCTTACTCTCTTTTCTGGTTCCGCGGCTACAGGTGCTGCAACTGGCTGTTCACCTTTGTTGTCGAACACTTCACCTTTAAATACCCATACTTTGATACCGATAATGCCGTATGTTGTAGAAGCCTCTGCAACACCGTAGTCAATATCTGCACGCAATGTATGTAGTGGCACACGACCTTCACGGTACCATTCAGTACGCGCGATTTCGATACCATTCAAACGACCAGAACTCATGATCTTGATACCTTGCGCACCCAAACGCATTGCGTTTTGCATCGCACGTTTCATCGCACGACGGAACATCACACGTTTTTCAAGTTGTTGCGCAATGCTCTCAGCAATCAATGTCGCATCGATTTCTGGCTTACGAACTTCTTCAATGTTCAAATGAACAGGCACACCCATCAAACCTTGAAGGCTAGAACGCAAAGTCTCAATGTCTTCGCCTTTCTTACCAATCACGATACCTGGACGAGCACTGTGGATAGTGATTTTTGCGTTTTTAGCTGGACGCTCAATCACAATCTTGCTTACAGCTGCATGTGACAGCTTTTTCTTAAGGAACTCACGTACCTTAATGTCGCTATTCAACATCGCTGGGAAATTTTTACTGTTGGCATACCAACGTGATGTCCAATTTTTTTGAACGCCAAGACGGAAACCAATTGGATGAATTTTCTGACCCATAACGATTCCTTTAGTTACCTACCGTCACATTGATGTGACATGTTGGTTTGGTAATACGACCAGCGCGACCTTTAGCACGTGCGCGAATACGCTTAAGCACGATACCTTTATCAACGTAGATTGAAGTGACCTTCAATTCGTCGATATCAGCACCATTATTGTGCTCTGCGTTCGCAATTGCTGACTCAAGCACTTTCTTAATAATCTCAGCACCTTTTTTAGGTGAGAAAGTTAAGATGCTCAATGCATTGTCAACTTTTTTGCCACGCACCAAGTCAGCCACCAAGCGAGCTTTTTGTGGAGATAGGTGTACACCTTTCAAAACAGCAGATACTTGCATCATCCTCTCCTACTTCTTAGCTTTCTTGTCAGCCGCATGGCCTTTGAATGTACGAGTCAACGCAAATTCACCAAGCTTATGGCCTACCATGTTTTCTGAAATCAACACTGGTACGTGTTGCTTGCCGTTATGCACTGCAATAGTTAAACCGATGAAATCAGGCAAAATTGTAGAGCGACGTGACCAAGTTTTAACTGGTTTACGATCGCGGCTTTCAACAGCCTTTTCTACTTTTTTGGCCAAATGCGCATCGATAAATGGACCTTTTTTAATTGAACGTGCCATATTGATTACCTCTTATTCGCAGGACGGCGTGAAACACGCATGTTGTCAGTGCGTTTGTTGCTACGAGTACGATAACCCTTCGTTGGCGTACCCCATGGGCTTACTGGATTCATACCAGCAGCAGTTCTACCTTCACCACCACCGTGTGGGTGATCAACAGGGTTCATTACCACACCACGAACCGTTGGGCGAACACCACGCCAGCGCATTGCACCCGCTTTACCGATAGAGCGCAATGAATGTTCTTCATTACCCACTTCGCCAAGCGTTGCTTTACAGTCAACGTGCACACGACGCACTTCACCTGAACGCAAACGCAATTGAGCGTAGCTGCCTTCACGTGCCAACAACTGTACTGATGTACCAGCTGAACGAGCGATTTGCGCGCCTTTGCCAGGTTGCAATTCGATACAGTGAATTGTGCTACCCACTGGAATGTTGCGTAGCGGCATTGCATTACCTACTTTAATAGGCGCATCTGAACCACTTACCAATTGCATACCAGCTGTTACGCCACGCGGCGCAATAATGTAGCGACGCTCACCATCCGCATAGCACAACAAAGCAATGTGTGCGCTACGATTTGGATCGTACTCAATATGCTCAACTTTCGCTGGGATACCATCTTTGTTACGACGGAAATCCACTACGCGGTAGTGTTGTTTATGACCGCCACCTTGGTGACGGATCGTGATACGGCCGTTGTTATTACGACCTGCATTTTTAGATTGCTTCTCCAACAGCGGCGCGTAAGGCTTGCCCTTGTGTAGATCAGGTGTTACCACCTTCAATACGGCGCGCCGACCTGGTGAAGTTGGCTTGACTTTAATCAGTGCCATGATTTCTCCTATTCGCCCGCTGCAAAGTTAATTTCTTGACCTGGCTTCAAGCTTACATAAGCTTTTTTCCAGTCGCTACGACGACCCATAATGCGGCCAGCACGTTTTTGTTTACCTTTAACGTTTGCCACTGTTACGGATTGCACTTCTACTTTAAACACCAATTCAACCGCCGCCTTAATTTCCGGCTTAGTTGCATCAGTACGTACCTTAAACGCGATTTGCTGATTTTTATCAGCCACGTAGGTCGCTTTTTCAGTAATTTGTGGAGCTAGAATTACTTGCAACAAACGATCTTGGATTTTTACTAAATTTAGATTCGCGCTCATGCTAGCATCTCCTCAAGCTTCTTCACTGCGGCTTTAGTTGCCACCACGTGTGGGAAGCGAACCAAGCTAACAGGATCAACATACTGAGCTTCAACAACTAGTACATTAGGTACGTTACGTGCTGATAGATACAAGTTTTCATCGAAACCATCTACCAACAATAAAACGCCATCGTTAAAACCCATACCCTTGATTTTTTCAACCAAGTTCTTTGTCTTTGGTGTATCAACACTGAAGTCTTCAACAACTGATAGACGTGTTTGACGTACCAATTCGGACAAGATTGAGCACATACCAGCACGGTATGCTTTACGGTTTACCTTGTGGCTGAAGTTTTCATCTGGACTATTTGGGAATGCACGACCACCTCCACGCCAGATAGGGCTTGAGCTCATACCTGAACGTGCACGGCCAGTACCCTTTTGGTTCCATGGCTTGTGTGTTGTGTGGCTTACGTTACCACGACCCAATTGTGCACGGGTTGCTGTACGAGCATTTGCTTGGTAAGCAACAACCACTTGGTGCACAAGTGCTTCATTAAATTCACGACCAAAAGTTACATCAGAAAGCTCTACAGCTGACTTAGTCGCTTTGCCGCTTTTATCGATTAATTTGATTTCCATTATTAGCCCGCCTTATTCTGAGCTTTAACAGCTGGACGAACAACAACGTCGCCGCCTTTAGAACCTGGAATAGAACCTTTAATCAACAATAGATTGCGTTCAGCATCAACACGTACAACCTCAAGGTTTTGCGTTGTTACTTTAACAGCACCTAGATGACCAGGCATACGTTTACCAGGGAAAACACGGCCAGGATCTTGCGCCATACCGATAGAACCAGGTACGTTGTGAGATCTTGAGTTACCGTGAGATGCGCGGTTTGAAGAGAAATTGTGACGTTTGATAGCACCGGCAAAACCTTTACCGATAGATGTGCCTGTTACGTCAACCAATTGACCAGCTTGGAAAATGTCTACTGAAATGTTTGAACCTGGCGTGTAATTAGCCAAAACATCGTCAGCAACTGAAAATTCATGGATGCCTGCACCTGCAGCAACGCCTGACTTAGCATAATGACCAGTCAAAGCCTTGTTGATGCGGCTAGCACGACGCTCGCCGAAAGCCACCTGAAGACCTGTGTAGCCATCAGTAGCAATCGTCTTAACTTGTGTCACACGGTTTGGCTTAACCTCTAGCACTGTTACTGGAACGCTTGCGCCATCCTCAGTAAACAGGCGAGTCATGCCCACCTTGCGACCAATAAGCCCTAAGCTCATGATCGATTCCTTATAGTTAGTTTAAAAGCTGATTACAATTGACCAGCTTCGGTAAAGAGGCCGGATTATACCGAGCCTCTCGATTTTTTACAACTTTATTTAACTTGTAGAAATTAAAGTTTGATTTCTACGTCAACGCCAGCTGGCAAATCTAACTTCATCAATGCATCTACTGTTTTATCAGTAGGATCAACGATGTCCATCAAACGTTGGTGTGTACGGATTTCGAATTGATCGCGTGAAGTTTTGTTCACGTGTGGTGAACGCAAAACGTCGAAACGTTCAATGCGAGTTGGCAGTGGAACTGGACCTTTAACAACAGCGCCAGTACGCTTAGCGGTTTCTACGATTTCTTGAGCTGATTGATCAATCAAGCGATAGTCAAAAGCTTTCAAGCGGATACGGATTTTTTGATTTTGCATTTTTACTGCCTTTCTAAAGAGCGAAACGGCGGGGCAAATCCCGCCGTTTTAGTTTAACTACAAAAATTGCTTATTGATTACTCAATAATTTTAGCAACCACACCAGCACCTACGGTACGGCCACCTTCACGAATCGCAAAACGTAAACCTTCTTCCATCGCGATCGGTGCAATCAAGGTCACTGTGATTGATACGTT
>Ga0228701_1002210_pt1 | contig 11928 bp, 9 predicted proteins | sample McNCre117_Aug_MG_2_FD_178017 | JGI IMG/M metagenome (GOLD analysis project Ga0228701, IMG submission 178017) | Freshwater microbial communities from McNutts Creek, Athens, Georgia, United States - 11-17_Aug_MG | ecosystem: Environmental > Aquatic > Freshwater > Creek | place: USA: Georgia...
AAGGTAGTCGACTACCGTGCCGTTGAGGTTCTGGTATTGGTATTCGGTAGAGTTTCCTCCTACTTCGAAAACCAATTCTTGTGCGTTTGCTTCATTGAGTAAGAGGCAAGCAAACAATAGAATTAGGGTGCGCATGAATGTATGATAACGTTTTACGAAGATAGTTAATTAACAATCATTCCACATGATTTCCCTGCAATAAAGCCCGTCGTCCATGCGCCTTGAAAATTGAAGCCGCCAGTGATGCCATCGATGTTTGTTACTTCGCCAGCAAAATAGAGGCCCGGAATTAATTTGCTTTGCATCGTTTTGACGTCAATTTCTTCCAGGTCGATCCCGCCAGCCGTCACAAATTCTTCTTTGAATGTAGTTTTTCCTTGCACTTCGTAGCGGTCGTTGATGAGGGTATTGATCAGTTTATTGGCATGTTTGCCAACTAAATCTTGCCAGCGCGCTTCGGGTTTGATTTCGTTTTTCTCCAAGAGGTAAATCCACAATCGATTGGGAATCGGGAAGGGATTATGATTTTGAAGCATTTTGGCCCCATGGATTTTTTGAATCAATAGAAATTCTTGTCGGAGGACCTCTTCTTTCATCTCATCGAGCCAATTCACTAAAATGGAACAGTTATAATTCTTCTCTTCTAGGATGCGGGCTCCCCAGGCAGACAGTTGCAAGATGGCTGGGCCGCTCATTCCCCAATGGGTGACAAGAAGAGGTCCTATACCCAAGAGTTTTTGGCCTTCGATGCGTACGCGCGCATGTTCAACCACTACACCCATCAAAGCTTTGATAGGTTCTTTGGGCATATTGAAGGTAAACAAAGAAGGTACGGGAGGAATGATGTTGTGGCCAAATGATTCGATAGCAGTAAACCAAGTGCTTTTCGGTTGGCCTCCCACCGTGATAATGACCCGGTCAGCAGATTGTATCCCTTGGTTAGTCTCGATTTCAAACCCAATATCTGTTTTTCTAATATGCTCAACAGGTTGATTGGTCTGTAATTCGATTCCCAATTTTCGTGCTTCGTTCAGGAAGCAATCGATGATACTTTGGGATTCGTTGGACAGGGGAAATATGCAGTTGTCGGGGTATGTTTTTAGCGCCACTCCGCGCGATTCGAACCAGTTGACCGTGTCTTGGGCGTTAAATTGTTCGAAGGCTTTGCGGAGAAATTTCTCGCCGCGAGGATAGTTCTCGGAAAGTAGTCGGTTGTTGAACGTGGCATTCGTTACGTTACAACGCCCACCACCGGAAATTTTCACCTTGCCGAGGAACTTGCTCGTCTTTTCCAGGATGCAAACATGGGCATCAGGGAAATGGGATTTGGCGGCAATGGCAGCAAAGAAACCGGCGGCTCCTCCGCCAATGATGGTGATTTTCAAGGGCAAATGTTTTGGCAAAAATAAGACAATTATTTCATGTGCAGCCGTATTTCATGAAACCATTAAGCTGGAAATCCTATTTATACCGTGTTGAATCAATCACTAAACATAAGCCCGCTTGAAATACCACAAGCGCCCCCGTTCCATACCAAAACCAATCCCCACCTTGTATTTTACTTATCCCTGCGTCAATCGCCATTGAAAGTCCACTTCCCGTGAGGAGAAGTCCGCAGGTTGCTTGAAGGACCCAACGGGTCGTCGATTTATTTTTCATTCGTTAAAAGGGAAGTATAGATTGCTTTTCGATTGTATTGATCATCAAATAATAGTGGATATTCCTTCGGTCTTTTGAAATATCCCCGAAGCCAAGAGTCGCGATCTCCTATATTCCAAAACGTGATGCCGTATTGCTGCTTCTTGGGTATGGCGCGATAGGCCTGAAAAACAAGCTTCAATTTTTCTGCTTGGACTGATTTGGCAGCATCGTCATAGATAAATGTGGAATCATTTTTGGGATTCACTGCCATGTCTAATTCGGAAAAATGGATGGCAAGACCAGTCGCGGTGGATTGCTCAATGACCCGCTGAATATCTTCGTTTTTTGCGTTGATATTGATATGCATTTGTAGCCCTAATCCATGAATGGGAATGTGGCGCGCTTGTAGGTCACGCACCATATCCAAAATGGCTTGCATCTTTTTGGGTTTCCCATCTTGGCCATAATCGTTGTAAAACAAGATCGCATTAGGATCGGCTTCATGTGCCCATTGAAAGCTTTTCGCGATGTAATCCGGAATGTTTTTCGACCAAATCGTAGGCCTCAAACTTCCATCGTCTAGAAAGGATTCATTGACGACATCCCAACCGGCGACTTGACCTTTATAATGTTTTACGACTGTTTGGATATGGTTTTTCAACATGTCTTCCCAGGCTTTCGCATCGCCTGTAAACTCTTGCATCCATTTGGGTACCTGATTATGCCAAACCAAGGTGTGGCCGTGCATCCGTTTTTGTTGGCTCTGAGCAAATCGGACGATTTCATCCCCTTTGCTGAAATCAAACCGATTGGCATCCGGATGGACCAACATCATTTTCATGTGGTTTTCTGCGGTGACGCTGTTGAATTCGGATGAGGCTATTTGTTGGTAAGCTTCATTTTCGGCCAGTAATCGAGGGTTCATGGAGGCGCCAATCGGAAAAGAAACTTGGTCTTTTAACAAGGGGGATTGTCCCCATGAACTTTGGGCTATCCCTAGAAGCAAGCAAAAAAGAATCGTTTTCATTAAAATAGGTTTCCGCAAGATAATCATTATTGTTAAATTCTTTTTATTCTGTTAACTCGCTATGGCTTAGACCTTAACCTACATGACTAGAACATTCCGAATCCTCACGCTTATTGCGTTTTTCTTATCGACCAACTTATTGGCCCAATCTCCCAAGGTATTAGTGGTTACCGCTCACCCCGACGATGAGACGGGCTTTTCCGTAACCATGTTCAAGATTACCCATGAACTGAAAGGCATCGTGGATATGGCCGTTATGACCGATGGGGGTGGCGGTTTTGCGGATTCGCAATTGGGAGCCTTGTATTATGGCTTGAATTTGACGGACTCCCTGGTTGCACGTACGCATTTACCCATGTTGCGAAAACAAGAAATTTTGGATGCCGGTAAAATCATGGGTGTGCGGAATATCTACTTCATGGAGCAGCCGGATGATTGGTACACGCTCGACCCACAGCCCTATATTTCAGGAAAAAACTGGGAGATTCCGTATGTGGAACGGCGTTTGGATAATTTACTTGCCGACCGCGATTATGATTTTGTCATTACGATGTTGCCACATGCCGGCCAGCATGGGCATCACAAAACATCGGTCATCCTGGCTTTACGCGCTGTGCAGCGATTTAAAGGGACTCATAAGCCCATCATTATAGCGGGGAGTCCCATGAGCGCGACGAGTAAACCCATCGATTATACCGAGCTAGATGGATTTCCCGAAACTAAAATCAATCCTCAAACACCCACTATTACCTTGAATCGTGCTTTTCGTTTTAAAGAAAATGATAAAGTGAGTTATAAGATTGTCGCCGACTGGGTGATCTCCGCATATAAATCCCAAGGAGACATTTAAGAAAATGGGATCCATAAAACTGATTTTGAAGTTTATCGATTCTATGACATCAATGATCCGAAGGGTACTTCAAAAGTAAAACAATTGTTTGAAGCATTAGCCAAAAGCGGATTTGCTGCACCTGAGAACTAATTTATTGGGCCATATACTTGGCATGTTCCACGGGGTAAAGTTTTTGATAATAAGCGCGCAGTTTTTGCTGCCCTACGGGGTCTTGGTTAATCGAATAAAATAGGTCGAAATATTCAAGTTCCTCCGGTCTTACTTGGAGTGGTGTTTTTAATTTCGCCGACAAGTTTTTGTAATAGGCGCTAATGCGTTTTTCGGGATCAAAGTTCGGGTTAACTACTTCGTAATAGGATAATTGATGGGCTTGGAAGATGTTGCGGAGGCCGTCATAGATCCCAATAAAAGGGATAGAACCGTGGTCATCTTTGGGATAATACTGATAGCGAAACGGTATCGATTTTGCCCGTTGGACTTGTTGGCAGAAACGAATGATACTTTTTTCATGCACGGAAAATGCTGCCTTGCTCGTAAGCACTTTGGCTAGGCTTGCTTCATAGGTTGTGTTCGCTAGGCCGATGAACAAGGATTTATGGTGAAGTTTACCCGCTTGAATCGCGCTTAAAACATTTTTTGAAAATCGACCTTCATCATACCAAAGACTCGGATCCATCACCAGGTAATCATCAAATAATGTGGGATGCTTCTGCAAAACAGCAAGCGCGAAGATGCCACCAAAACTGTGCCCTACTAGGGCGCGATATCCACTGGCGGGATATTTACTTTCGATGTAAGGAATGATTTCTTGCTGGATGACTTGGGTGAAGTTTTCGGCTCCCCCACTAACATCGGCCATGGCTTTGGGTAACATCGCGGAGGCTTTCACGCGATACGGCGTTAAGTCCCGCGTCCGATTCGTATTGTTGATAAAAACGACGATCATTTTGGGGAATATGCGATTTCCATTTACTTCCGATAAGTAGTTTACCATACCTGAAACAGGTAGATAATTGTCGTCTCCATCGAGGACATAGAGCACGGGGTATTTTTCTTGTTTGGGTTTTTTGTCTACAATTTCTTTGGGTAAATAAATCCGAAAAGTTCGGGATTCTTTCAAAATGGAGGATGGGATAGAATCCAACACGATGCTGGGATGCTGGGCAAAAATCGCGTGTGAGCAGCATACGAGTAGGCAAATGAATAATCCTTTCATCTTATAATTCCGTTTCAATGAGTTTCATTAAATCTTGACCTTCTTTTTTGAGTTTTTCTTCAAAGAACATGACAACATAATTGCTTTTATCCATGGCAAAAAATTGCGCCATCATGACATTGATTTTGGCTCGATCATAGGTCAATAGTGGCGGATTTCCTTGTGGGATAAGATTTGAGGTATAATTGCTTACATGGCTTCCTGCATATTTCATGAGGACTTTTACGTCGAACACCTCCGCATTTGCTTTGGAATATTCATGTAGGTAATTCATTTCGCCCTCTTGAAATTTTTCGATGGCCGAAATGGAGTTTTCGTAATGTTGGATGGCTTGAATGATTTTCGGATTGTGAATTAAGCGCAATCCTCCTGCATTTTTCATGAGTTGGAATCCAGCATCTGTTCGTTCGAATAGGTAGCGGACATGAAGTCGCCTGCCGTTATAATAAAAGGGCCCCGAGTCTTTAATGTATTCGTCTTCGGTAAAGTTTTGGGTGAATTGCTTACTGATGTCGGCGCGAATATTTCGGTAATGTAAATTGGAATCCACCATCGCAATGTCCATTTGGATGTCCTTCGCTATTAGACTCAGGAATTCTTTTTCTCGTTCGCGTTCGATGAAATGTTCCCGGTAATTTTCCACGAAGAACCCGAGTGTGACTGCCATGAACAGCATGAAAAACTCGCTGAAATATTCTTTCCAATTCTTAGGTGCGTGATGGGGGTGATGTACTTCCATGTTAGTTTGATTCAGGGAAATTAGATTCAATTAATTTACGGAGTTGGTAACTTTTCGCTTTGTAGGACTTATAATAGCCCGTTTCAGTGACATTCATGAGCCAGTCGCTCCCACGAAGCATATTGGCGGTTTTGTGATTTAAATCGGGCTGACTTGTGTCTAGAAAAAAGGGTTGGCCGGGTGCAGAACTTTGGTTTTTCTCCAACATAGCCATCATTTTACTCCTTGCTAAGCTATTTCGATGTGCATCTACATGCGCCAGATTTAAATGATTAACCACCCAAGGTTGAATATTGGCATAGAAATATTCCTTTTCGCGGTCTTGCCGGTATTCAATGCGTTTTAGTTGCATTTTCAAATCCGAAATTGCTTTGGCTAAGGTGTCGTTTTTAAAATAGCGGAGTGAGCCGGAACTGATGATTTGGTCCAAATTCGCTTGCCTAAATTCTGGGTGACGCCAAATGAAAACACCGCGGATAAAGTGATAATAGAGTGTTGGATCACTGGGTTTTAGGCCTTGTGTTTCAATGATTTTTATGGCCTGATTAACCGATTTTCGTTCGATGACTCTCAGTTCTTGGAATTCTTCGAAGTCGACAGAGTCCGCGGCGAGGTCTTTCAACAACGATTGTGCTAATTCCTTTTCGCGCAAACCTTCGATGTAATGTTCTCGTTGGTTTTCCACAAAAAAACCGAGACTTAATGCGACGAATATGACAATGAATTCACTGGCATAATCTTTGAGACTTTTGGGAGGGTGATGGGGGTGATGTACTTCCATGTGTATTTTTTATTACCTTTCGTTCATTAAATCAAAAACGATATGCCATTAGCCATCATTTTCGCATTGATTGTCGTAGTTGTTATCTATTACCGCCGCCGGAGGGATTAGAAATCGCTACCATACGTATCCATTAATAGCTTGTTTAAAGCGATGCATTGGGCTTTTAGTTGGCCCAAATGTCCATTGATATACCGTGTTGAATTCACGGGAGCGATTCCTAAATTCACTAATTCATTGATATCTTCCGGATTGTTGTGTTTCAACGGTCGTGCATGTTCAGGCAATTCAAAACGATTCAAATAGCGTTGTTTTTCAGAGCCATTCGGGGAATAGTTTAGTAGTTGTTTTTGGTTCATTTCCCAGACGGTATAGGCATCTAGGATATTCCCCGTTTTCATGCGGAAATAGAGTAAATTTTGGTCCATGCTCTCTTGCAAGGCATCAATATTAGCGATGCGAATTTCGATGAGTTGGAGTTGTTTGATGATTTCATCATCTTCAATCAGGCGTAGACCTCCCGCGTTTTTCAATTGATCAATGCCGTTTTTAGAATGCTGAAAATAGTTGCGCAACGCGAGTGACTTGATTAAATAGTAAAATTGTGGGATGTCGGATTGGTAGCCTTTCGCATATAAATCAGCGAGTTGGAGTCCCAATTTTTGTTTCAAGATGTTATATTTAACGATTTTGTCGATCTCCGACATATCTCGTTCCAAGTCCAAATGGATATTCTTTAAATATTGAATTTCGCGGTGTTTTTCGATTTGATGTTCACGCAAATTTTCAGCAAAAAAACCAAGCGTTACCGCGGTAAATAACATGATGAATTCGGTGAAATATTCACTGACTTTTTTAGGCGGGTGTGCGTGGTGATGTACTTCCATGATTAATAGATATGAAATTTGTTGTTATGAAATTATCCATTTTTATTGATTAGTCCAAAGCTGTTTGGGATGTTGATGCATTTTTTGCAACAACTGAATCTCCTTCCGCGCTTTTTTTCTATCTTTAAAACTTACCTACATCAGCGCTATGAAAAAAATCACATTACTATTCCTATTCGTAACACAGCTTATTTTTGCTCAAGTTCCCAGTCCCAAATCGCATTTTGGTTTTTCCATCGGGGATAATTATCACCTAGCCACATTTACGCAAACTGAAGCCTATTTACAGAAAGTTGCCAAAGCTTCCCCTCGGGTCAAATTACAATCCATCGGGAAAACGGAAGAGGGAAGAAACCAATACATGGTCATCGTTTCTGATCCGAAAAACATCAAGAACTTAGCTAAATATAAAGCCATCTCTCAGCGCCTCGCTCGGGCGGAAGGTCTCAGCGAATCAGAAGCAAAAGCTTTGGCCAAAGAGGGCAAAGCCGTTGTTTGGATTGATGGTGGATTGCATGCGACAGAGACGGTAGGTATTCACCAATGGATCGAATCCATTTATCAATTCACCACACGAAACGATGAGGAAACCAAACGTATTTTGGCAAATACCATTATCCTCTTTGTGCACGCGAATCCAGATGGACAGGAGTTGGTCTCCAACTGGTATATGCGCCAACAAGACACGCTGAAACGCTCGACGGAACATTTGCCACGGCTGTATGAAAAATACATCGGGCATGATAATAACCGGGATTTCTACATGATGAATATGAGCGAGTCGGCGAATATGGCACGCCAACAATACATCGAGTGGATGCCGCAGATTCTATATAATCACCATCAAACAGGTCCAGAAGGAACGGTCGTTGCTGGGCCTCCTTACCGTGATCCTTTTAATTATGTCTATGATCCTTTGTTGGTCACTGGCATCGACGCCCTAGGCGCAGCGATGAGTTCGCGCTTAAATGCCGAGGACAAACCCGGTTACACGATGAAATCCGGATCCGTTTACTCTACTTGGTGGAACGGAGGATTGCGTACGACGGCTTATTACCATAACATCATTGGTCTATTGACAGAAATCATCGGTAGCCCGACGCCACAGAATATCCCATTGGTTCCGAATCGTTTAATCCCGAATTCGGCCACACCTTTCCCGATTACCCCACAGAAGTGGTTGTATAAAAACTCGATTGATTATTCGTTGTCGCTCAACTATGCCGTATTGAATTACGCGACACGCTACCGCGAAGAGGTGTTAATGAATATCTACAAGATGGGTCGGAAATCGATTGAATTAGGCTCCCAGGATTATTGGACGCTTTCACCGAATAAGGTCGAGCAATTAACGAGCATAGCGGGAAATAAATTAAAAACGAAGAGCGATAGTTTATTTGCCGTGGTCTACAAGAATCCGGCTACCCGTGATGCGCGCGCATACATTATCACGGCGGATCAATCGACGACACGTTTGGCCTTCGTAAATATCTTGATTAAGAGCGGTATTCGCGTGGAGAAAGCGACCAAGGCTTTTGAGGTGAACGGCAAGACCTATCCACAAGGTTCTTATGTCGTGATGACAAATCAAGCCTTCCGTCCGCATGTCATCGATATGTTTGAGCCACAGGATCATCCCAATGATTTCCAATACCCAGGCGGTCCACCGGTTCGTCCCTATGATTCTGCGGGTTGGACTCCAGCTTTTACGATGGGAATTCAGTTCGATCGGATATTGACCGACTTGCAAGCCCCGTTGGAAACCATCCCGTATGGTCAGCTCCAACAGGCTAGTCCAGTGTTTGAAGTAGCAAATTATTATGCTTTTCCAAGTTCGGATAATGCTTCATTTACTTTGTTGAATGACCTGTTGAAAGCCGGAATCGAAGTAACAAAAACCAAAGAATCCTTCTGGCTTAAACATAGTCCAGCGGCTGCAGCCATTCTTGCCCAAGCAACCGTGAAAATTTCCCCTTTGGCAAACATGCCTCAGCAAGCATCGAAAAAATTGGGAGCTAAGCGGATCGGTTTATGGGATGTCTATGGCGGTTCCATGCCTTCAGGTTGGTTGCGTTGGATTTTAGAACAACATCATTTTGACTTTAAACTGGTCTTTGCCAAAGAAATCGACAAAGGAAATCTGCGTGCCAAATTTGACGCGCTCATCTTTGTTACACGCGCAATTCCAGGTCTAAAACCTGAAACAGCTGGCGAGAATACACCCAAAGAACCTGTAGAAACTGACATTCCTGAAGAATATCGCGCGACCATGGGAAAAATTACGGTTGCCAAATCCATTCCTGCCTTACGCGCATTTTTGGAAGAGGGGGGAGATATTATCACCATCGGTTCCAGTTCAAATCTCGCTTATCACCTGAATTTGCCGGTAAAAAATGCCTTGGTGGAAGTAGTGGCTGGTAAGGAACGCGATTTGCCGGGTGAGAAATTTTACATTCCGGGAAGTGTGATGCAAGTTGCGGTGGATGATGCGGTGGAGGCCAACTGGGGTATGACGTCCAAAGCAGATGTTTATTTCAGTGCGAGTCCAGTCTTTAAATTATCAGCGGAGGCCATTGCGCATGGCGATATAATTCCATTGGCATGGTACGCTTCGGATAAAACCTTACGCAGTGGCTGGGCATTTGGCCAAACCTATTTGGAAGATGGCATCGCGGCATTTCAAGCGAAAGTAGGCAAAGGGAATTTGTTTGTCTATGGACATGAAGTAACTTTTAGAGCACAGACGCACAATACCTTTAAGATGGTATTTAATCAATTATACGAGAGTCGATAACGAATGAAATGTATGAATAAGTGCCTTTTATTATTGTTTTTGGGCTTGGTCTTTTCAGCGCATGCCCAGAAATTGGCCTATTTTCCATCTGCCAAATCCTGGGAGCATAAGGCCCCAGACTATTTTCAATTAGATACCACGAAATTAAACGAGGCGATTCGATTTGCCCAAAGCAATGAGAGTAGCTTACCGAAAAATTTATGGCTTTCACAGGCGATGCAGTATGGCAAGGAACCTTTTTCGGATCCGATCGGGCCGATGGCCGACCGAGGTCTTGCGGCCGGAATCATCGTTTATAAGGGATACATCGTCGCGAAATGGGGGAATCCTTTTTCGGTGGAAATGACGCATAGTGTCACCAAAAGTATGGTTTCGTCGGTTGTAGGTTTGGCTTATGACAAGGGCATCATTGCTTCCTTGGATGATAAGGTTCATGCGTATTTACCGCCTGTGGAGGTGCTGAATTCCGAAGGCATTCAGGTAAATCAAAATCCGATTGCGAAAACATCCTTCCTTTATCCGTTTGAAACGGAACATAATCGGAAAATTACCTGGGATCATTTATTGCGCCAAACCAGCGATTGGGAAGGTGTGTTGTGGGGAAAGCCGGATTGGGCGGATCGTCCTTCGGATAAGCCTGCGGAATGGTTGACTCGCAAGCGTTTTGAGCCAGGCACGGTTTACAAATACAATGACACACGTGTGAATGCGCTGGCATTGGCGGCAACCTTAGTTTGGCGAAAACCATTGCCTGAGGTGTTGCGCGAGCACATCATGAACCCGATCGGGGCGTCCAATACCTGGGCGTGGACGGGCTATAAAAATGCTTGGATTGTTGTGGATGGGAAATTGATTCAATCCGTGAGTGGAGGGGGGCATTTTGGAGGCGGGATGTTCATCAATGCCTATGATATGGCTCGTTTGGGGCTCCTAACTTTGCGAAAAGGAAATTGGAATGGCAAGCAAATTTTATCGGAAGAATGGATTCGTAAAGCGACGACACCAGGCTCAGCAAATAGCGGATATGGCTTCATGAATTATTTCTTGAATACGGATCGCAAATTATATCCTTCGGCGCCAGCGACTGCCTATGCACACATCGGTAATGGAACAAATGCCATATACGTGGATTCGGAAAATGATATCGTGCTGGTGGCCCGCTGGATTGAGGATAAGTCCTTGGATGGTTTAATCCAACGGGTGTTAAGTGCTTTACCTGCGAAACGTTAATTCAGTAATTTATTTCCTTGCTGAATAATATAGGCCGCCTCCTTTTCATGAAAAGGCACAATTTGCGAATAGGGCCATGTTTTTTCATGGTTCAGATAAGGTCTTAGGTAGGCATAGGTCTTCGCTAGACTTGCTCCGGATGGGCTTTGGTAATGCCAAAGGTCTTCGTGGATTTTTTCGGCGAAAGAGGCCAACAAGAAAAAGCCTTCTAGGTTCATGACACAATAGCCCAAGGATTTAGTCCGTGCGATTTCGAAAGGTTGCGAACCGTCCGGTTTAATTTGGGATTCAATGCGCTTTTTCGTGATTTCCAATTGTTTTTTCGCGAGTTCCGTTTGACCTAAATAGATGGCATAATTCACCACTTGCACATCGTAATAGGTACCGTGGTTATTATGCTCGTCGGCCTCATCTTGCCCAATCGGACTTTCCAGGAGCCATGTTAAATATTCGCCAAACCATGCCCTAAGCGCCAAATCATTCGTTTTCGTCCAGGCCTTGGAAGCCTTCAGTCGTATAGACGCATCCGTAATTTTGTAAAGGAGTCGGGTTTCGATGATTCCGATTCCCCGACCGGTATTGATTCCTGGAATGCCTTGTCCAAAATTCAGATGAGGTGTTTGTTTGGTTTCGGGGGAAATAAACCAGGTTTCGATTAAGCGCGCGGCAAAAGCCGCGTATTTCTCTTGCTTGCTTTTTTCGTAGGCCTTGGTGAGTAATACAACATCGTCCGTCATCAAGTCCATTTCTTCGGAATCTG
>Ga0228701_1002213_pt1 | contig 11912 bp, 12 predicted proteins | sample McNCre117_Aug_MG_2_FD_178017 | JGI IMG/M metagenome (GOLD analysis project Ga0228701, IMG submission 178017) | Freshwater microbial communities from McNutts Creek, Athens, Georgia, United States - 11-17_Aug_MG | ecosystem: Environmental > Aquatic > Freshwater > Creek | place: USA: Georgia...
GGTGTCGGTCTTCGAAAGGTCAAAGATGTCACGTATGCCCTGTGCTGGCGAGGCGATGTTGTTTAGGTTGCGACGATCAACCTTGGCATCGTGTAGTTCGACGGTGAGCTTCAGGTCTTGATTCATCGCATCGAGAGTGACCTCGTCGACCTTGTCGGTCGGGGTTGCCGCTGCTAGTTCACCAAGCACGCGCTTGACCTCGGTGATCATGCGCTCGCCGGCTTCGGGAGAATGGTCGTCGAGTTTGTCGTCACCACCCGGGCGGCCGATGTAGGTCGCGAAGGATGGGCTTAGCTCTGAGATCTTGTCGACCCAGGCGTCAGCAATCTGATCAATCTTTGATGGGGTGCGCGTCATTGCGGTTCCTTAACTCAATAGGTTGATGACAGCCTACTGAGAAAACCGAAGAATTTTTTACTTGTTGAAACCTAATTAAGGCCACTTCTATAAGCACCGCGCCACTGACCCGGGCCGGGAACGATCGCCGGGCGAAGCACGGCGGCATTTCGTGACCAAGATGACTTGAGTTTGCGCTCGAAACCGGTGGCCGAGGCCTCTTCCTCGGCATGCACAGCCGCAAGCACGGCAATCACAGTCGCGAGTTCATCGGCGGTCGGGGCGCCACGAACTACCCGCAGGGCATCCTGCAGGTTCTCCTCTTTGCCCTCTTCGGCCGCGTGTTTTCCAGCCATTAAAGTGGAATGTTTCCGTGCTTCTTCGGTGGCAAGCTAGAGCGCTTGGTGCGCAGTGCTCGCAACGCCTTGATTACCTGGATGCGGGTTGCAGCCGGCTCGATGATTCCATCTAGCTCGCCACGTTCGGCAGCCAAGAATGGGCTTGCCACGTTGTAGGTGTACTCGGCTGCGAGACGAGCACGCACGGCAGCGACATCCTGGCCCGCTTCTTCGGCAGCCTTGATTTCGTTGCGATAAAGAATGTTGATCGCACCCTGGCCACCCATAACCGCGATCTCGGCGGTTGGCCAAGCAAGGTTGATGTCGGCACCGAGCTGCTTCGAGCCCATAACGATGTATGCGCCTCCGTAAGCCTTGCGGGTGATGACGGTGACCAGTGGAACGGTTGCTTCGGCGTAGGCATAAAGCAACTTAGCGCCACGGCGAATGACGCCGGCCCACTCCTGGTCGGTGCCAGGCAGGTAGCCAGGAACGTCAACCAAGGTCAGGATTGGAATCGAGAACGCGTCACAGAAACGAACGAAGCGAGCTGCCTTTTCGCCGGCCTCGATGTTTAGGGTTCCGGCCATCTGCTGTGGCTGGTTGGCGATGATGCCAACGCTGCGGCCATCAACGCGTGCGAAACCAATCAAGATGTTTGGTGCGAAAAGCGGCTGAACCTCGAGGAACTCGTGGCCGTCAACAATCGATTCGATTACCGAACGCATGTCATAAGGCTGGTTTGGTGAGTCAGGGATGATGGTGTTCAGCTTCTGGTCTTCATCCGTGATTTCAAGCTCACCCTCGGCCGCATAAACCACGGTCTCAGAGAGGTTGTTTTCAGGAAGGTAGCTGAGCAGTGAGCGAGCGTAGTCGATCGCGTCAACTTCATCCTCGGCTAGGTAGTGAGCAACACCAGAGGTCTGGTTGTGGGTGCGAGCGCCACCGAGCTCTTCCATGCCTACATCTTCACCGGTAACGGCCTTGATCACATCTGGGCCGGTCACGAACATGTTCGAGGTCTTGTCGACCATGATCACGAAGTCGGTTAGCGCTGGTGAATAAACTGCGCCACCGGCGGCAGGGCCCATGATGATTGAGATCTGCGGGATAACGCCCGATGCCATGGTGTTGCGCTTGAAGATTTCGCCATACTTGCCGAGAGCAACAACGCCCTCTTGGATGCGCGCGCCTCCCGAGTCAAGGATTCCGATGATTGGCACGCCGGTTGCGATGGCTAGGTCCATGACCTTGATGATCTTGTTTCCGGCAGCTTCACCGAGTGAGCCACCGAAGATGGTGAAGTCTTGCGAGAAGAGGGCAACCTGGCGACCGTGGATGGTGCCGACACCGGTGACTACTGCGTCACCGTAAGGTCGGTTCTTGTCCATGCCGAATGCGGTTGAACGGTGGCGAACGAACTCGTCGAGTTCGACAAATGAGCCCGGGTCAAGCAGCATCTCGATGCGCTCGCGGGCGGTCTTCTTGCCCTTGGCGTGCTGCTTGGCAATCGCTGCCTCGCCACTGGCGTGCACGGCCTCGTGATAGCGGTTGCGCATATCTTCGAGCTTGCCGGCGGTGGTCGCGATGTCTGGGTTCAGACGGATTGCGGTGGTGTAGGTCATTTCTTCAGCCATGCACACCACTCTATCCAGCGAAAGGCCGAAAACTGTTGAAGGTTTGCCACTATGAACGGCTAAAACCGCTGTTAACTTTCTACAGCGACTAGCCTTAACTACATGGATTTCCCGCTCAGCCGCCAGTTAGTCAACCGACTCGATTACCTTTCATCGACCGGTTCGACGAACACCGATTTGATCGCAGTCTCTGCCGAGCGACCTGACTTAACCGTCTTGGTCGCCGGTTTCCAGAGTGCCGGTCGCGGCCGCGCCACCGGGCGCCAGTGGGTGGCCCCTGAGGGCAGTTCACTCGCAATCTCGGTGTTGTTGCGCCCGGCTGTCGACTCCAAGTTGACCCCAAACTCTTTCGGTTGGTTGCCGCTGATCGCCGGTTTGGCTATGGCCCGCGCGGTCGGCCAGTTCATCCCGGTTGACAACGTGGCGGTGAAGTGGCCGAACGATGTGCTGGTGAACGAGCACAAGATCTCGGGCATTCTCAGCGAGCTGTTGCCAGATTTCTCAGGTGTGGTCATTGGTGCCGGCATCAACATTCGTCAAACCGCCGAGCAATTGCCGATTGAAACCGCAACCTCGCTGGCCATCGAACTTGGCTCAGTCGAAACACTCTCGAATGACAAAATTCTGGCCGCTTACCTGGGCGAACTTCGGGCACTCTATTCACGATTCGTCGAGGCCGGGGGAGACGCGGTGGCCAGCGGCATCCGTGAGGAGGTCGCCGAGCGCTGCGGTTCTATTGGTCGCCGGGTGCGTGCCATCATGCCGGGAGATCAAGAAATAACCGGCAACGGTGTGGGGCTCGATGAAACCGGGCGAATTCTGATTCAGCCAGATGGTGCTCGCGAACTGTTTGCGGTTTCAGCCGGCGACCTCGTGCATCTGCGACACAATTGATTTCATGAGCCAGAGTTTTATTGAGTCGCGTCGCATCGCGCGCATCCGCCCGAGTGCGATTCGCCTGTTTGTGCCATTTCTGGTTCTCGCCATCGCCTGCTTCGGGGTCTCGTTTTATAGCGGCCGCTTGCCAGAGCAGTGGATGAACATCACCCTCTATTCGGTGGCCGGCGCACTCGCCTTTATCTTCTGGCTGATCCCGGTGCTTCGTTACCTGAGCAGCTATGTCGACCTATTCACCACCCGGGTGCTCTACCGCTCGGGCCTGATGGGTCAGCGCCGCAGCGAGGCCAACTTCAACCAGGTCACGGATGTGCGCCTCGGTGATGGCCGCCGCATTCAGATCGCGCTGGGGAGCGGCGAAATCATCGAGTTGCCTCGATTGCCAAAGGCGAAGAAGCTGGTTGCCGAGATTCAGGCACTGGCCGCAAAGCTTTAAACTAGAACCAGACGAATAAAGGATTGGTGTCATGGCTTCTGTGGGCGTAATCGGTGGGGGCCAGCTGGCACGAATGATGACTCCGCCGGCAATCAACCTTGGTCTAGACATCAAAGTGCTAGCCGAAGCAGCCGGTTCATCTGCCGCCCTCGCCACCACTCAGGTAGGCGACTACACCCACCTAGACGTGGTTCGCGAATTCGCGCAGACCGTTGACGTCATCACCTTTGACCACGAGCACGTTCCACTGCCAGTTCTCGAAGCGCTCGAGGCTGAAGGTGTGAAGGTGAACCCACCTAGCAAGGCGCTCGCCTTCGCACAGAACAAGCTAAAGATGCGCAAGCGTCTCGGTGAACTTGGTTTGCCAATGCCAGCCTGGGCCGAAATCCAGGATGCAGCTGCCCTGCAGGAGTTCATCGAAGCCAACGGCGGCGTCGCAATTTTGAAGACTCCGATTGGTGGGTATGACGGTAAGGGTGTTCGCGTAGTTCGCTCGGCCGATGACGCCAAGGATTGGCTGGCTAACCTGCCCCAGTATGGCGGCAGCCTGCTAGCCGAAGAGAAGGTCGACTTCGTTCGCGAACTCGCTCAGCTCAGTGCCCGTCGCCCAACGGGCGAGTTCAAGTCTTGGCCACTGGTCGAGACCATCCAAGAAAATGGCGTTTGTTCGGTGGTTATCTCACCGGCGCCTAAGGCGACCAAGCAGACTCTCGAAACTACCGCCGCGATCGCTCGCAAGGTGGCTGACGGTCTTGGAGTCACCGGTGTTCTTGCAGTCGAAATGTTCGAGGCGCGCGATGGCCGAATCTTGATCAACGAACTAGCTATGCGCCCGCACAACTCGGGTCACTTCAGCATCGAGGGCTCGGTTACCAGTCAGTTTGAGCAGCACATCCGTGCCGTTTCAGACCTGCCACTTGGCTCAACCGAACCGACCGCAAAGCACGCCGTGATGGTCAACTTGCTCGGTGTCGATGACTCAAACGATTTCGTTCAGGCCTATGCTCAGGCGCTCGCCGCGCACCCGGCCGCCAAGGTGCACACCTACGGCAAGGGGCCTCGCGCCGGTCGAAAGATGGGTCACGTCACCGTTGTCTCGGATGACCTTGAGTTTGCGCTCGCCGAAGCCAAGGGTGCTGCAGCCGTTTTGCTACGCGGATAATCGGCCTCGGCTAGGTAAAATTTCAAAGTCGTCAATCGTTTAGGAGCCAAACATGTCAAACCCTGTCGTTGGTGTAGTCATGGGCTCAGACTCTGACTGGTCGGTCATGTCAGATGCCGCTCAGGTTCTAAAAGAGTTCGGCGTTGAATATGAGGTCGAGGTTCTCTCGGCTCACCGCACTCCAGAGCGCATGATCGAGTGGGGCAAGGCCGCAGCAGGTCGTGGCCTCAAGGTCATCATTGCCGGTGCCGGTGGCGCAGCGCACCTGCCAGGCATGCTCGCTTCGGTTACCACTCTTCCGGTCATCGGTGTGCCGGTTGCCCTAGCCAAGCTAGACGGCATGGATTCTCTTCTTTCAATCGTGCAGATGCCAGCTGGCATCCCGGTTGCCACTGTTTCGATCAACGGTGCGAAGAACGCGGGCATCCTCGCGGCACGCATCCTTGGTTCGACCGATTCGAAGCTGTCTGCAGCGATGTTTGCCTATGGTGAATCGCTCAAGGAGCAGGTCGCTGAGAAGAATGCGAAGCTCAAATCTCAAATCTAGGTCCATTCCGTAAGGTCGAGCGAATCACCCCGGAGCAGCTTAATAAGCGCGCCTGGTGGCTCATTTTGCTCACCCTGGTTGTTCCAGGTTCTGCCCAATTGGTCGCCGGAAATCGCAAGTTCGCACGCGTTGGCATCACCGCAACTCTGACCTTTTGGGCAATCGCTCTGATCACGATTCTCGTCGGCTTGGTCGATAAGAATGGCTTGCTGTTCCGTGTGATTCCGGTTAACTTCGTGTTCGGTTTCTTGGCCCTGGTCCTAACCGTCTACAGCATCTTGTTTGCAGTTCTTGCCGTTGACACACTTCGTCTGATGCGTCTCGGTCGCCTCTATCAACGTGAGCGCTGGATCGCCTTTGGTGGTCTTGTCTTGGCTGCCGTCATTGGCACCTCGGGCCTTTCTTGGGCGGGCAACACCGCCGGAGTTTCGGCTGGCGCACTCGGTTCAATATTCAACCAGAGCGGTTTCACCACCCCGGTCGATGGCCGCTACAACATCATGCTGCTTGGCGCCGACAGCGGGCGCGATCGCTTCGGCATTCGCCCAGACAGCATCTCGGTGATCAGCATCAACGCTGCCACCGGCCAGGCCGTAAACGTTGGTTTGCCGCGCAACCTGCAGCACGTCGGTTTCGTTGCCGGTTCGCCGATGCTCAAGGTTTATCCGAACGGCTGGAACTGTGGTTTCGAATGTCTGATCAACGCGATCTATAAAGACGTCACCGACAACCACTCAGACCTCTACCCGGATGCCGTGAAGCATGGCTCGACCCCTGGCGTCGAGGCAACCCGCGATGCTGTTTCATACGTGACCGGTTTGAAGATTCAGTCATACGTGATTGTCGACATGGCTGCCTTCTCGAGCCTGATCGATGCGCTGGGCGGCATCGACATCAATGTGCAGCAGCGCCTGCCAATTGGTGGTCAGAAAGACGACCTATCTGACGTCAAGGGTTGGATCGAGGCAGGGCAGCAGCACATGAACGGCTACACCGCGCTCTGGTATGCCCGCTCGCGTCACAGCACCAACGACTATGACCGCATGCGTCGTCAGCACGAAGTTGAGGACCAAGTATTGAAGCAGATGGACCCGGCCAATGTGTTGAGCCGCGTGCAGCAGATCATGTCTGCCGGCAAGGAACTCGTCAAGACTGACATTCCGAGCGGAATGCTTTTTGAATACAAGAACCTAGCTGGCAAGGCCAAGGCTTATGGCATCAAATCTTTGAACATTACTCCGCCGAACTATGACCCGGTCTACCCGAACTTCAGCAAGATTCACGCTGATATCAAGGCCAAGTTCGAAGCCGAAAACAAGAACTAGCAACCAGCGCTTAAGCGGGTCTGAAGCGCCTCGGCGGTAGACTTTCACTAGAAATTAGACGAGCCGAAGGAGCCCGAATGAGTCTTGCCGACTATGCACGGGAACACGGATTGAAGCGCGTTGGCGCTCGCCCGGCTCTTCTTGAATACCTTGCCGAAGCCTGGAAGCGTCGCGACTTCGCAATGACCATGGCTCGCTTCAACAGCGAGGCAGCAAACGCAAAAAATCGCCTCGGTCGCTGGTGGACCGTGCTTCTGCCAACCGTTCAGGCTCTGGTCTATGGTCTGATCTTCGGTGTCTTGATGGGCTCGAGTCGCCCAGACAACTACATCCCGTTCTTGTTCACCGGTGTCTTCTTGTTCTCGTTTATGTCTGGTGCCTTCGGTGCCGGCGCGGGTTCGGTGACCGGAAACCTCGGCCTCGTGCGATCGCTCAGCTTCCCGCGCATGCTGTTGCCGGTTCAGGCCACCATTCAGCAGGTTTTCAATCTCTTGCCGCAGATGGTTTTGCTTTTGCTCACCTGGGTGGTCTTCGCTCAGCCAATCACTTTCAAGTGGCTGCTACTGATTCCGATTACCTTCTTGATGATCATGTTCAGCACCGGCCTGGCTTTGGTTTCGGCCCGACTAACCGTGCACATTCAAGACTTGGCCAAGTTGATCCCATTCGTGATCCGCATCGTGTTCTATACCAGCGGCATTTTCTTCAACATGGAGCACGTGCTGAAGAACTACCCAATTGCCCTTGAAATCGAGAAGTACAACCCGGTTTATGTTTTCGTGAGCTTGGCGCGCGGCGCCGGTGTTGAGGGCTATGAAGCAACCGCATTCATGTGGTGGGCTGCAATCGGTTGGGCCGTCGTGACTTTGGCGCTCGGAATCGTATTCTTCTGGAAGGCGGAGGAGCGTTATGGCCGCGAAGACTAAGAAGAGCACTCGTCCTGTGAGCGACAAGCCGGTAGTGGTTGTAGATGATGTTCACATCATCTATAAGGTTTTTGCCAGTGGTCGTCGTGCCACCAAGGCCGGCGCCGGTGGCGGTTTGTTCTCTCGCAAGATGCGCCTTCGCGAGGTGCACGCAGTCAAGGGTTTGAGCTTCACCGTTTTCGAAGGTGAATCGGTCGGCATCATCGGCAGCAATGGCTCGGGCAAGTCGAGTCTGATGCGTGCGATTGCCGGCCTTACCCCGATCCAGGGTGGCGCAGTTTATGCCTCGGCCAAGCCAGCTTTGCTTGGCGTCGGAGCAGTTCTGCTGCCTAACCTGTCAGGTGAAAAGAACATCTTGCTCGGTGGTTTGGCCATGGGCTTCGGTCGCAAAGACATGCTCGACAACACCGACGCAATCACCAAGTTTGCCGGTCTAGAAGAGTTCATCGACCTTCCGATGCGCACCTATTCATCTGGCATGTCAGCACGCCTTCGCTTTGCCATCGCAGCTTCTCGCGACCACGACATCCTGATCATCGATGAGGCACTTGCCGTCGGTGACCAAGAGTTCCGCAACCGTTCAGAGGCCCGCATGCGTGAGATGCGCGACAGCGCGGGAACCGTATTCTTGGTCAGCCACAGCATGAAGTCGATTCTCGACACCTGCACCCGTGTGATCTGGATCGAAAAGGGTGAATTGATCATGGATGGCGAACCGCTAGAAGTAATCAACGCCTACAACGTGCACACCGGCTCCGACACGATCGACTAAAAATGGTGGTTTCTAGCCCTGCAGTCACCGTCATCATGCCGGTGCTGAACGAAGAATCGCATCTCGAAGCATCGGTTCAGAGCATTCTCGATCAGGCCTACCCGGGCGAGCTCGAAATCATCCTTGCCCTTGGTCCTTCACACGACAAGACCAATGCGGTTGCAGCCGAAATTGCCAAGCGCGTGCCTAGTTTGCGCTTCATCGACAACCCGCGCGGTCTAACCACCGTCGGTCTCAACGCCGCCATCAAATTGGCCAAGCACGACTACATCGTTCGAGTTGATGCGCACAGTGAATTGGCTCCCGGCTACATCGCAGATGGCATTCGAATCTTGCTTGAAGTTGGGGCAGATCAGCTCGGCGGCATCATGGATGCCAAGGGAAAGAGCTCATTTCAAAAGGCTGTCGCCTGGGCCTATAAGAGCCGCTTCGGCATCGGTGGCGCCAGCTATCACGTCGGTGGCGAGGCCGGCGAGGCCGAGAGTGCCTACCTGGGAATCTTCAAAAAATCGGCGCTAACTCGAGTCGACGGTTATGACGAGGCGATCATTCGCGGTGAAGACTGGGACCTAGCCCAGCGCATCAAGAAGACCGGGGGATTGGTCTGGTTCTCGCCTGAACTTCGGGTCACCTATTGGCCACGCGGCCGATTCTCGAACCTGGTCAAGCAGTTTTATTCGACCGGAATCTGGCGTGGCGACCTGACCCGCCGAGATGTTCGCGGAGCCTCGATTCGCTATTTCGCACCGCCAATTCTGGTGCTTGGTTTGGCGCTCGGCCTAGTCCTTTTGGTCACCGGCAATATCATCGGAATTCTGCCTTGGGCGGCCTATTCGGCGGCAATCATCGCGCTTGCCGTCACCGCATCCGGGCTCAGTTTCAAATCACGCATCGCCCTCATGATTGCCTTGCCAACCATGCACCTCAGCTGGGGAATTGGTTTCATTAAGGGTGCGATTGTTGGTGCCGGCACCACGATTGACAAGGGCCGTCTGGCGGGCAAGGCAGCTGGCAAATGAGCAAGCTGAGCCGTCTCAAGAAGTTTGCACCGATGCGTCTCGCCGGAGCTGCAAAGCGCCGAGCCGCGATCAAGGTTAGAGCGTTTCAGTATCAGCTTGACCGCAAGCGTCCCCTGGCTAATGCCGTGCTGTTCGAGTCGTTCCAGGGCAAGGTAATCGGCGATAGCCCCTATGACATTTACCTGGGTCTAAAAGAGGCCCGCCCAGACCTTCAGTTCATCTGGGTCACCGCTCCGGCCACCAAGGCTCCGGCCGGAACCACCGGTGTCGCGTTCGGTTCGGCTGCCTACCTGCGTGCACTTGCGACCTCGAAATTCTTGGTAAACAACTCCAACTTCCCGCCCTATTTTCGCAAGGCCCATGGCCAGGTCTACCTGCAAACCTGGCACGGCACTCCACTAAAGCGCCTCGGTCGCGACATCGCTCAGAACAACCTGACCAAGAGTTACCTAGACACCATGGACCGCGAGGCCAAAGCCTGGGATTACCTGATTTCGCCGAACGCCTTCTGCACCGAGGTTTTCCCAAGTTGCTTCGGTTACCAGGGTGAGATTCTCGAAACCGGCTACCCGCGCAACGACAAGTTGAGCACTGCTACCGCCGAAGAGCGCCAGCGAATCCGTGCTTCAATCGGCGTCACCGACCCTTCGGTCACCTTGGTCATGTATGCGCCGACCTGGCGCGACTATAGTCGCACGGCGACCGGCAACTGGCAGTCGGTGTTTTATCTCGATGAGAACCTCGAGCTACCCGAGGGTTTCAAGCTGATTTATCGCGGCCACACCAACACCCACGAAGCCCACAAGGATGGCGAGCACGCGCGATTCATCGACGTGACCCGCTACCCAAACATCACCGACCTTTATCTAGCCGCCGATGTGCTGATCACTGACTATTCATCGGTGATGTTCGACTACACGGTGACCGGCAAGCCGATCATTTTCATGACCCCAGACCTCGAGCGCTATCGTGCCGAACGCGGGTTCTATTTCGACTTCGAAGCCGAAGCGCCAGGCCCGATTTTGAACACCCAGGATGAAGTGGTCAAAGCATTGCAAAGTCTCGATGAAATCTCAAAGAACTACCAGACCAAATACAGGAACTGGCAACTAAAGTTTGATGCACACGAGGATGGAAAAGCCGCCTCGCGAGTCATAGCCAAGGTATTCACGGAGGGCAACTAATGCGCTCACGTCTAGTTTCAATCGCTCGCAAAATGCTGGCTTCCGGTTTGATTCCGGGCGTTAAGTATGCGGTTCTGCGTGCCCTCTGGAAGATCTCATTCCAGGCTCGACAGACCGACGAAACAGCGCCAAAAGTCACCCTGATTCTGCCGGTTTACAACGTAGAAGAGTTTCTTGCCGACTGCTTGCTGAGCATTCGCGCCCAGCGTTGGCCAAACCTAGAAATAATCGCAGTGAACGACGGCTCGACCGACTCTTCACTAGAGATTCTCGAGGCTTTTGCCGCTAACACCCCATACCTTCGCATCATCACCAAGGAAAATGCCGGCTTGGGTGCGGCTCGCAACACCGGTCTCGATGCCATCGAAGCGACCGACTATGTGATGTTCGCCGACTCGGATGACCTGTTGCCGATCGGCTCAATCGAGCGATTCGTGCGTCAGGCCGAAGCCAGCGGCAACCCGCTTGTGGTCGGCAAGACCGCGTGCTTCTATGGTGCGCGTTATTTTGACCGCGCATCTTCGGCAGTGCTATTCGAGCGCGACTCAGAGTCGGCGACCGTCGATGAGTTTCCCGAGGTTCTCGGTGACGTAACCGCGTGGAACAAACTGTTCGACTGGTCGTTCTGGCAGAAATACAAGTTCCGCTTCCCTGAGGGCGTCTCCTATGAGGACATGGCACTCATGGCCAGCGCATACTTGGCCGCCGGGCAGTTTGACCTGATATCGGCTCGCTCATATTTTTGGCGGGTGCGCGCCGAAGGCCAGTCGCTTTCGCAGCGCAAGACTGAGGTCAAGAGCCTCAAAGACCGCCTGCACGCCATCACCCTGATCGATAAGTATGTGCGTGCGGCTGTAGCCAAGGGGCTTGTTCAGCAGGCAGTCCACACCGCCTATGTGCGCCACATGATATCGCTCGATTTCGACCTGTTCGCACCTGAGCTAGAGCGCGCCAACGAAGAGTTTTTCGCAGCCTTCAAGGCCAGCGCGAATGCGTTGCTGAGCGAGGCCACCGGCGAAGACTGGGCCGCAAGCACCGGCAGATATCGCAAGGTGGTCTGGGCGGCGATGCACGGTTCTAGAGAACAAACTCTGAAGGTACTAAGAGAGGCACAAGCATGAATCGCATGATTTCGAGCGTTGCAGCAATAGGCGCGGCCGTCGCACTAACCGTGAGCGTCGCCGGTTGCTCGGTGCTCTACCCGAATTGGAACACAACCGCCAACCCGGGCGACTCATCGACCCCGTCTTCGAGCTCATCGGCTTCACCGAGCGAGAGCGCCTCGGCTAGCGCGACCCCAACTCCAACAGCGGCCAAGGCCAAGGCGCAGATC
>Ga0228701_1002216_pt1 | contig 11893 bp, 9 predicted proteins | sample McNCre117_Aug_MG_2_FD_178017 | JGI IMG/M metagenome (GOLD analysis project Ga0228701, IMG submission 178017) | Freshwater microbial communities from McNutts Creek, Athens, Georgia, United States - 11-17_Aug_MG | ecosystem: Environmental > Aquatic > Freshwater > Creek | place: USA: Georgia...
TGATAAGCAAGGTTTCAACTCTGTTTACATGATGTTGGATTCAGGTGCGAGAGGTAGTAAAACACAGGTTAAGCAGTTGGTAGGTATTCGTGGATTGATGGCTAAACCTCGTAAGAGTGGTAGCACTGGATCGGAGGTAATTGAAAACCCAATCTTATCTAACTTTAAAGGTGGATTGAACGTATTGGACTACTTTATCTCAACACACGGTGCGCGTAAAGGTTTGGCGGATACGGCCTTGAAAACAGCGGATGCGGGTTACTTAACTCGTCGTTTGGTAGACGTTTCTCAAGACGTGGTTATTTCTGAAGAAGATTGTGGTACTTTACGTGGTACGGCAACTAGCGCATTAAAAGACAATGAAGATTTAATCGAACCATTAGCAGATAGAATTGAAGGACGTACATCATTACATGATGTATTCAACCCAATTACTAATGAATTATTAGTAGCAGCAGGAGAAGAAATCACGATTGATACAGCTCGTGCTATCGAAGATGCAGGTGTTGAAACCGTTGAAATTCGTTCTGTATTAACATGTGAAAGTAAGCGTGGTGTTTGTGTGAAATGTTATGGTAGAAACTTAGCAACTGGCTATATCACACAAAAAGGTGATGCAGTGGGTATTATCGCTGCACAATCTATTGGTGAGCCAGGTACACAGTTGACATTACGTACGTTCCACGTGGGTGGTGTTGCGGGTTCTTCTTCAGTAGAATCTAGCTTAAACGCTAAGTTTGATGGTACTATTCAATTTGATGGTTTACGTACTGTTGATACGGTTAATAACGAAGGCAACAAAGTGAAAGTAGTTATTGGTCGTACAGGTGAAGTAAGAATTATGGATGTTAAGAATGATCGTTTATTAATCACTAATAACGTTCCTTATGGTGCCATCTTATCTATAAAAGACGGAGCACAAATTAAGAAAGGTGAAGTGATCTGTACATGGGATCCATTCAATAACGTAATTGTTGCAGAACAAAACGGTACTATCAAGTTTGAAAATATCTTAGAAGGTTTCACTTACCGTGATGAAGCGGATGAGCAAACAGGTCACCGTGAAAAAGTGGTTATTGAATCTAAGGATAAAACAAGAATTCCAACTATCGTATTAGAAGGTAGCAAGGATAGCAAGCATTATAACTTACCAGTAGGTTCTCATATCGTAATCGAAGAAGGAGCAGAAGTAAAATCTGGTCAAGTATTGGTGAAGATTCCTAGAGTATTAGGTAAGTTAAGAGATATCACCGGAGGTTTACCTCGTGTAACTGAATTATTTGAAGCACGTAATCCAGGTAATCCTGCGATTGTTTGTGAAATTGATGGTGTAGTTGCTTTTGGTAATATCAAGCGTGGTAATAGAGAAATCATCGTTGAGTCAAAAGATGGCATGGTGAAGAAATACTTAGTGCCTTTAACTCGTCAAATCTTAGTACAAGATAGCGATTTCGTAAAAGCAGGTTCTCCATTATCTGATGGCCAAATTGCTCCAGCTGATATCTTAGCAATCAAAGGTCCACATGCTGTACAAGAATATGTGGTGAATGAGATTCAAGAAGTATACCGTTTACAAGGTGTAAAAATCAACGACAAGCATATAGAAGTAATCGTTCGTCAAATGATGAAGAAAGTGGAAATCGTAGATGCAGGTGATACTAAATTCTTAGAAGAGGACTTAGAAGATCGCTTTGACTTTATCGATGAAAACGATCGTATCTATGATAAGAAAGTAGTAGTGGATGCTGGCGAAAGTACCAAGTTAAGAGCAGGACAAATTGTAACTGTACGCGAATTAAGAGAAGAGAACTCTATCTTGAAGCGTGCTGATAAAAAAGTAGTAGAAGTGCGTGATGCAAAACCTGCTACAGCTCGTCCAGTATTATTAGGTATTACGAAAGCATCATTGGGTGTACAAAGCTGGATCTCTGCTGCGTCATTCCAAGAGACTACTAAAGTATTAAGTCAGGCTGCAATTCAAGGTAAAGTAGATCAAATGCTTGGCTTGAAAGAAAACGTAATCACAGGTCATTTAATCCCTGCTGGTACTGGTCAAAAAGAATTTGAAAAATTGATCGTAGGTAGCAAGGAAGAATATGAAGTATTAGCCACAACCAGAGAAGCAATGAGCTTTGATGAAGAAGAATAATCTTTATATTTTATAAATTGTTAAAAAGCAGGAACTAGTAATAATTCCTGCTTTTTACTTTTATATATAGCTATTTTTTCCTTATTTTAGTACAAATTATAACGTTGATGAAATCGAATGTTTGGATTGTAAATGGAGTGATGGCAGTGGCCATAGTAGTATTATTTGTATTGCATTTTAATAGCAAAACAACGCCAGTAAAACCTTCTGCATTAGCAGCGGGAGGAGTGAAAGTGGCTTACTTTGAAATTGATTCTATTCAAAACAATTACAACTTTTTTAAAGATGTAAAAACAGCTTTGCAGTCAAAAGACATGGAGAATGCTAAGCAGCTTACTGGATTAAAAAATGCTTTTGCATTAAAGTACCAAGATTTGCAAAAGAATGGTCAATATTTATCACAGGCCGAAATAGGTAGCAGACAACAAGAATTGGCACAATTAGAAAAAAATTATACCAATCGTGAACAACAATTGGCTGCTGAATTACAAGAAGAAAGCTATAAGAGATTGCAAGAAGTTAAAAAGAAGATAGAGGCTTTTTTAGTAACTTATAATAAGAACAAAGAGTTCGCTTATATTTTTGCAAGCAATCCTGACTTAATGTATTATAAAGACACAGCTTACGATATCACATCGGATATTGTGAAAGGGCTGAATGCGGAGTATAAAACAAAAAAATAGTCTTAACTTAATTTCCTCCTCCTAAATCGGGGAGGATTTTTTTATCCATAAAAGCTTAGATATGTCAACAACTGAAAATGCAGAATTTAAACCAAGGTTAGGTGCTTTAGATGCGACCATGATAGTAGCAGGTGGCATGATTGGATCAGGTATCTTTATTGTGAGTAGTGAGATTACAAGATATGTTGGGAGTGCAGGTTGGTTGGTAGTAGCTTGGGTGTTAACTGGTTTTATGACCATTACTGCAGCCTTGAGTTATGGTGAATTAAGTGCTATGTATCCCAAAGCAGGCGGCCAATATGTGTATTTGCAAAAAGCATATAATCCATTAGTTGGCTTCTTATTTGGTTGGAGTTTTTTTTCGGTGATACAAACTGCCACCATTGCTGCAGTGGCTGTTGCTTTTAGTAAGTTTACTGCTTATTTAATTCCTGCGGTGGGTGAACAAAATATCATTGCTGATCTAGGATTAATCAAAATATCTGCAGCACAAATACTAGCCATCTTATTAATTGTTTTTTTAACTTATACGAATACACGTGGAGTTAAAGAGGGTAAGATGATTCAAAATACTTTTACACTCACTAAATTGGTTTCTTTATTTGGCTTAATTATAGTTGGCTTTTTATTTGCCAAACATAGTTATTGGTCCGAGAATTGGACGAATGCATTTCAAGCAAAACAAGATGTGATTTCTACTGCAGTTGATGGCACTGTAACACATAGTTGGATGCCTATTGGAGGTACAGTGTTAATTGGTGCCATGGCAGCGGCGATGGTAGGCTCTATTTTTAGTAGTGACTCATGGAACAACGTAACATTCATTGCAGGGGAGATTAAAAATCCTCAAAAAAATATCGGTTTGAGTTTGTTCTTAGGAACGAGTATTGTGACCTTAATTTATATCAGTGCTAATTTGATGTATTTGCATGTATTGCCTTTGCATGAGATTGCTTTTGCCGAAAATGATCGTGTAGCCATTCCAGCTGCGAATGCAGTTTTGGGTAATGCGGGTACTATTGTTATTGCTGTGATGATTATGATTTCCACTTTTGGTTGTAATAATGGTTTGATTTTAGCAGGATCAAGAGTATATTATACCATGGCAAAAGATGGCTTATTCTTTAAAAAGACAGGCACTTTAAATAAAAATGAAGTACCAGCTTATGGCTTATGGATTCAGGCCTTGGTAGCTTCCTTATTGTGTTTGAGTGGCAAATATGGCGATTTGCTTACGATGGTTTCTTTTATTGTGGTAATTTTTTACGTATTAACGATCATTGGCATCTTTATTTTAAGAAAGAAAGAGCCTAATACCCCAAGGCCCTACAAAGCTTTTGGGTATCCTATATTGCCAGCCATATATATTGTGATGGCATCTGTATTTTGCCTTGGACTAGTGTATACTAAACCATTCTATTCTTTATGGGGGTTGGTGATTACTTTAATAGGAATACCTTTGTACTATATAGCTTTGAGAAATAAAAAATCAGTGTAGTAGGATGATGCAGCTTTTAGAAGTAAAACAATTATTTGAAGGTTTTAACCAAACCAAGATTGCCGTAGTTGGGGATATTATGTTGGACACTTATTGGTGGGGTTCGGTAGACCGAATTTCGCCAGAAGCTCCTGTACCCATTGTAGCTTTACAAAGTAAAGAAACAAGGGTAGGTGGTGCCGCTAATGTCGCACTCAATTTAAGATCATTAGGAGCCCCCACAGCAGTGTTTTCTATTATTGGCAAGGATCAGGAAGGGGAAGACCTAATTAGTCTTTTAAAGAAGGAAGGAATCGACACTGCGTATATATGTACAAGTGAGGATCGAATCACGACCAATAAAACTAGGGTCATGGGACGCCATCAGCAGATGATGCGTTTGGATCATGAAAATACTCATGATATCAATGCCAATGAGGAAGCCCAACTTCTAAACAATTTTTATGCCTATGTGGATGCTGTGCATCCAGCCTTGGTGATATTAGAAGACTACAATAAAGGGGTATTGACTCCACATGTGATTAGTGCTGTAATTGCATACTGTAATCAAAAAAGTATTCCAACCGCAGTTGATCCTAAAAATAAAAATTTTCTTGCCTATAAAGGCTGCACACTCTTTAAACCTAATTTAAAAGAAGTGAAAGAAGGGTTGAAAATGGAGATTGGGAAAGTGAACTTGGAGAATTTGAATAAAGTGCACCAAGCATTAACGGCTCACTTGGCACATCAGATTTCGTTTATCACTTTGTCTGAGCACGGCGTGTTTTTTGCTCAGGATACTACGCAACAATTAATTCCTACTCATGTTCGTTCAATTGCTGATGTCAGTGGGGCTGGGGATACCGTCATTGCTGTAGCTTCCTTAGTATATGCCTATTCCCAAAATATGTTATTGGCAGCCGAGATTGCCAATATTGCAGGAGGATTGGTTTGTGAAGTGATAGGTACCGCGCCCATCAATAAAGATCAACTTGAACAAGAAGTAGCTAAATTACTAGCTCAATAAAATACTATCATGGAGTCAAAAAAAATAGCCATTATCGTTGCAGGAGGTACAGGTCAAAGAATGGGATCGGTAGTGCCCAAACAGTTTTTAGAAATACAAGGGAAAGCTATCTTACTACACACCATTGATCAATTTAAAGCAGCATTCGAGGATATTGCTTTGGTAGTTGTTTTGCCTCAAACCTATATTAAAGAAGGAGAGGCATTGTTACATAAAACTGGGTATCAAAACATAGTATTAGTAGCAGGAGGGGAAACTAGATTTCAATCGGTAAAAAACGGATTGAGTCAAGTGCATGACAATTCGATAGTATTTGTACATGATGCTGTTAGGTGTTTGCTTACACCTGCCTTAATACAACGTTGTTATCAACAAGCACTAGAAAAAGGTTCTGCTATACCTTGCGTTAGTGCAACAGATACAGTAAGAATCATAAAAGGGAGCCGACATGAGTTAGTAGATCGTGAAAACGTAATGCTCATTCAAACGCCACAAACTTTTCAGTCTGAAATGCTCTTGACTGCTTTTAATCAAGCATATACTCCACACTTCACAGATGAAGCCAATGTAGTTGAATCCAATGGACAGGAAGTGTATTTGGTAGATGGTGAATTTGAAAACATCAAAATCACTAGACCATTAGATTTAGCAATCGCCGAATATATTTTAGCAAAACGATTTGCTTCTAACTAAGGTTGACTCAATGTAGAAGTAGATTTTCCAATTTTTTCTAATATTTGATGCGCCACTTCCATAGCCAAGAAACCATCAATTTCACTTACCACTGTCGGCGTATCATTTTGAATGGCTTGCACAAAACTCGTCAACTCCGCTAAAATGGCATTCCCATCTTGTACCTCAGGATTGGAAATAGAGATAGTCTTTGTCCCTTGATGGGTCTCTATATCAAAAGAGAAGGCATCTTCTTCATCTGGTTGTTTCAACTTAATAATTTCTGTATTTTTCTCTAAAAAGTCAATACCGATATACGCGTCTTTTTGGAACAATCTAATTTTTCGCATTTTTTTCATGCTAATTCTACTGCTTGTTAAATTAGCAACACACCCATTATTGAATTCAATGCGAACATTGGCAATATCTGGGGTGTCAGTCAATACCGCAACACCACTAGCAGAAATATTTTTAACACCACTCTTTACAATACTTAATATGATATCAATATCATGAATCATTAAATCTAATATCACACTTACTTCTGTGCCTCTTGGATTAAATTGTGCGAGACGGTGAACTTCAATAAATAATGGTTGTAAATTTTCATTTTTTAAAGCAGTGAATGCAGGATTGAATCTTTCTACATGTCCTACCTGTAGTTTTACATTCGCTTCTTTAACCATTTCTACAATCGATTTGCCTTCTTCGATTGTATTAGCCATAGGTTTTTCAACAAATACATGGCGTCCTAATTTAATAGCCATTTCACAAACAGGGAAATGTAAATGTGTAGGTGTTACTACATCCACTATATCACATGATTTGATCAATTCCATTTCATCCATATACCTTTGTAAACCATATTGGGCTTCCACTTCTTTGCATGATCATTGTTGGGGTCAAAAAAGCCCACAAGTTCAATGTCTGGAATTTGTTTCCAATTGTTCAAATGAAATTTACCCAAATGACCCACACCAAAAATGCCTACTTTAAGCATAGAATTCTAAATTTTGGTAAAGGTAAACTTTAACTCATTGTAAATGATTGGATTTGCCGAGGTGTGGATATTTTGTATCTTTAATACATGCATTCTAATATCCAATCTTTATACGAAATAGCTAAAAAGCCTAGTAGGAAAGTGTTGGGATTAATGAGTGGCACTTCGCTAGATGGATTGGATATTGCTTTGTGTGAAATTACAGGTGCTGGCACCGCAACAAAACTTAGGTTAATACAATTTACTACTGTGCCTTATGATGCCTCCATCAAAGACAAGCTATTAAGCGTTTTCTCCAAAGTATCGATATCTTTAGAACATTTATGTTTGTTGCATCCTTGGATTGCTTTGCAAAATGCAGCAATGATCAACGAAACATTAAAAAAATGGGGTATATCCTCTCATGATGTGGATTTGATAGCAAGCCATGGACAAACAATTTATCACGCCCCTAAATCTTTACATCCCCATGATGCATTTGGTTCAGCCACATTACAAATAGGTGATGGGGACCATCTTGCAGTACATACTGGTATAATTACACTAAGTGATTTTAGACAGAAACATATTGCTGCTGGAGGAGAGGGGGCACCTTTGGCAGTATATGGAGATTATATATTGTGTACTGACAAGATAGAGCATAGAGTGCTATTGAATATTGGAGGCATTGCCAACTATACTTATTTGCCGGCCAATGGAAAATTAGATCAAGTATTTTCTACAGATACGGGTCCAGGAAATACTATCATGGATGCATATATGCGTAAACATTTTAATCAATCTTTTGATCGAGATGGCTTAGTTGCTCAACAAGGTTCAGTGGATGCTTATTTGTTATCTACGCTAAAAGCGCATGCTTTTTTTAAAAGGAGCTTGCCTAAAACGACAGGTCCAGAACTATTTAACCTTGATTTTTTAGAGCAGGCACTTGCTACTACTAATAACAATACTCTTTCACATTTTGATATCATGGCTACTTTAAATAAATTTAGTGCAGATACCATTGTAGATACGATTGAACTTTATGTATCAAAAGAGGAGCAATTTAACATCTATATGAGTGGAGGTGGGATGCATAATCCAATATTAATTAACCATATTCAAGATCGGTTGCCGTTAATTAAAATTGAATCTTCTCAAAAAATTGGAATGCATCCGGATGCTAAAGAAGCGATTTTATTTGCGCTATTAGCGAATGAGGCGGTAGCAGGAGAGCCTATGTTTGCTGGCAATCATGCAACTAAAATGCCTGTTACAATGGGGAAAATAAGTTTCCCTAATTAAATTGTATCGGTTCCGTTTTCAATGGCTTTGATGACAGAGCCATATTTACTTAATAAGGTGGCTGCTTTTTCTCTATCATTTAATTTTAGTGCTTCCATAATCATGGCAATGCCTCTATCAAAAAGCTTTTGATTGGTCAGTTGCATATTCACCATTTTATTTCCTTTGATGCGTCCTAGTTTAACCATCACAGCCGTAGTGATCATATTCAATACCATTTTTTGAGCAGTGCCACTTTTCATTCTGGTACTTCCTGTAATAAACTCGGGTCCTACCACCACTTCTATTGGGAAATCTGCCTCTTTGGAAACAGGGCTATTTTCATTACAACTAATACTAGCTGTTGTAATCCCAGCAAGTCTACACTGTTTTAAACCACCAATTACATAAGGAGTCGTACCACTTGCAGCAATTCCTACAACAACATCCTGTGTATTGAGATGATGTAGTTGTAAATCTATCCATGCTTGTTTGTCATTGTCTTCTGCATTTTCAACCGCATGAAACATGGCTTCTTTCCCTCCCGCAATAATGCCAATGACTAGATCATTGGGAACGCCGAAAGTAGGTGGGCATTCGCTTGCATCTACCAATCCTAGTCTGCCACTTGTACCTGCGCCTATATAAAATAAACGCCCCCCCTTTTGTAGTTTGTCAGCAATGGTATCTACTAATTTTTGAATAGAGGGAATTGCTTTTTCTACGGCAAATGCTACTTTTTGATCTTCTTTATTGATATTAGTTAATAATTCAATTGTCGAAAAATTTTCAATATCATGATACAAAGAATTGGCTTCTGTCGTTCTAATAAATTGGTTGCTCATAGGAAGTCAAATTTCGCAAAAATTAGGCAGTTTTAGGTTGTTTTGGACAGGCTAATTAAAGCAGTTACAAAATGGTCTAATTCTTCGGTAGTAGTATAGATATTGGGCGTAATTCTGCAGCCATGAATATTGGCATAATCAATCGCAACAGTATATACATTGTGCTCTTTCATTAAGCGCTCTGCCATGATGCTTGGAGGCATGCCCTCGATGCCTACATTCGCAATACCACAACTTCTTGATGGATCTGCTGGTGTGTTGACGATTATTTTGGGGTAATTGCGTACTTTATTTGTCCAATAGAGTTGTAAAAAACGCATCCTCGCTTCTTTGCGATCATGTCCAATCATTTCATAATAGTCGATGCAATCGTGAATCGTTAAATCAGTATGTACTGGATGGGTACCAGTATGGTTTAAACGTCCAATTTTATTTTTTTGTTTTTCACCATCTGCTAACAAAGGCCAGAGGTTTTCAATTCTTTTTTTATTGATGTATAAGATACCTGCGCCTAATGGGGTGCTCAGCCATTTGTGTAAGGAGGCTGCGTAGTAGTCGCAGCCAAGGTCTTCAATCTTATATTGGATATGTGCAAAAGCATGTGCTCCGTCAACAATGACTTGTACTCCATGTTCATGAGCCATTTCACATATTTTTTTAATAGGTAAAATCTGACCAGAAATGTTGATCATATGACTTACTAAAATCACTTTCGTTTTGTGGGAAATAGCCTTTTTGTACAAATCCACAATTTCTTCATCGTTTTTTGGATGATTGGGTATGGACACCATGATATTTACAACACCATATCTATTTTTTACTTGTTCAAACATATCTAACATGGCGCCGTAATCTTGGTAAGCCATGATGGCTTCGTCACCTGCTTCCCAATTTTGTCCTCCAATGACTAAGTCCAATGATTCAGTGGTGTTTCTAGTAATAATTAACTCATCTGCTTGACAGCCCGCTAAAGCAGCAAGCCTAGTTACTATTTTCTTTTTATTCTCCCATTGAACAGTGCGCATATAATAGGATCCTTGTAAATTGACTTCCTTGATATGCGCTATATATTTTTCAAGTAATGGTTGTGGTAAAAAATTATAATAGCCATTCTCTAAGTTGATATAATCAGGCTTTAATACATATTGGTTACGTATAGATCTCCAAAAATCTTCTTCTTTTGCTAGGGCATCTGGTGTCCAATTTGCTTTCATTTTAAAACTATTTGCGATGCCCGCTAGTCCCAAAGGTACAGCCATACTAGTCATTGCCATGTTTTTAATAAACTGTCTTTTGTGCATATGCATTGGATTTGGACATTAAATTCCTACTTTTTTAAGTAGTATCAAAATAAACTTGCAGTTGTATCTTTGTATCCTATGAAAATGCAGCCCAAAACTACCTGGATTCAACATATAGATACTTTAATTGCCGCCTTATTGGGAGGCTTCTTAGTTCAATTTTATATGCATCATGGGGGGATTGGCGTTTCTCCTGACGCTATCCATTACTATAGTTCGGCGGATGCATTGATAAAAGGGAGGGGGTATTATCAATTTGATGATCAACCATTGATTATGTTTCCTTTTGGATATCCGAGTTTTTTAGCGCTTTGTCAGTTATGTATAGGGAAGCAATTGCTGGTGTATATGCCCATTGTTAATGGTGCTTTATTTGCTGTTTTGATTTTTTTAAGTGGGTATATTTTAAGTTTGTCAGCTACGTCTAAATGGTTAAAATGGATTGTCTTAGCGATGATAGTTGCCAGTCCTACTTTGCATGAGATTTATTTTATGATGTGGTCAGAATCGCTTTTTGCAATCGAAGTATTATTGTTTGTTTTGTTAGCCAAACAATATTTCAATAAATCAAATTGGAGTGCACTTTTATCCTTCGCTATCATAACTGCAATAGCATTTGAAACGCGGTTTGCTGGCGTGTCCTTAGTGGCAACAGGAGGTATTTTAATTTTATTATCACAGGATTTAGATTGGCCAACCAAAATTAAACATGCGTTTATTTTTGGCATTTTGAGTTGCTCGCTGGTTGTAGTCAATTTAATTAGGAATTTTACTTTAACTCAAACCCTAACTGGGATTAGACAAAAAGGAGTAGTTGGTTTATTTGACAATATCGCGCATTATGGTGATGTAGTGGTTGTTTGGTTGCCATTTTCAAGACAATTAGAGGGATATGGTTTAGCAGTGGGGGGCTTGTTTTTACTCTCCATTTTCGGCATTTTTGTTTATCGTATTTTCAAAAAAATAGAACATAATTCTTTTGAAAAAATTGCCGCTACTTTTACTTTAATGTACTCTGTATTCATGTTGATTACAGCAACAATAAGTAGGTATGAAACAATTAATAGTAGATTATTGTCTCCATTTTTTATTCCTTGTTTATTTACAGTTAGCTTTTATGCAGCTATTTTATTAGGCGTGATTAAACAAGTAAGGGTATATCAAGCTGTGAAATTTATGATTGTTTCATTTGCATTGGTTATTTTGGTGCAGTTTGTTCAAAAAGATAAGAGTGTATATGATGAAGTGAGTCCAGGGGGCATTGGTGGTTATACAGAAGATGATTGGAAAGAAAGTGAGCTTATACATTTTTTACAGCAAAACCCCCAATATTTCACTTCTAGTTTTCCTGTGTATTCTAATGCCAGTCATGCCATATATCTGTATACCAAACGTCCTGTAACGATTGTCCCAGAACGAACCCATGAGCGTAAAGTAGCTGAAATGATGCAACAACCCGCTTTTCTTTTATTTTGG
>Ga0228701_1002218_pt1 | contig 11883 bp, 13 predicted proteins | sample McNCre117_Aug_MG_2_FD_178017 | JGI IMG/M metagenome (GOLD analysis project Ga0228701, IMG submission 178017) | Freshwater microbial communities from McNutts Creek, Athens, Georgia, United States - 11-17_Aug_MG | ecosystem: Environmental > Aquatic > Freshwater > Creek | place: USA: Georgia...
AACATCAGCATCTGACATCAAGATAATTCGACCGTAACGAGCCTCATCTAATTCAAAGGACTTTCCGGAACCGGCACCGATTACCTGAATAATCGATCCACATTCCTTGTCTTCAAGCATCTGTGAAAGTGATGCCTTTTGAACATTCAAAATCTTTCCGCGGATAGGCAAGATTGCTTGGAACTCGCTATTGCGTGCAGCCTTTGTTGTTCCAAGTGCAGAATCACCTTCAACGATAAACAATTCAGTACGTGTTACATCCTCTGAACGGCAATCTGACAACTTTGTAGGAAGCGATGATGATTCCAATGCGTTCTTGCGGCGCTGTAGATCTTTGTGTGCACGTGCACTGATACGTGTGCGTGATGCTGCGGCAATCTTTTCAAGAACTAAACGACCGTTAGCTTTATCGATGCGCTTTGAAGTGTTGAAATACTCCTTCATCTTGTCAGCAACAACCGCTGAAACGATTCGAGTTGCAGCAGCTGTTCCCAAAACTTCCTTAGTCTGACCTTCAAACTGTGGCTCAGACATACGAACTGTTACAACTGCGGTTAATCCTTCGAGCACATCATCCTTGATGACATCTACTTCTTTATTGGACAAGGTCTTAGTAGAGCGAAGCGCTTCATTAACAACCTTAACAAGTGCGCGTTCAAAGCCAAGTACGTGAGTTCCACCCTTAGGTGTTGCAATGATGTTTACAAATGAGCGCTGAGTGGTCTCAAAGCCGTTGCCCCACTTCATCGCGATATCGACCTCCATATCGCGCTCTACCTCTGTAGAGACCATATGGCCCTTGTCATCAAGAACTGGAACGGTCTCTTGGTAGTGACCAGTTCCGTAAATCCGAATTACATCGCCAACCGCTTCATCTGGTTGCAGGAAATTACAGTATTCAGTAATTCCGCTCTTGTGGAAGAAGGTTTCAGATGTCTTTGTCTTGGTGCGATTGTCATTAACAACCAGCGTTAATCCAGGGACTAGGTAAGAGGTCTGACGTGCACGTGCATAAATATCTTCAAGATCTAGCTCTGCTTCCTTAAGGAAGATCTGGCGATCGCTCCACCACTTAATTCGAGTTCCAGTTACCTTGGATGAAATCTTTCCAATTACTCGTAAACCTGATTTTGGTTCAAATGGCGCCTTTGGCCCATCGCCATCAAAGATTCCCGCAGTTCCGCGTTGAAATGACATCCAGTAGATCTTGCCATCGCGATCTACTTCAACATCTAAACGTGAAGCCAGTGCGTTAACAACAGATGCGCCAACACCGTGTAAACCACCAGATGCCGCGTATGAACCGCCGCCAAACTTTCCACCTGCATGAAGTTTTGTCAGTACAACTTCCACACCAGTTAAACCTGTCTTGGGTTCCTTATCAACCGGAATACCGCGACCATCATCATGAACTTCTACAGATCCATCGGATTCAAGATTAATTTCAATCTTCTTGCAATGGCCCGCAAGTGACTCATCAACAGAGTTATCAATGATTTCCCATAAGCAGTGCATGAGTCCACGTGAATCGGTTGAACCGATGTACATACCTGGACGTTTGCGAACCGCATCGAGGCCTTCGAGGACCGCTAAATCTTTTGCGGTATAGCTATCTTGCGAAGGGGTCGCAACTGCATCTTTCTCGGCCATGGGGCGAAAGATTATCTTCCTCACCCTAATTTTCAGCGTAAGCGCGCCGATGGGGTCTCAGATAGTGGAAATTGTCGACTCTCAGCGTTAATTCGGTGTTAATTAAGCAAAATAATTAAAAATTAACGAGCGGGGAATAAATAAATGTGGTTTCCTGTTCCATAGAAGTAAGCAGTTCACACGGATACGGAGAGAGATATGACAGAACAGTTGTTGCTTGAATCAGTACCTCTTAACGCCCTAGATCGTTGCGATCGTTGTGGTGCACAGGCATATGTGCGCGCAGTGCTACTTAATGGCGGAGAGCTTATGTTCTGTGCCCACCATGGCAAGGAATACGCTGAAAAGCTAAAGACTGTTGCCGCAAAGATTCAAGATGAGACTGAAAAGTTAATCGAATCTAAAAACTAATCTTTTTTATCAAGAAAGCCCTTATGCGATCCGTCGCAGAAGGGCTTTTCTTGTGAGTGCCCACATCCGCAAAACTTTGGATTTTCAATGGTTTCAATGACATTGCCCTCAGCATCAACAATGTCCACCGTTCCAGTTAAGCGAATCGATCCGCTCTTTGGATTAATGAAAACCTTTGGGTTAGTCATCTCTTAATCGAGGTAGTCGCGAAGAACCTGGCTACGTGATGGGTGACGAAGCTTCGACATTGTCTTTGATTCGATCTGACGAATACGTTCACGAGTAACTCCGTAAACCTTTCCGATCTCATCAAGTGTCTTTGGCTGTCCATCAGTTAAACCAAATCGCATTGCAACTACGCCTGCTTCACGCTCTGACAAAGTGTCGAGAACTGAGTGCAACTGCTCCTGCAGCAATGTAAAGGAAACTGCATCCGCTGGAACTACAGCTTCAGAGTCTTCAATCAAATCACCGAACTCTGAATCTCCCTCTTCGCCAAGTGGTGTGTGCAGTGAGATTGGCTCGCGGCCGTACTTCTGAACCTCAACAACCTTTTCAGGTGTCATATCTAGTTCTTTGGCTAGCTCTTCAGGGGTTGGTTCACGACCAAGATCCTGAAGCATCTGGCGCTGTACACGAGCCAACTTATTAATAACTTCAACCATGTGAACAGGAATACGGATAGTACGTGCCTGGTCAGCCATCGCACGGGTAATCGCCTGACGAATCCACCAGGTGGCGTATGTCGAGAACTTGTAACCCTTTGTGTAGTCGAACTTCTCAACCGCACGAATCAGACCCAAGTTTCCTTCCTGAATAAGATCCAGGAACAACATTCCACGGCCGGTGTAACGCTTTGCAAGAGATACAACCAGACGAAGGTTTGCTTCAAGTAGGTGATTCTTTGCGCGCTTTCCATCTTCAACAAGCCACTCAAGTTCGCGCTTTAACTTCTTATCAAGCTTCTTTTCATGCTTTAACTTTTCTTCTGCGAAAAGACCAACTTCTACACGTGTAGCAAGCTCTACTTCAAGCTCTGCATTAAGAAGTGCTACTCGGCCGATCTGCTTGAGGTAATCCTTAACCGGGTCTGCTGTTGCACCAGCTGTCATAACAGTCTGAGCAGGTGCGTCATCCTCTTCAGAGGCCTTTAATGTGAAGGCGTTCTCTTCATTACCTAGGTTTGCATCTTCTGCTGCAAGGTCAACAACACGAGGCTGATTTCCCTTGTCTTCCTCTTCGCTGTCGATGATCTCGACAACTTCCTTAATTAAAGTTTCAACATCTTCCAGCTCAACCTCTTCGAGCTCAACCTCTTCGCCATCGATCTTTGTAATTACCGCTTTACCACTCTTTGCCTCAACCTTTGATGCTTCTACCTTTACAGGCTCTGGCTTTGGTGCGATTAATTCATACTCTGCTTTTTTCAGAATTCGAGATGGAGAACCAAGTCCTGCCTTACGCAATCTTTCTACAAGTAGCGGAACCTCACTTGCGAGCGCACGCGCCTCATCAACAAGATCCTTATCAACCTTCTTTGGAATTCGATTGATCGATGTAACTCCGCGTGCTTCTAGTTCAGCTAAAACTTCATTTTGACGAAGTACTGCGTTCTTAGCATCAACAATCTGCTGAACTTCTTTTGCTGTTAAATCTTTTTTCAATGCAATCTTGGCAGGTGCTGCCTTTTTAACTGGCACTGCTGCTTTATTTGCAACCGCTTTCTTTGCAGGTGCTGCCTTCTTCGCCGCTGCTTTTTTGACTGGTGCAGTTTTTTTCGCTGGTGCGGCCTTCTTTACTGGTGCTGCTTTCTTTGCAACCGCTTTCTTTGCAGGCGCTGCCTTCTTTGCTGGTGCTTTTTTAGCGACAGGTGCTTCTTTTTTTGCAGAAGTCTTAGCCTTCATCTTGTTTTTGAGCGCACTAAATACAGCCACAATTGTCCTTTGGTTTTTTCAGCGACTCCGCTGAAGCGATGGCTATATTATAATTTGTCCACAGGGGTAAATGCACATCCAAAGAGGGTATTTGGAGTTTATTTCGAGAGTTTTAACGCCTCGCGAATCACATTTCCCACACTCTCAACCTCAACTAGAAAGCCATCATGGCCAAATGGGCTTGAAATAGTGACCAATGGAGCCGCTGCTGGGGCTAATTCAGCGATCTCAGCCTGTAGGCGGGGCGGGAAGAGTCGATCAGTATCAATGGAGACAGCAACCACTGGAATCTTGATAGTAGCCAGCGCCTCAGCAACTCCCCCGCGATCTCGGCCAATATCGTGGCTATTCATCGCCTCAGTAAGTGCAATATAGGTATTGGCATCAAACCGCTTGGCGAGCTTATTTGCCTGGTGATCTAGATATGACTCAACGGCGTAGCGACCCGTGTCATCGCCCTGCATCTGGCGACCGAAACGAATATCCATTTCAGCTTCAGTTCTATATGTCAGGTGGGCGATGCGACGAGCAATTCCCATACCTTCATCGGGGCCAACCTCTTGCTCGTAGTAATCACCACGATTGAAGTGTGGATCGGATTTAATGGCGCGAATTTGAATAGATGCTGTTCCGATTTGATCACCAGTTGCAACAGCCGATGAACCGATGGTGCAGATTGCACCAACACGTTCTGGTAACTGCACCGCCCATTCCAAGGCGCGCATTCCCCCAAGTGATGGTCCAACAGCCAACTTATATTTTTCAATTCCTATTGCATTTGAAAATGCAACCTCTGCTGCAACCATGTCACGAATAGTTAATGCAGGAAAACGTGAGCCCCACCGTTTTCCATCGGGTGCAATTGATGATGGACCGGTTGAACCCTGGCATCCACCAATCACATTAGGACAGACAACAAAGTATTTATCGGTATCAAAAGGCAATCCCGGTCCAACCATCGAAGGCCACCAGCCAGGAACATCAGACCATCCGGTCATCGCGTGGTTTACTAAGATCGCATTATCTTTGGCGGCGTTTAATGTGCCCCATGTTTGATAGGCGATGGTGACATCTGGAAGTGTTTCGCCATTTTCCAACAACAGAAAACCGATCTTGATGAACTTACGTTCACCCGGATCATGTGTTTCGAGCCATGCACCTGTTGAAACCATTGCATTCTTTTCCATTAAAGAAGAATCCTTCGCCTGCGCTTGCCACTAGGTGGCCTGTTCGTCACCCGGAGCACCCCGCCGCGGTGGAGGGTTGCCGCCTACTAAGCCGGGGCTAATACGTAGGACTCGTGAACGGTGTAATTCTAGCGACTACGCCTCAAAAATCCCAGCCGTCACTTTGGGGTGCAGCTCCACTCTCATTGCAGCAAAAGCTGCGGCTGGCCAGCCTGATCCAAAGACCCGACGGAGCAAAGTTGTTAATGAGTACTTCGGGTCATCTGCGGTTGCTCGATCGAGTGCACGATATGCAAGCTCTGAATCACCACGCTCATACGCCAATGTGGCAAATAGACATGCAACAGGTGCGACAAAGCCAGTAGGTGCAACTCGCAATAGGTACAGCCACATATTCCAATAGATGTCAAAGGTTTTTGCGTTGTGAGTTCCTAATGCAAAATCTCGCACCTGAATATCTGCTAACCGTCCTAAAACCTGCGAGATTAACTCGATATCGCAGTTATACCCACGATCTGCAAACTGCATAGAAAGATCAATGACCGCAGTTGCACCATCACGTTGCAAGAGGTTCAAGTCGGCGGTATCTGGGGTAAGTGCAAATGAGTGAACAGATTCAATAAATTCAGGATCTGTTGAAAGTGGAAGTGGAGTGATACTTACATACATATTTTCAGTGGTCATTGATCCTTATCCTTTGAAGTGGGTGGGGGCTTGAACGATCGTGATTGCTGCAATTGAACTTTTCTTAACGGTGCCGGTTACCGCTCGAACAACGGCGTTATGGGTGAAACTGCCATTCCAGGTAGTTAACAAAGTAACTTCGTAGAGACCTGGTTTTGTATACGTGTGATGCACCGAGCCATTTGGAAAGGGACCACCGCTATCGGTAGTTGCAAGAAATGAGCCATCGCCAAAGCTCCACACAAATGATGGGCGAAGCGCTACATCAACAACCTCACCAATAATGTCGACTCGACTTTGAAATAGTTGTGGCAGATCGCACCAGAAATACACCGGGACATTTACCAATGGTTTGAACTCAGGTTGATAAGCAACCCCTGCTGTTGGTACCAACTTGGTTAACTTGTCGTTCAAATTAACCTTTATTACCGCTTTCTTAACGCGGGGTTTATAGGTGCGTTTTACAGTTGGTTTTACAACCACCGGCTTTGGCTTTGCTGCAGGTGGGAAAAATAAGGGCACTGCCTTTGGTTTTGGAGTTGCCTTTACAGCCGGCTTTTTTGGGGCTTGCGCAATTGTTTTCTTAACCGAAGTGTTGCCTTTGCGGGCTTCGATAATGATCTGATTGTTATCGGTGTACACATTGACGCAAGCGGTTTCTTGGCATGGATCTGCACCAAATGCTGGTGTTTGTGAAGCAGCGATTAAAATCGCAACAATGAGGGCAAACATGTGCGGCACCATAAATTGCACCGCAGACTGATACCTGAATCACTGCGCCATCTGTGGATAGTTGTGACAGGCTAGGAACATGACAGCGCGTGATGGTGATGGATGGGTTCAATGTGCCTGCGGTAATAAACACTGGGGCCTAAATGGCGCAGCTGGAATCTTAATTGTTCGTGGCCAAGAAATTCTGATGCAACATCGTGCGCCTTGGGTACACAACGGTGATACGTGGGGAATTCCAGGCGGTGCCCGTGATTCTCATGAAACAACTATTGAGGGTGCATTTCGTGAAGCGGTTGAAGAAACTGGAATCGATATAGCGCTACTAACTCCGTTACACACCTTTACCGATAATCATGGTGATTGGAAGTACGAAACTGTGATCGCCCGCGCAGCCGATGGCCTAGTTGCACATGAAGTAAATGATGAATCCCACGAAGTTCGTTGGGTGAATATTGACAAAGTCGCTGAACTTGCACTTCATCCCAGCTTTGCTAAATCCTGGCCGGAATTAAAGAAACTGCTTGATGATTTTGTCGGCCCACGTTAACTCTGTTTCAGCGCTATGAGCCACTACTACAACTGTCTTTCCCGACTCGGCTAACCCTTGCAGAATCGAAATTATTGCCCGTCGACTTTGAATATCTTGAGCAGCTAGAGGCTCATCTAAAAGTATTACCGGTGCATCTTGAGCAATCGCTTGAGCAATAGCAACACGTTGCGCTTCTCCTCCAGACAAGGTGGTTACATATCGATCCGCCAAAAGATCGATTCCAAGAGCTTTCATAACTGCCTGCGTTGGTCCAGCCATTTCAATGACTTCTCGTACCGTAAAACCAACGGTAAAGATTTGATTTTGAATCACCATCGAACGCATCCGGGCTAATGTTTTGGGATCGGTCAAGATGGGATGATGGTCATCGATCGTAATTGTGCCCTTATCGGGTGCGATGTCCCCAGCGATAGCGGCAAGTAGTGTTGATTTTCCAGAACCATTGGGGCCAACAATTGCTGTTATCGAGCCAGCTGGGATCTGTTCGCTGTAGTCATAAATGATTTCGCGTCCATCGCGGATAATCGTGATCTCATCAATGGTAATCATTGTGTTTTCCAAACATGGTTCTTTACTGTAACTAAAGCGACTAGCACTGGTGCTCCTAGTAACGAGGTGATCAATCCAATTGGGAGTTCATTGGGCTGCACAGCGGTACGTGCCAAAGTGTCAGATGCAAGTACCAAGAGTGCCCCGATTAGTGCGCTTTGGTGGATCAAATTCTTGTGGGCTGGTCCATATATAAATCGGGCGATATGGGGTGCGGCCAAACCAATAAAAGCGATTGTTCCAACTGTGCTCACCGCACCACCTGCAAGGATTGATAATGCAGCAAGCGCAATCCACCTAGTCTGATGAATATTGACACCTAAGTGGAATGCTGTGGAATCTCCCAAAGTAAGTCGATCAAGTTGTGAAGCGATTCGACGAGCTAACACCAAACCCATAACAGTCGTTACTGATATTCCGATTAAGTTTTCTAGAGTAATTAATGCAAGTGAGCCAAAGTTCCAAAATGATATTGAACGGGCATCTGCGCGGGTAACCATCGCGCTGACAATGCCAACTGTTGAGGTGAACACAGCAGAAATTGCGATTCCAACAATGATCAAGGTGAATGAGGATAAAGCTCCGCGGAGTGAGGCAAGCCTGAAGGTAATCGATGTCGCAAAAAGTGCCCCTAGTGCTCCACACGCAATCGCACCGAGCGAGCCAACTGTGACAATCCCAGTAAGAACTCCAATAACTGCGCCAAATGAAGCGCCCGCAGCTGTTCCAAGAATTGCAGGTTCTGCTAAAGCGTTATTGCATGCACCCTGAGCCAAGACACCTGCAATACCTAACGCCGCTCCAACAATAAGTGCAGCAGCTACGCGTGGAATGCGGATTTGCCACAGAATCTCATTGCTGCCTGGATGCAAAAACGCTGACCACAGCGAATCGATGTGCGTTGCACCTACCTGCAAGGCAATAAGAGTGAGTGCAACAATCGCGGCAACTGTTAATAAGGGCCCAAATCTCCTCACGGAATAACCTTACCTACCGCTGCTGCCAATTGATTTAGCAGTGATGGGGTGCGAGGTCCAAAGGATAAAAGTAGTGAGTCATCGACATCGATCACTGCGCGATTCTTACCAGCTGTTGTCTGGGCAACTCCAGGTAATTTAATTAAGCCATCTACTCCACCTACCGACTCAAGCCCCTTGGTCATCACCAGTAAAACATCTGGGTTCATACCTGCCAAGCTTTCAGCGGTTAAGGGATTGAAAGGATTTTTCAGAGCTTGTGCACCGATATCTACAGCACCAATACCTTGGATAAGCGAGTCAGCACCTGAGCCTGGTCCTCCAATTAAATAAATGGAAGAGGTTCCTCGAAGATATAGAAAGGCGATCTTTGGTTTTCCTGAAACTTTGCTGGCAACGCTTTGACTTTGCAGTTTCTGAATGAGTAACTCACCTTGTGCAGGTGCACCTATGGCTGCTGCAACTGCTTGAACTTTTACCGCAATATCTGCAAGTGTCCAGCTTTCAGGGGTTTGAATTACTTTAACTCCTGCCGATTTAATCTGCTTAATCGCAGCTGCAGGACCAGTGGATGCATCAATAATCACCAGATCAGGTTGTAAAGCTAAAACTTTTTCCGGAATTACCTGGTGCCCCGAAGTAACGATTGGAATGTCTTGAAGTGCGGCTTCTGTACTTGAAACATCTCGCCCTACCAAGATCGATTTCGCATTCAACGCGTTGATAATCTCGGCAACACCATTTGCGAGTGAAACAACCCGTTCAACCGAGAATGTGGTGGTGTTCACAATCGAAACGCTAGTAACAGATTCCTGAGAGATTGATTGACTGTTTTTTGTGGCGGGTGAAGCGCAGCCGCTGAGCAAGAGCAGTGCAATAACTGCAAATAGCTTTTTCACATGGTCATTGTGCCAACTCTTTCTCCGACAGGTATTCGTGTCCTGTCGGATAAATCAGGCAGAGGGCAGACTTAGAGTTTGGCTCATGAAAAAGCTCCTTTTCATTGTGATTGCGCTGCTTCTGACTGCAATCACTCCTGCAGCAAATGCTGTAACGATAAAAGGTGCTCAAGGACAGATTCTGACCGCTTCAACAACTACAGCAAAAAACGGCAGTGAGATAACTGTCAGTGGCAAATACTTTGATGAAACCGTAGGGATTTACTTAGGGTTTTGTGTCATACCTCAGAAAGGTCAGACCCCTTCGCCCTGCGGCGGTGGGATCAATAAAGCAGGAATTGGTGATGCTTCATATTGGATCTCATCTAACCCTCCCCCTTACGGGGTTGGTCTGGCTGAAGAGTTTCTACCAGGTGGCAGATTCACTAAATCTGTAAAGGTTGTTACAAAGATTGGAAAGTTTGATTGCCGCAAAGTTAAGTGCGCAATCACAGTTCGTGCAGATCATCTTCGCTCTGAGGATCGATCATTTGATTTGTTTATTCCAGTAAAGATGAAGTAAGAAGGAGAAATGATGAAGAAACTTCTTGTACTCGCTGCGCTCGTTGGTTCACTGCTGGTCCCAGCAAACGCGCAAGCAACTGAAACAAAGTTCACTGGAGCACCGCTAACCAATCTTGAATCTCAAGGTGCCAATGTAACAATTATGTTGCTAGGCGTTCCTGCAAAAGGTGGCTTGTATATTCAGGAGTGCGTTCAGGCAGCTGCAGGTACTCGGCCAACTCTGTGCAACAGCGCGGTTCAGTTGTGGATCTCTACCTCTCGAGGTGCCTCATTTGCTCCTACTGATGTCATTAAGTTTTCTCCAACCGGAAGCTTTGTCTCTGGCTCAACACCTATAGATTGCACAGTTTCCAAGTGTGGAATCTTTTTACGTTACGACCATACCGTTCCAGGTGATCTATCAGAAGATCAATTCATCCCATTAACCTTTAAAGCAGCTACGGCAGGTGCGGCAACCCTGCCTGTTGATGAGATTTCAGCAACTATCAATGGAGTTGCCGTCAGCACTAAAGCTCCAATCACACTTGGCTATCGACAGGTATCAACCGTGTCGGCTACCTCAAAGAGTGGTGCAGCATTAACCTTTGCATCGATTGATCCAAATTGCGCTCTGAAGGGTAATGAAATTACCCCTTTGAAGGGTGCTGGTGAGTGTGCAATCTCTGTAACTTCGGCTGGAAATGCAACGGCGACGGGGGTTACAGCGATCCTTCCGATCCGCCTGACTCTTGGGGTTCAAACAATTCCTGCGATCGCAGAAAAGAAATCTGTGAAACTTGCCGCAACAACAAACTTTGGCCAGAGGGTTTCCTACAAAGCAACTGGAAGCTGCACTATCAAAAACAATCTATTGACCGCAAAAAAGGGTAAGTGCGTCATTAACGCCCACGCCGAAGGTCAAAATGGTTTGTTTGAAATGTTGCACAAAGAGGTAGTTGTAAATATTAAATAGAAGCTAGGCCGTTGATGCAGAAGGCGGTAGCGGATTTAATCTCCGCCTCTGCATCATGGCCAGCTTCAATTCTCTTAGTTGCCACATCTGTAATTGCTTGAACAAAAGCCATAGCCTGCTGTAAATCCTTGACACCCATCTGCTCAAATCCCTTAACAAGTGGGGCCATCAATGCACGGTGTGCTGAAGCGATTTGGTGTGATCGTGATTGCGGCAATGTTGTTGCATTCAACGCCTTTGCAAGTAGGTGACGTCCATCTGCAATGTAGGTAAGAGCTGCTTCTATCCAGCACTCCGTAATATTGCGATTATCTGCACATTGTGAAACAGCCTCGGTCAGTACCTGTGCAAAGTTTTTCAACTCATCAATTACTAAATCAGCAACTAATTCGGAGCTACTTCCAAAGTACTCATATACAGATGTGCGTGATAAACCTGCGCGCTGGGCAACAGCTGCGACAGTTACAGCCGCCCCGCCTGATTCCAGAGCAATACTTGCGGCAGCATCGATTAACTGGCTACGTCGCCAGTCACGGTGTTGTGCAAGTGTTTCGGTTTCAATGCGAGGCATAAATTTATTCTTTCATGGAATCTGAAAGACGTCTCAGTGAATCTATGACCACCGACTTTTCTGAGGTTCTCCAGAGAGGAGGCATCGAGTTAAGTAGAACACTTCCGTATCGCTTGGTCACGATTCGAGAATCCAAGATTGCAACTACTCCCCGATCATCTACAGATCGAATTAAACGCCCTGTGCCCTGCGCCAATAACAACGCCGCTCGAGGCAAGGAAAC
>Ga0228701_1002223_pt1 | contig 11861 bp, 12 predicted proteins | sample McNCre117_Aug_MG_2_FD_178017 | JGI IMG/M metagenome (GOLD analysis project Ga0228701, IMG submission 178017) | Freshwater microbial communities from McNutts Creek, Athens, Georgia, United States - 11-17_Aug_MG | ecosystem: Environmental > Aquatic > Freshwater > Creek | place: USA: Georgia...
TTATGGAGCCATGCAACATCATTACAAGTATCTCGTAAGGTTTGCATTGCATGGCTAACTAAAATGAGAGCACGGTCATCGCTTCTTAGCTCTTTAACTCGATTCAGACTCTTCTCTTTAAATTTCGCATCACCTGTACTCAGCGCTTCATCAATAATCAAAATGTCTGGTCGTACTGTTGCTGCAACGGAAAAAGCTAAACGTGCGTACATTCCGGAGGAATATGTACGCATAGGTGCATCTATCGCATCGCCCAGCTCAGAGAACTCCGCAATCTCATCAAAGTGGCCAGCGATCTCTTCACGTGACATTCCTGCTGCGAGGCCACCTAAAAATACATTGTCCCGACCTGACATAGATGGGTTAAAGCCAACACCCAGCGCCAGCAAAGTGCTTACTGAGCCATACACCTCGATGCGTCCTTGAGATGGGGGCAAAATTCCCGCAACACAACGCATTAGAGATGATTTTCCAGCTCCATTAGTTCCGATAACACCTAATACATGTCCATACTGAACATCTAAATTAATGTCATCAAGTGCTCGGACTACGCGAGTTTGTTTTTTACCGCGACCTAAAGATTTGACTCTAGATTTTAGTGTTGGCTTCTTATCAATTGAGGTCGTGTAGGTAAGTCCTACTCCACGGATAGATACCGCGAGCTCATTGGTGATATGTGAATTAGAGACGGACAGCGAACTCACGCTCCCTCGATAAGAAGAAATAAGTTCCTACAAAGAAGATTCCAGTTGCCCATGCAAGGCCTTGAAGGAGGCTAGACATGTGTGGAGTTTCTCCATGAACCATGGCGCGAGACCATGCATCTAAAATAGGAAATAACGGATTAAAGATTTCGAGAGCTCGAAGGCTTGGCTTAAGTGCAGATGCTTCATAAAGAATTGGTGATAAGTACAACAAGGTACGGTTCAGATATGGAAGAAAACTGGCGATATCCCGGAAATAAACATTGATACAAGAAATTGTGATCGCCAAAGCTAAAGATAGAAATACGGTAATAAGAAGAATTGGGATTCCCCACAACATCTGCCATGAAAATGTTGAACCAACAATTGCTTTAATTATTATAAACACAAGTAATGTTGGCAAGAATTTAAAGACGGCAATTACTACTGCCGAAAGTGGAAGCATAATTCGTGGGAATGCCGTGTTCAGAATTAATCGCTGGCCAGCTGTTACAGACTTAACGCCGCCAGTAAGACTGTTTGCAACTAAATAAAACAAAAACAAGCTTGCAGTAAGGTGCGCATATCGAGCGCTATCGGAGGCTCCCCCAATAATTACAATCAAAATAAAGTAAACCGCTGAAAGCAGAAGCGGGTTGAGCACAAGCCAAAGTTGGCCAAATACAGAATCAAAATGTTGTTCGCGGAGTTCAGATTTTGAGTACTCGGCGATGAATGTGCGACGGGACCACAATGACTTCCAATAACGCCCTAATTTAGGCAGTCCAGCCCTAAATGGCTCATAAACCTGTAATGGCGCGCTCACGGATGCAAGGTTACCGCAGGGGCCAGTGACTTAGGCGATGTAAGAAATCCAAGCCCCCATGAAATATGCATCGTTAGCAAAATGGTTGGCAAACAAAGAATCTGTCCTGCGCTCTTTCCTATTCGTGCAGATGCCAAAAGTATAAATACTGCATATATCAGGGCTGGGGTCAACAAAACTGGAGAAATCATCCAGCCCAGCAATAAAGATAGTGATGTGGCAACTACAGTGAATGGTGGTGCTAAATAACGGTAATTAATTGTTCCTTGATGTCTTCGAGAAACAACTCGCCTCCAACGACCATATTCGAAGTATTGTTTTGCAAGAGCTTTAACTGTTGAGCGTGGTCGATATGTCACAACAAGTCGAGGGTCAAAGTAAACAACTCCGCCAGCTTGCCTTAATCTAAAATTCAGCTCCCAATCTTGCGCTCTGGTAAATCTTTCATCAAAACCACCAACCGCAAGTAAGGCTTCTTTTCTAAATGCTCCTAGATAAACGGTGTCGACTTCACCTGCACTGCCGCCTGTATGAAAACGTGATGCACCTACTCCCAAAGGACTTCGCATTGCACGCGCGACAGATTGTTCAAAGAGTGATTGACCTTCGGCAGCCATTACTCCACCAACGTTGACTGCGCCAGTTTGCTCAAGAATTTCTGAGACTAAGTGACAATAGTTGTCCGGAATATTGGCGTGGCCATCTACTCGAACAATGATCGAATACTGTGAAGCAGCGACCGCTCTATTTAAACCAGCAGCTGTACGTCCAGTTGGATTTTCCACTACTACTACTCGAGAATCATTATTATGCAATCTCTGCGCAATCTCAGCTGTTTTATCCTGTGAAGGACCAATTGCCAGAATCACTTCAAGTTTGCCATCGTATTGTTGGGCAAGAATGGAATTCACAGCATCCTCTAAATACTTCTCTTCGTTGAGGACAGGCAGGATCACCGAAATTTCTCGCTTCGGTGAGCCATATAACTCATTCGCTGATGTCGACATAACGCGTACACGCTATCGCTCAAGTACGCTCTGACAGTGAAATCAACGCGGGCAATTCGGATTATTACCTCACTATCTGTAGGTGTAGTCCTCATCTCCGCATTTTCTTGGTTAGGGCTAGGGCAGGTAAGCGGAGCCATTGATCGCATCGATGTTTTTGGATCCCTGAAATCTCGGCCAGATAAACCAAATCGTGCCCTTAACTATTTACTAGTTGGTGCAGACACCCGTGAAGGTTTAACTAAAGAGCAAATGAAGTTACTCCGCGTTGGAAGTACAAAGACTGCAGCTGGTTCTCGCTCTGACACGATGCTCTTGGTGCATATTTCGAAGTCACGTGACAAAGCAACCATCATCTCCATTCCAAGAGATTCATTGGTAACTATTCCCGAGCATGTTTCATCATTAGATAAGACTCGCATCGTTCCTGCAGCTAAAGGAAAAATTAACGCAGCTTTTGCGTGGGGTGGTGCACCGCTTCTGATTCAAACAATTGAAAATGAATCTGGTTTGCGAATTGATCACTACATTGAAATTGGCTTTGCTGGTTTTGCTGGAATGGTTGACGCGCTTGGCGGTATTGATGTGTGTACTAAGCGCGACATTAACGACTCAGGAAGTCACTTAGTTCTTCCTGCAGGTGTCCACACATTGGATGGTGTTGAAGCACTTAAGTATGTTCGAACTCGTGATTTTGATGGAATGGGCGATCTTGGTCGTATGCAACGTCAGCAACAATTTATGGGCGCAGTGCTTCGTAAAGTAACAAGTACAGGAGTGCTTCTTAATCCGATTAAGTTAGTGAATTTCTTCAATGCTGCGATTGCGACAGTAAAGACAGATTCAGAGCTAGATCAAAGTGATCTCTTAACTCTTGCCAAGCAAATGAAAAATCTTTCACCAAGCAAGATGCGCACCTTGACAATTCCACTTGGTAACGCCAACGCTCGAGTTCCAGGCCTAGGCTCTGTTGTGATATGGGATTCAGTTCTAGCTCCAGAACTATTTAACCGTTTACGTGAAGATCTACCGCTTACAGATGAGGTCACCCCATCACCTTCGGCGTCATCAAGCACATCAGCAAAACCAACTGTGATCGATAAATTTAAGACTCGTACCGCTGATGAAAACCCTTGCGGGGCTCTGAAGTAAACTCCCCCACATGACTTTAACTCTCTCGGTAGTTGGCTGCGGATATCTCGGAGCCACCCATGCAGCTTGTATGTCCTCGCTTGGTTTTACAGTAGTAGGCGTAGATACAGATCCAGAAAAAGTAGCGCTGTTACAAAGCGGAAAGCTTCCTTTCTACGAACCAGGGTTAGACACTCTTCTTGAGCAAGAGATGAAGACGGGTCGACTTTCCTTTACAACTGATTTTTCTGCGGTCAAAAATGCAGATGTTCACTTTGTTTGTGTTGGAACTCCACAAAGCAAAGATGGCCTTGCGGCTGATCTCACATATGTAAAGTCAGCGGTTGCCGCTATCGCTCCACATTTAAAAGAAGGTTCACTAGTTGTTGGCAAATCAACTGTTCCAGTTGGAACTGCACAAGGACTTCGCGAAGAGCTTTCTAAGATTGCACCACAAGCCGATCTTGCGTGGAATCCAGAATTTTTGCGCGAAGGTTTTGCTGTTGAAGATACCTTGACACCAAACCGCCTAGTAGTTGGTGTAGCAAATGATCGCGCAGAAGAAATCCTAAAAGAGGTTTACGAACCTGTAATTGCTCTTGGAACTCCTTGGATCCGTGCGGATCTTCCAACATCTGAATTGGTAAAGGTTGCCGCAAACTCATTCTTAGCAACAAAGATTTCATTCATCAACGCTATGGCCGAGGTCTGTGAAGCAGCAGGTGGAGATGTAACTGTGCTAGCAAAAGCAATTGGTTACGACCCACGAATTGGTAATCGCTTTCTGCAAGCTGGAATTGGCTTTGGTGGTGGATGTCTTCCTAAGGATATTCGTGCATTTATGGCACGTGCAGAAGAGCTCGGCGCTAAGCAAGCACTTGAATTTTTGCGTGAGATCGATGCAATCAACCTTCGCGCACGTCAACGTGTTATCGATGTAGTTCGTGGTGAATTGTCTGAGGATTTAACTCAGTACAAGATCGCTGTCTTGGGTGCAACCTTCAAGCCCGATAGTGATGATGTGCGTGACTCCCCAGCTTTAGATATCGCAGCGCAGTTGCATGCAGCCGGTGCCGATATTGTTGTTCATGATCCTCAAGGTATCGAGCCTGCACGTAAGCGTTTTCCAACACTTAAGTACGCAGAAGTTGTTAGTGACGCCGTTAAAGATGCTGACTTAATCCTGCATTTAACGGAGTGGAAGGAGTACCGCCAGATAGACCCTGCGGCGCTCGGATCATTAGTTAAGAGCAAGATCGTTATTGACGGCCGCAACATGTTAGATCGCACTTTGTGGCGTAATGCAGGCTGGAAGTTCCACGCATTGGGTCGCACCGATTAATACCAAGGAAACAATAGATTCAGTCCTTGCATTAAAAACCTGGGCTGTTGTTGGTCTTGGTAATAATCCGGAGCGTGCAGCTTTTGGTGTTTCAAAACTTTTGCAAGATAAGGGGCACAGGATAATTCCTGTGTATCCGCGTGCCGAAGTGGTGCATGGCGAGGTTGGGTACAAGACCCTCGCTGAAATTCCGGAACAAGTTGATGTTGTTGATTGTTTTGTTAACTCAAAGTTAGTTGGCAAAGTTGTTGATGAAGCTATTGCAATCGGAGCAAAAGCGGTGTGGCTTCAATTAGATGTGATTGATCACGAAGCAATTGAACGCGCGCAAGCCGCAGGTTTATTGACGGTAATGGATCGCTGCCCTGCTATTGAATATCGCGCTAGAGCTTAAAAACCTGTTTTGTGATTGCGACGAGATTTTAGATTCTCGCCCTTTTCCTTTGCGCTTGCATTAATTTCCTTTAAACCTTCTGCAACCTTTGCCGAGATAATTGCATCAGATACTCCAAGAATGCGTGCTGCAAGAAGTGCGGCGTTTTTAGCATTTCCGACACCAACAGTTGCAACTGGAACTCCCGCTGGCATTTGGACAATAGAAAGAAGCGAGTCCATGCCATCTAAATTCTTCAGTGCAACTGGCACACCGATGACTGGAAGAGAGGTAAGAGAGGCAACCATGCCAGGAAGGTGCGCTGCCCCACCAGCTCCAGCAATAATTACTTTGTAACCCTTTGATTGTGCGGTTTGAGCAAACTCAACCATTTCAAGTGGCATGCGATGAGCTGATACAACATCTGCTGTATATGAAACTCCCATGTGATCTAAAACCTTGGCGGCCTCTTCCATCGTTGGCCAATCAGAGTCTGACCCCATGATGATTGCTACATCACTCATCGATTTCTCCGCTCATATAGTCCAACGCATGTTGCACTTCTTGGGTCAATTCTACGAGATCTTCACCTAGCAAAGTTACATGCCCAATCTTGCGACCTGGGCGTACTTCCTTCTTATAGTGGTGAAATTTGAGCGCCGGAGTTCGTGCCATCAAATGTAAATAAGGTCGATACATATCTTCTTTTGCACCACCTAAAACATTACCCATAACAGCAAGTGGTGAGGTCATCGAGGGATCACCCAGTGGAAGATCCAAAACAGCGCGTAAGTGTTGTTCAAACTGACTTGTGTGCGAACCTTCAATTGTCCAGTGACCGGAATTGTGTGGACGCATCGCTAATTCATTAACGAATAAATTATCGCCCTTAACAAACATTTCTACCGCCATGACTCCAACAACACCAACTACAGCTGCGATATCTAGCGCAAGTTTTTGCGCTTTTTCGCTGAGCGCAACTGAAAGGTTTGGCGCTGGTGAAATGGTCATCACGCATATTCCATCTTTTTGTACAGTTTGAGTTGGCGCCCATGTTGTTGCTTGACCATGTGGTGAACGAGCTACCATGACAGCAATCTCATAATCAAAATCAATAAGCTCTTCAATTAATACTTTGCCGGTCTCTTTTATAACATCTGCTAATTCGGCAGCTGAATCAATCTTCCAAACTCCGCGTCCGTCATAGCCTCCAGAAATAGCTTTTGCTATCACCGGATACTCGGTGACTTGATGAGCATCTGTAACCACCTGAAACTTCGGTGCTGGAAATGAACTCAATTTTTCACGCATTGCAGCTTTGTCCTGTGAATAAAGAAAGGAGGCTGAAGATGGGCGAACAACTACACCTTCTGCCTCTAGGGACTTAATGATGCTTAGCGGAATTAGTTCATGTTCAAAGGTCACTACATCACATTGTTGTGCAAAGGCTTTAACCGTCTCTAAATCTTGGTAGTCACCAACAATGTGATTGGTGATTTGAGCTGCGGAATCATTGCTATCGGCCGCTAATAAAAGAAGATTGACTCCTAATGCGGACGCGGGGGCAATGCTCATGCGAGCAAGTTGGCCCGCACCAATCACACCGACTGTAGGAAAGGCTTTGCTCACAGCCTTATCGTAGATGAATTACATCAGCGGATTGAACATGGGTTCCATCATCTAAGACAAGCGCACCTGTATCGGATATCGATTCAGCGGTAGCTAAATGTGTTGCTCCACCCGGATGCTCAATTCGTACATCTTTACCCAATGTCTCGCTCAGTTGAACATAAAGGGGTTGAACTTCATCGACTCCCTTATCCCATGGAGAGAAATGCTCTTCAAACTCCTCTAGGAGTTCGCACAAAATTTGATTACGCGTTAAATCAACTGCACCTTCGAGTAAAAGTGAGGTCGCCGTGTCGACCGGAAGTTCCCTTTCTTCCATTCCAACATTAATCCCAATACCTACTACAACTCCATCGCCAGCAAACTCTGCGATTAATCCAGATACTTTCTTCCCTTTAATCAAAATGTCATTAGGCCACTTAATCTTCGCATCGTATGCATGCAGTGTTTTTGCTACGCAATAACCTGCAATCAGCGGAATCCATCCCCAATCATCACGATTTCTTTTCGGCTCGATGTAAAAAGAAAATAGCAGCGCACTTCCTTTAGCCGCCTCAAAACTTCTATCTAATCGTCCACGACCCGCACTTTGATATTCAGTAACGATGACATCACCGGCATTTGCTTTTCTATCTCGAACGAGCTGCACAAGATCCCCTTGTGTTGTACTCGTGAGTTCAACCACGCTTACCCGCCAGTACCGCGTAATTAATCGATTGATCTCGGCTTGATCAAGCGCTGCTCTTAACAATTCTCTGCCCACGACTAGTACCGTACGCGTATGAGCCGTGATCTGCATACAACCGCCGGAAAAATAGAAGACCTACGTGATCGTGTCGAGGAAGCCATTCATGCTGGCTCCGAGCGTGCCGTTGAAAAACAGCATGCTAAGGGTAAAAAGACCGCTCGAGAGCGTATTGAGATGTTGGTGGATTTAGACTCATTCACAGAAATCGATGAGTTCGCACGTCATCGTTCAACACAGTTTGGCATGGAAAAGAACCGTCCATACGGCGACGGTGTTGTAATTGGAACAGCAACTGTTGATGGTCGACCAATTGCTTTATATTCACAAGATTTCACCGTCATGGGTGGATCACTTGGTGAAGTGCACGCAGAAAAGATTGTGAAGATTGCAGAGTTTGCATTGAAATCAGGAATTCCTTTAATCGGAATCAATGACTCGGGTGGAGCTCGTATCCAAGAGGGAGTTGCATCTCTTAATGGCTACGGAAAGATTTTCCGCCTAAATACTCGCTCTTCGGGTGTTATTCCGCAGATTTCATTAATTCTTGGCCCATGTGCCGGTGGTTCTGCTTATTCGCCAGCACTTACTGATTTCACGGTGATGGTTAATGAAACCTCGCACATGTTTATTACCGGACCAGATGTAATTAAAACGGTAACTGGTGAAGAGGTTGGGATGGAAGAGCTCGGTGGAGCTCGCACGCACAACACCCGCACTGGTAATTCACATTACCTAGCCGAGAATGAAGACGATGCTATTGATTATGTGAAGGCGCTTCTTTCCTACCTTCCATCTAACAATATGGATGCAACTCCACATTTGCCACCAACTGAAACTCTTGAAAAGAAAGCTTCAGATATGGCGTTAGATACTCTGATACCTGATAGTCCAAACCAGCCTTATGACATGAAGGTGTTGATTCAAGCGCTAGTTGACGAAGGTGAGTTTCTTGAAGTTCACGCTCTATATGCCCCAAATATCGTTGTGGGCTTTGCGCGTATCGAAGGTGACTCAGTAGGAATTATTGCCAACCAGCCAAATCAATTAGCTGGCACCCTTGATATCAACTCAAGCGAAAAAGCGGCACGTTTCTTACGCTTCTGCGATGCCTTCAATATTCCTATTTTGACTCTGGTAGATGTTCCTGGTTTCTTACCTGGTACCGAACAAGAGTGGGATGGAATTATTCGACGTGGAGCAAAGCTTCTTTATGCATACGCTGAAGCTTCAGTTCCGCTCGTAACTTTAATTACTCGAAAAGCTTACGGTGGTGCATTTATCGTGATGGGATCCAAGTATCTTGGTAGCGATATTAACTTTGCATGGCCAAGCGCAGAGATCGCAGTTATGGGAGCACAAGGTGCGGTAAATATTTTGTACCGTAAAGAATTGAGCGATGCGAAGGATCCTGAAGCAAAGCGAGCTGAACTTGTAAATGATTACAACGAATCATTAGCAAACCCATATTTGGCAGCAGAGCGAGGAACAATTGATACTGTTATCGAGCCAAGCCAATCTCGCGCATACATCACAAAAGCATTTAGAACTTTAAAAACTAAGCGTGATGTCTTGCCGGCTCGCAAACACGGAAATATGCCGCTGTAATGCAGTTTGAAATCATTAAGGGCAATCCGACCCCAGAAGAGTTGGCAGCGATTCATGCTGCAATGGCACAACACAAGCGTGAAGAACTAAAACCAGTGATTCGACGAAGTGTGTACGGCCTGCCTCAACTACGCCAACCACTTCCCCATCAAATCACCTTCGGTGCCAGAAGGTTTGAGTAACGATGCCAACTATTGTTCTTGCTTCACAATCAACTAGCCGTCGTCGACTTCTTGAGTCTGCTGGCTTGCAACCAAAGATAATTGTGAGCAATGTTGATGAAGAGACCGATTTCTTTAATTCAATGACCCCTGCTGACATGGTCATTGCCCTTGCTATCACAAAGGCTCACACAGTTCGCGAACAACTTGATTTTCCAGCGATCATCATCGGATGTGATTCCACCTTTGAATTCGATGGTGCATCACTGGGTAAGCCTGGAACACCAGAAGTTGCAACTGAGCGTGCAAAAAGGGTCCGTGGAAACTCTGGTCTTTTACATACGGGTCATTGCATTATTGACACAGTCAAAGATATAGAAATTTCAGACCGCGTGACTACGCGAGTCACTTTTGATCATATGACCGATGAAGAGATCGCAGATTACGTCGCAACAGAAGAACCACTTCATGTAGCGGGTGGATTTACCTTAGACGGCTTTAGCTCTCCATTTATTCCTTCAATCGAAGGTGATTACACAAATGTGGTTGGAATTTCAATGCCATTTGTTCGTAAGGCTTTTGCACAACTTGGATATACATGGCCAGAGGTAAAGGTGATGAGATGAAGCGCGTTCTAGTTGCTAACCGTGGTGAAATCGCGCTGCGCGTAATTCGTGCCTGCAAAGATCACGGAATTGAAAGTGTAGCTGTGTATTCCGATGAGGATCGCACCGCACTTCATGCCCAAATGGCCGATGCTGCATATTCGCTACATGGAACTACAGCTACTCAAACATATTTAGATATTGAAAAGTTAATTGCAGTTGCTAAGGAATCAGGTGCAGATGCGGTTCACCCTGGATATGGATTTCTTTCAGAGAATGCAAACTTTGCTCAAGCTGTAATCGATGCAGGGCTCACCTGGATTGGACCTCCACCTGAGGCGATTCGAGCATTAGGCGACAAGGTTTCTGCGCGAAAGATCGCAGCAAAGGCTGGTGCTCCACTAGTTGCAGGCACAAAGGATCCAGTTGCAGGTCATGAAGAGGTAACAGCTTTTGCAAAGGAGCATGGCTTGCCAGTTGCGATCAAAGCTGCGCACGGTGGCGGAGGACGCGGACTAAAGGTCGCTCGCACAATGGAAGAGATTCCAGAGCTATTTGCATCAGCGGTCCGTGAAGCAATTTCAGGATTTGGTCGCGGAGAATGCTTTGTTGAGCGCTACCTTGATAAGCCACGACATGTTGAAACTCAGGTTTTGGTCGACAAATATGGTCACGCTGTTGTGGTCAGTACTCGCGATTGTTCTTTGCAACGTCGCCATCAAAAGTTGGTAGAGGAAGCACCAGCTCCATTTTTAACTAAACAGCAGAATGAAGAGCTTTATCGTTCGAGTAAGGCGATCATGAAAGAGGCTGGTTACATCGGTGCAGGAACATGTGAGTTTCTGATTGGTTTAGATGGAACTATTTCGTTTCTCGAAGTAAATACTCGCTTACAGGTTGAGCACCCAGTGAGCGAAGAGGTAACAGGCCTTGATTTAGTTCGCGAACAGTTCAGAATTGCAGATGGTGAAGCACTAGGTTTTGATGACCCTGTTATTAGAGGTCACTCAATTGAGTTCCGTATTAATGGTGAAGATCCGGGTCGCTCCTTCCTCCCTGCTCCGGGTCGCATCACCGAATGGGAAATACCAACTGGACCGGGCGTACGAGTAGATGCAGGCTTTAAAGGCGGAGACACCATCGGTGGAAACTTTGACTCACTACTTGCAAAGCTAATAGTTACAGGTGCAACTCGTGAACAAGCTATTGAGCGTGCACGTCGTGCTCTTTCAGAGTTCGTTGTAGGTGGATTAGCAACAGCACTTCCGTTCCACCGTGCAATTCTTGAAGATCCTTCATTCACTAAAAATTTCAAGGTTTACACCAGCTACATTGAAAATGAGTTTAAGAATGAGATACCTGCATTTGCACTAACTGAACCACCTCTTGAAACACATATGGCTCCAGAACACCTCGTTACTGAAGTTAATGGCAAGCGTTTCGAAATCTTGGTGCATGCACCAAAACCTGTTGTTAAGCGACATCGTGCGAAGCAAACTATGGCAGGCGGATCAAGTGGCGCAGGTCTGGTTAGTCCAATGCAAGGAACCGTTGTAAAGATCGCTGTTGAAGAAGGCGCAAAAGTTGAAGTTGGTGATCTCATCATCGTTCTTGAAGCTATGAAGATGGAGCAACCGCTTACAGCACATAAGGCTGGTGTTATCTCTAATCTGACTGCAGTCATTGGAGCCACTGTTTCTAGTGGAACTAATCTCTGTGACATTATTGATGCGTAAGTAGACTTTTCAAGG
>Ga0228701_1002225_pt1 | contig 11853 bp, 9 predicted proteins | sample McNCre117_Aug_MG_2_FD_178017 | JGI IMG/M metagenome (GOLD analysis project Ga0228701, IMG submission 178017) | Freshwater microbial communities from McNutts Creek, Athens, Georgia, United States - 11-17_Aug_MG | ecosystem: Environmental > Aquatic > Freshwater > Creek | place: USA: Georgia...
TGCCTAGCGAGTTGCCCAAAGAGATGAAGAAGGGTCCGTTCGGTAAGTTCGCGGTCAACGTCGAGAGCAACTTTGAGCCCTATTACGTGGTCTCGGAATACAGCAAGCGTACGGTCACCGATCTTAAGCGAGCGCTTAAAGAAGCTGACGAGCTCCTGCTCGCAACCGATGAGGACCGCGAAGGCGAGGCCATCGCGTGGCACCTGCTCGAGGTACTTAAGCCCAAGGTTCCGGTCAAGCGCATGGTCTTTCACGAGATCACTAAAGATGCCATCGAAGCCGCCAAAGCGAATACTCGTGAGCTCGACACCCACTTGGTAACCGCCCAAGAAACGCGACGAATTCTTGACCGCATCTACGGCTTTGAGATTTCGCCGGTGCTGTGGCGCATGGTCGCACCCAAGCTTTCGGCCGGCCGCGTGCAGTCTGTCGCCACCCGCCTCATCGTCGAACGTGAACGTGAGCGCATGGCTTTCGTCTCGGCAAACTATTGGGATCTGCTGCTCACCGCAGGGACTTCTGCAGACATCACCTCGCAGTTTGAATCGAAACTGGTTCGTATTGCCGGACAGCCCATCGCTACCGGCAAGAACGACTTCGACGACAACGGCAAGCTCAAGTCTTCGGCCCGCGTGCTCAGCGAGGGTGATGCACAGGCGCTCACCTCCGCCATCGCTTCGGCCGGCACTGCTATTACGGTGAGCAAGCTCGAAACCAAGCCCTATTCGCGCAAGCCCGCCGCACCGTTTACGACATCCACGCTGCAGCAGGCCGGTGGTAACGAACTCAAGTTCTCATCGCGCCAGACAATGAGTGTCGCCCAGCGCTTATATGAGAACGGTTTCATCACCTATATGCGTACCGACTCGCCCAGCCTCTCAGCGCAGGCGATGAACGCAGCACGCACGCAGGCAATCGCAATGTACGGCGTCGATCAGGTTTCGGATGCTCCCCGCGTGTACACCGGAAAAAGCAAGAACGCGCAAGAGGCCCACGAAGCCATTCGCCCCGCAGGCGATGTTTTCAAGACACCGGCCGAACTCTCCAGCGTGCTGCGTGGAGAAGAGCTCAAGCTCTACGAACTCATCTGGAAGCGCACGGTCGCGTCACAGATGGCTGACGCCAAGGGTCAGACCGCGACGGTCACGTTGGCCGTGACGCCGGCAGGGGGCGAGGTACTCGAGTTCACCGCATCCGGAACCGTCATCACCTACCGCGGTTTCTTGAATGCCTACGAAGAGACCATCGATGACTCGACTCCGGTCGACGACGGTGACGATGCCAAACTTCCCGCGATGACCGAAGGCCAGAGCCTTGTGCTCGCCGACATTGAGGCCAAGGGCCACGACACGGCACCCCCTGCTCGCTACACCGAGGCCAGCCTGGTCAAGAAGATGGAAGAACTCGGCATTGGCCGACCGTCCACCTACGCGAGCATTATCGAAACCATCCAGGCCCGTAAGTACGTCACCAACCGGGGTAAGGCTCTCGTTCCGACCTGGATTGGTTTCACGGCCACGCGATTCCTCGAGGAATGCTTCACTGACCTCGTTTCATATGAGTTCACCGCTGAACTCGAAGACGACCTCGACCGCATTGCGGCGGGCGAAGCCGACGGCATTCAGTGGTTGCGGGAGTTCTACTTCGGCAAGAGCGAGTCGCACCCTGGCTTGCAGCACGAGGCCACCAACCTCGGTGAGATCGACAAGCAGAGCCTGAACTCGATGGTCGTCGGCGACGGTCACGTGCTGCGCATCTGGCCCTCGGGTTCGTACATCGAGGTCGACGACACTGAAAAAGGCCCGGATGCGCCGAAGCGCAAGGTCTACATTCCCGAAGACCTTGCTCCCGACGAACTCACCGCCGCCAAGGTACAAGAGCTCATTGATGCGCCGGTGGCCGGTGACCGCGTATTGGGTATCAACCCCGACAACGGCAAAGAGGTTCTGGCTAAAGACGGCCGCTTCGGTCCGTATGTGACCGAGCGTGAGCCCGGCGCCGACCCTGATGTGAAGGGTCCCAAAGAGCGAACGGCATCGCTGTTCAAGTCGATGGATCCGGCCACGGTTGACCTCGAGGTTGCTCTCGCGCTCATCAACCTGCCGCGCGACGTCGGTGCTGACCCGGAGACCGGGGAGATCATCACGGCGCAGAACGGTCGTTACGGCGCCTACCTCAAGAAGGGCACCGATACGCGTTCGCTCGACAACGAAGCGCAGATCTTCGAGATTGATCTCGCGGGTGCTCTCGACAAGTTCGCCCAGCCGAAGTACGGCGCGCGCACGGCCTCGAAGAACCTCTTCGAATTCGACGCCGACCCGATTAGCGGCAAGCCCATCAAGGTAAAAGACGGCCGCTTCGGTCCGTATGTCACCGACGGTGAGGTCAACGCGACCATTCCTCGTTCCGACAAGGTCGAAGAGATGACTTTCGAACGTGCGGTGGAGCTCTTGGCCGAGAAGCGTGCCAAGGGGCCGTCGCCGAAGCGCAAAGCTCCGGCGCGCAAGCCGGCAGCCAAGAAGAAGTCGAAGTAGTCTCGATTTCGTGAGCGGACTATTCATCACCTTCGAAGGTGGCGACGGGGTTGGAAAATCAACCCAGTTGCGTCTGCTCGCTGACACGGTGCGTGAATCGGGACGCGAAGTCGTCACCACGCGTGAACCCGGCGGAACAGACCTGGGTGTTGAAATCCGCAATATCGTCTTGCACCATCGTGGCGACATCGCTCCGCGCGCTGAAGCACTCCTCTATGCAGCCGATCGTGCGCATCACGTGCAAACACTTGTTCGTCCGGCTCTCGACCGCGGTGCAGTCGTGATTCAGGATCGCTACTTCGACTCATCTGTCGCTTATCAGGGCGCGGGTCGCGTGTTGTCGGGCGACGAAGTGCGCAACATCTCGATGTGGGCCACCGAGAACCTCATTCCTGACCTCACGATTTTGCTCGATCTCGACCCGGCGACGGCACGCGTGCGTCTCGACGACCAGAACAAAGAGTTTGATCGCCTCGAAAACGAGAAGTCAGAATTCCACGCTCGCGTGCGCGATGGTTTTCTTGCGCTCGCCGAAACTGAGCCCGAGCGCTGGCTCGTGGTTGACGCGGCGCTGCCCATTGATGACATTGCCCGTGTGATTCACGAGCGCTTCGCCACGCTTCTGGGTTAACTCCCACCTGTATCGTCCGCGCCAACTTGTAGCCTTGACCCTATGAGTGTGTGGAACGACCTGGTTGGACAGCCCGAAGCTGTTGACCTGTTCCAGTACGCGGCTGCATCGGCCAAGCCTGGTGCGACTGGCCCCAATGCGATGACCCACGCCTGGCTGATTACCGGTCCGCCCGGGTCGGGACGCTCGAATATGGCCTACGCCTTCACGGCAACCTTGCTGTGCAAAAACGACGGATGTGGCGACTGCGCCGACTGTCGCCAGGTAGTTGCCCGCACGCATCCCGACCTGTCGTCACTCGTAACCGAGCGCGTCATTATCTCGATTGATGAAGTGCGTTCGTTAGTCCAGAACGCGTACTACTCGCCCTCGACCTCGCGCTACCGCGTCATCATCATCGAAGATGCCGACCGCATGGCCGAACGCACGAGCAATGTGTTGCTCAAGGCACTCGAAGAGCCGCCCGAGCGCACGGTGTGGATTCTCTGTGCGCCGAGTGAGGCCGATCTCATTCCCACGATTCGTTCCCGTGTTCGTTCGGTTCGCCTTCGTGTGCCCGATGCCGGGCTCGTTGCCGACCTGCTGGTGCAACGCCAAGGCGTCGAAGCTGAAACGGCCGAGCGCGCCGCGCGTCATGCGCAGAGTCACATCGGCATGGCTGCCCGCCTGGCGCTGAGCTCCGATGCTGCCGAGCGTCGCGCCGAAACTGTGGACCTCGTGCTGGGTATGAGGGGTGTTCACGATGCGGTTCTGGCTGCCAGCCGGCTGCTCGAGATTGCCACGGATGATGCGAAAGCGCTGACCGAAGAGCGCGACGCGAGCGAGTTGGAGCAGGCACGCGCATCCCTGGGACTCGCGGTTGATGACCCGGTTCCGGCAAACATGCGCAGCTACTTCAAAAACATCGAGGAACAGCAGAAGCGACGCGCGACGCGAAGTCTGCGTGACGGCATCGACCGAATTTTGGTTGATCTGATGTCGGTGTTCCGAGACATCGTGCGCCTGCAGCTCGGGGCTGAGGGGGCGCTCATCAATCGTGAGAACGAGGCCCAGCTGCGGGATGTCGCGGCCCGGCGTAGCCCCGACCAGACCTTGGCCGCGATTCGCGCAATCGAACAGGGGCGCGAGCGGCTGGCCTCGAATGTGGCACCCGCTCTGGTGTTGGAAGCGGTGCTCATTCACGCCGTGCGAAAGCCGGTTGCTGCGTGAAATTACGCACTCTCGGGCTGCTTGTCGTGGCTGCGCTCGCGCTCGCCGGCTGTGTGGCCACGCCATCGGCGGATAGCCATTCGACGCCGGTCGCCGAACAGGTGAGCCCGGCACTCGCCAAGTTTTATCAGCAGCGCCTAGCTTGGTCGAGCTGTAACGGCCCGTACACCTGTGCCACGGCTGTGGTTCCGGTGGACTGGTCGCATCCCGAAGGCGCGACCGTTTCGCTCGCGTTGATTCGTCACGCGGCGACGAACAAAAAGCCACTCGGCTCGCTGTTCCTTAACCCGGGCGGGCCTGGGGCGAGCGGCGTCACCTTCATTCGCACCAGCCTTGATTACGCCGTCGACAAAACCTTGACCGATTCCTACGACGTCATCGGATTCGATCCGCGCGGCATTGGCGAATCAGATCGCGTGACGTGCACCGACAACGCGAAGGCGCTGGATGAGTTCATTTACTCGATCACGCCGGGTCAGCGCGGCAGCGCATCCTGGCTCGCATCGGCAACCACCGAAGCCAAGGCATTCGCGGCGGGTTGTAAGAGTCACAGCGGCGACCTGCTCGCTCACATGGACTCGGTGAGCGTGGCGCGTGACCTCGATGCTTTGCGCGCGGCGGTCGGTGACCAGAAGCTCAACTACCTTGGCTACTCCTACGGAACATTCATTGGCGGCATGTACGCCCAAACCTTCCCCACCAAGGTCGGACACCTCGTGCTGGATGGTGCGGTTGACCCGAGTCTCAATAGCACCGACTCGTTAATCGCTCAGGCCGCTGGATTCGACATGGCGCTCGGCGACTGGGCTGCGTGGTGTTTGACCCAGAAGGATTGCCCATTCACGGGTTCGGTTGCGACGGCAAAGACGCAGATCTCGCAGATTCTTGCCACGCTCGAGGCTCAGCCTCAACGGGGTAGTGACGGCCGCATGGTTGGGGCGGATACCTTCGCAACCGCGATTATTGCCCCGCTCTACTCCAAGAACTCGTGGAAGTACCTCACCGACCTGTTCACCAAATACCGCGACGGCAACGTCGACGCGGCGCTGTCGCTCGCAGACTGGTACAACGAACGAAACAGCGACGGCACCTATAACGGCAATCAGCTCGAGGGCTATACCGCGGTGAGCTGTCTCGATTCACCGGCCAGTGCGCCGTCTACGTGGGATGCGACCGCCGAGCGTTTGAAAACAGCAGCACCGGTTCTCGGCCCCTATTTTTCATACGGCGATGTGCTGTGCGCCAACTGGCCATACCCAGCTGTGCTCACACCTGCGAAGTTGGGCCCCACCGGCTCAGCGCCGATTGTCGTCATCGGAACCACGGGCGACCCGGCTACGCCGATTGCGGCCGCCCAAAGCTTTTCCGCCCAGTTGCAAAACGGAAGATTCATTGCGTACTCGGGCGAAGGACACACTGGCTACAACCGCGGTAGTTCGTGCGTGAATGCGCTGGTCGACGCCTACTTCGTTTCAGATCAGGCGCCTGCGGCAACCACCCACTGCTAGTCGCGGAGGAGTCGGCTGGCTCGATCGGCGATAGAGGGATCATCCGGATATGCAGATTGGAGGGCTGCCGCCGTCACCCGTCTGTCGCAGCGTTTTGCCGCGTCATCGTCGGCGATAAGTTCGGTGGCGATTCGGCAGGATTGAGCCAGCCGTTGTCCCGCCAAGAACCCCGGTGCGACCGCCTCGGCTAGCGAACCGATAGCGAGGATGAGGGCATGGTGGCGGCGCAGATGCGAGGTCTCGTGTTCGACGGCGGCACCTAGTTCTTCCGGGGTGAGAACCTCGCGCAGTGCACTCGAAACCACCACTCGGTGCGCTTGCGGAAGGGCAGCAATCAGGCGTTGAGGTGACTCGACGAGCCAAACTTTACGGTCATTGACGCGTAGTAGTTCGGCGCCGGCAATGATTGGCGAAAGAAGCTCAGTCATGCTGCGCCTCGCAGCCCGGAGCTCTTGGGCTGCGACACCGAGCCGAAAGGCGATGATGCCGAGAATCGCAATCGACACCCATCCCAGGATGGAGTCGATGAGCGGCCCCACAATGTTGTGGTGCGGAACATGAGTGAGGTGATGCCTCAGGGCGCGCGCGATAAAAATCCCCAGCGCACTCAGCAGTGAAACAGTAGCTACTCCGAGAGCCCCGAGCCACAGACACAACAGTGTCCGCGGACGCTCAATCAAGAGTGACGCGCTACGCAGCGCGCGGGGTGCGATTAGCGTCGTCGAGATATAAACGGCCATGAGGCAGCAAGCGACGAGCTGGGAATCCACGTGCGCCTATTTGTTGTTGGATTTGAGAGCCCCGCGAAGCACTTCGCGATCATCATCGGTCAATGTTCCTGCGAGCAAGAGGAGAGCGGCGTGACGGTCGCCCGCGAGCTCAAGCGCGTGCTGAATCGATACCGTTGCTTGATCGACCCTCGAGCGCGTCGGAAAATACTGATAGCTGCGTCCGCCTGAGGCGGCGCGATCGACCAGCTCTTTGGAACGCATGCGTTCGAGCACGGTAATGATGGTGGTGACGGCCGGGGTCGGGCGGTTGAGGCGGGCCTGCAGTTCTTTGACCGAGAGGGGAGTGTCTGCGTCTCGCAGGGCACTCAGCAGTTCCGCTTCAAGCTGGCCTTTGGCTCGTTGCATCAGACGCACATCCGCTCGGTTGTTTTTCTACATTATGTAGAATAATGTTTCTTCTACAGAACGTAGAATATCGCGAATGGCTGCCAATCGCGAGGCCGAGAGGAAAAACATGTCATCCACTACCACCGCCCGACGTATGGGACTGATTGCTGCGACTACCCTGTGCGCGGCGCTTGCCCTGGTGGGTTGCGCGCCCGCGCCCGTTGCGCCGACAGCTTCCGAGGTGTGGATCAAAGCAGTCCCCGATCTTGTTGCGGGGGACATGACCGGTCTGTTTGGGACTTTCACCAACGACGGCTCGGAGATCGTCTACATCACCGGTGGCACGGCAGCCGACGCATCGCTCACCGCCTCGAAGCTCGACGCACACGAGGTCGTCAAAGACGCGAGCGGCAAGATGGTGATGCAAGAGGTGAAGACCGGCATTCCCGTGCCTGCTCATGGCTCAGTAATTCTCAAGCCTGGGAGCTACCACATCATGTTTTGGAATCTGAAGAAGCCACTTGTCGCGGGAGACAAAGTCACAGCGACAATCTCTTTCTCAAACGGCACTAGCCGCGAGGTGACGGCGGTCGCCCGAGACATTTCAAACTACGCAGGCTAGGCGGGCATCCTGTCGAAGCAACCCTCTGAGCAACCGGCTGCACTGAGTCGCCGTGCTTTCTTGGTGAGCGCCGGCACGACCTTGGGCGCCGTTGCACTGGGCGGGCTAACCGGAGCCTCCGTGGGTTATGCGGCTGCCTACTCGCAGCAAGACGTGGCGAAGTCGACCATCGTTCCGTTCTACGGCGCGCGCCAAGCTGGAATCGCCACGCCGGCACAAGACCACGGCGTATTCCTGGCGTTCAACCTGCGACCCGAGGTGGACCTCGCTCGTTTTCGCGCCGTCATGCAGATATTGACGGATGACGCTGCCCGCCTGACGCAGGGGGAGCCGCCGGCGCCCGACAACGATCCGATGCTCGCGCGAGATCCTGCCGGTCTCACCTTCACGTTCGGTTTCGGGCAACCTCTGTTGACTAAGTTCGGTCTGCAGAGTCGAACGCCGCGAGGTTTCGTCGGGATTCCCGAGTACGCCATCGATCGCCTCCAGAATGAATACTCGGGTGGTGATCTGCTGGTTCAGATTGGTTCGGATGATCCACTCACGTTGTCCCATGCCGCGCGACAGGTTTCTCGAACCCTGGTGAGCTTCGCCGTCCCCGTGTGGGCGCAGCGGGGGTTCATGGGTGCCGCGGGTAAGAGCCCAGCTACCGGAACCCCGCGAAACCTATTTGGACAGCTGGATGGCACCGTGAACCCGGGGCGTTTTGGTCTCTCATTCGATGAGTATGTCTGGGCCGCGAATGCGGGCTGGTTCACCGATGGCACGATGCTGGTCTTGCGCCGAATCGCGATGAATTTGCCGACGTGGGACAAGCTCGGCGATAGCGATAAGGAGCAAGTTATCGGTCGCCGCCTGGAGTCTGGAGCACCACTCACGGGCAGCAGAGAACAAGATGTTGCTGATCTGAATGCGGTTGACAATACAAATCTGCCCATCATTCCGGACCATGCGCATATGCGCCGCGCGGCCCCGCAGAAACCTCACGAGCGTTTCTTGAGGCGTCCGTTCAGCTACGACGATGGCATCCTTGAAGATGGTGACCCGAACGCGGGCCTCTTGTTCGCGGCATACGCCGCTAACATCGAGACGCAGTACCTGCCTGTTCAGAATCGGGTGGCTGCATCAGACTTATTGAATAAATGGACCACCACCATTGGTTCGGCAACTTTTCTCATCCCGCCGGGGTGCGAACCGGGCGGATTCATCGGAGAAGGATTACTAGCGTGAGCACACTTGCAATTACCCGACGGTCAGTAGCGGCAGTGACAGCACTGGTCGCACTTCTGACCATTTTCGTTCTGCTGGTGGCCGCCTCCCCCGCGCACGCACACTCCGAACTGGTTTCGTCGACGCCAGCCGAGGGCGCATCCGTCAAGATGGTTGGCCAGCTTTCGCTGACCTTCGGCGAAGCGATTGAGCCGGAGTTTTCCAAGTACACCCTCACGGGTTCGAACAACCAGACGATTTCACTGGGGACCCCGAAGTACGACGTGGCGAAAACCACGGTCGCTATTCCGGTTACCCAAATTGTGGGCGGCGGCACGTACGTCATCGGTTATTCGGTGCTGTCGGTCGATGGCCACACGGTGGCGGGCAAGATCAACTTCACGTCCACTGCAGCGACCATGGGTGGCGGAATGCACGGCCCCGACGGTGACCACTCGATGGGCCCGCGCCCCTCGGGAATGCCCGGCATGGATCACGATCACGACCACATGATGCCGGGTGATAACCCGGGCGCTGGTAACAGCTCGAACAACGGCTCCGCGATCTGGTACGCCGTGGGTGGCGCCATTCTGGGTGCCGCGATCGTCGCTGTGATCGCGTGGTTGCTGCGTCGTCGCAAGAAAGCTGCGACGGATGAAGGCGATGCGTCTTCGGACAGCGACAGCGCAAAATAACGCGATTTAGCTCGCTCGGTCGCAACTCGGTAAGATTGTGACCTGTTGCGCCTCGCGCAACATCCGCCGCCTTAGCTCAGTCGGTAGAGCGATTCACTCGTAATGAATAGGTCGCGAGTTCGATTCTCGCAGGCGGCCCCATCGAAAAAGCCCCCGGATGTCCGGGGGCTTTTTCGTGGAAGCGATGCTACTCCCACTCGTTGCGGTTGATCGTGCTGGGGTCTTTGGTGAGATAACGAACAAAGCTTCCCTCGGGGTCGCGGTCGGCGATGATTCCCTGCAGTTTGGCGAAGTTATCATCGGCCATGAATTTCATCTGCTTGCTGGTGAGGTCGCTATCACCCAGGTACTGGCCCACAGTGACTGGCTCGGCGAACGCGAGTGCCTGCTGAACGAAAGCGAGGTTCTCAGCATCGCGGGCGGGGTCGTCGTAAATGATGTAGGTGGCAACGTATCCCGGTGCTTGCATCGAAAAGGCCATGTCCTTCAGCGGTCGCATCGGACCGTTCGCAATCCAGATGGTGTGTGCGTGGGGTTCCGTCAGGTCGACGAACAGCGGTTTGATACGACGGATTACTTCGGCGGGGTCGCCGTCCACCCAAATGTCATTGACCACGTGTCGCGCACCCGTCGGGTACATGACGTTTGCCTCGTTGATGAGATCAGCGAGCTCCTTCTGCATGTTCGGCTTGTTGACCAAGGCCAGATCGATGACCGGACTGGTTTGCAGGGGCGCGAGAACCTCATCGCCGCGCTCTTTGCTGTCGGTGAGCGTGAAGCCGTTGACGATGAACACACGCGGGCCGGGTGACCCATCAGGCAGCGGAGGTGCCGCGCTCATGCAGAGCACTTCGACGTCCTTATCGAGTACCTGGTCGATCTCGTAGAGCCAGGCCATGACCTCGTCGAAGAGCTCGAGCGGGTATACCTGCATGCTGTGTCCGCAGTAGCCGTAGAGCGGGCGGGTTTCGAGGTAGAACTTGGTCACGATTCCGGGGAAGGACGGGCCGGCGCCGCGAGCCGCCCAGAACAAATCCTGGTTCTGCGTCTCATCGCAGTGGATGAGCTCGCCGTCGGCAGTAATCATGTCGATTGCGGTCACCCACTCGCAACCCCAACCGTGACCACGCTGCAGCCAACCCTGGCCTCCCTGCAGCAAGAATCCACCGACGGCAACCTCGGGGCAGTGGCCGCCGTGAAAGAAACGACCATTCTCTTTGAGGAAGGGGGCCAGTTCGGCACCGCCCATCACCGCGGGCTCAGCCCAGGCAATCCCGGTCGCGGCATCGATGCCCTTGTTATTGAGCTTCTTGAGGTCGATCAGCAGCGAGCCGTTGTGCACTGACCAGACAATCCATGAATGGCCGCCGGCTCGCACGGCGACTGTGAGCCCGTTTTCTTTAGCCCAGAGAACGCCCTGGCGAACATCCTCGACGTTTTCGGCGTGAAGAACTGCCGCGGGAAGCCGGTCGTCGGGGTGGCGACCATTGTGTACCCGGGTGAAAACCGATTCGAGAAACTGGGGGTCATCGGCCATAACCAGGCGGCCGGTAAAGCGTGTCGACATCGTTGAGCTTTCTAGAGAATGGCGAACAAAAGTCGGCTGGCGTGAGCGCCCCCGGTGTGCACTCGGTGCACACCCTGGTTGCGAGTGGGCATGGTGATGTCGCCGCCCGGCAGCCCCGATTCGCCGGGCATGTGCATGGCGAGCGGTCCAACCGGGTGTCCGGCTATCTCCACCACCAGGCGCTCGCCGGCGTGAACCTTCATCGCGGTTGGCCACAAATCAATCTGAAGCTCGACGACTTCGCCCGGAGCCACGAGGTCTTCGTGCGCGTGCGTGTGCACGGGCTCGAGCCTGGTCGAACGGGTGTCATCGAGTGCACGATGGGATGCGCGCAAGCGCCCAACCGGACCGGTGTAGGCCACCGCGGCGGGCAGCTTGCCCTCGTGTTCGAGTGAGCGCACGAATCCTTGCGCTTGGGGCGCGCGCAGGGTGATGTGGTGCAGGCGGTTGCCCTCCGCGTCTTCTTTGTAGACAGCGACAAAAACGTCGAGGTCGTTTCCGGCATCAGTCGAAACCCACAAATCTGCGTTTAGCGCACCATAGATGGTCATGTCTTCAGTGGCCACTCTCGAGAAGGTGGTCACGCTGGCGAGGTTGGCTGACTCGTAGCTAGCTGATGCGTCTTCAGCCGGTGCGACGGTAACCAGCGACGCGTTCGCCGCATCGAGAAACAGCTCGATTGGCTGTGATGCCAGGGGCCATTGCGGCGCCATGAGGTTCGCTTCGTCTTGTCCACCGGGATCGAGCACGGTGTAGCGCA
>Ga0228701_1002229_pt1 | contig 11847 bp, 9 predicted proteins | sample McNCre117_Aug_MG_2_FD_178017 | JGI IMG/M metagenome (GOLD analysis project Ga0228701, IMG submission 178017) | Freshwater microbial communities from McNutts Creek, Athens, Georgia, United States - 11-17_Aug_MG | ecosystem: Environmental > Aquatic > Freshwater > Creek | place: USA: Georgia...
ATAATAGCTAGACGATCTTCTGGACTGAATACTCTTCTTTCTCTTTTCATAGTTCCCTAATTTAATTGGTTCTAAACTCTTTTTAAAATTTAGTCCAGTCTATTAGGGGGTTAGTACAAAGATGTCCTTGGATTAAAAGTAATTCTACCCCTGTAATTGTGAAAGACTTCTTTAGACCTGTTGATGAAATGATATTTGTATGTAAAATGAAAGATGCTGTCTTGAATTTTCATCCAAAAATGAAAGCTACTAAAGAAGGTAAGAAAATGATAAAGAAAAGTCATAAGGCAAAAGATGGAACGAATAGATTTTATGTTCAGGCTGAGGAAACAATTGTCTCAAATGTTATTACTACCCCTGTTGTAAATGATTCAGAGTATAAAAAGTATGACCCAAATTTTACCCACGATGCACCAGCACCGATGGCCATATATGAACGATTTGTAGAATCCTACACATTGCCAGGTATGACCTGTATTGATATCCACTGTGGTGCGGGCCAGGGTCTTGAGATTTTTGCACGTCACGGATGCCACGCAATCGGCGTAGATATCGATCCTGTATCAGTAGAATTCTGTAAAAAGAGAATGGATATGGTATTAGCAGAAAGAAATGAAGTTGAATTACAACAAGCTGCATAAATTATGAATCCCTCCCAATTAAAGACCCAATTAAGTTTAGACGGAATTAGTTTGTCAGACCAGCAGAATCTTGAAATATGGGTTCTGTTGGACAAACTAGCACGTATTGAGTATGGCCTTTATTTGGAAGAGAAAAAGTCCTTCTGCGAAGGCAAGACGACAACAAATGTCGACATTAGCCAGAAATACAAACAAGTAGCATAAATATGGTAAACGTAATTTCATATTGCCGAAAGAGTAGCGAAGACCAATCTCAGCATTCTCACGGATATCAAGAGGACGCAATCAGAAGATATTGTGAGAATAGAGGTTATAATATTGTGGCAACATATTTTGAAGATTGCTCGGCGAAAACATTTGATAGGCCAGAGTGGAAAAATATCATTGAATTCCTGAAAAAGAATAAATCTTTGGTACAAAAAATCATCTTTTTAAGATATGATAGATTTAGCAGAAATGTACAGAATTCATTTTCTGAAATTGCCAAACTTGCAAAGTTAGATTGCGAAATTGAAATGGTCGAAGCCAATGTAGAAATGATTTCACCTGAATCAATGTTGACAAGAAATATAATGTTGACTTTGCCAGAAATTGAAAACGCGAAAATTTCTATGCGTTCTTCAGAGGGAAGTCATAAGGCACGTAAGTCAGGTTGTTTTACAGGGATTGCCCCAAAGGGATATAAAAACTTTAGACTTGATACTAAATCTACTCTTGAATTTAATGAGGATGCTCCATTGATTCGTGAGGCATTTGAGAAAATGGCCAGTGGAACTTATAGTGCAGATGAAATTAGACGCTGGTTGAATTCGAAAGGAATGGCGATATCAAAAAATACATTCCTTGATGTAATTCGCAATATTACATACACAGGAAGAATTAGAGTTAAAGAGTTTAGAGGAGAACCCGAACACATTGTTCAGGGTCTTCATCCTCAACTTATATCAGACGAGGTATTTGCAACAGCCAACGATGTATTGAAGGGTCGTAAACGTAATATGAAGTTCAAGGATGATAAATCAGATTTATATCCTTTGAAAGGTCATTTAATTTGTCCCGTACACGGAAGATCGTTATCAGCTTATGCGGCAAAAGGTGGGAGTGGATTACTTTACCATTACTATGTTTGTACAAAAGTCAAAAACAAATGTCCGAGATACCCAATTGATTATGCACATAGTGAAATAGAAGGATTACTTGGTGAGGTACAATTCTCAGCCAGAGTATTAAAGTCTTATAACTCAATTTTAGAACGAATTTTCGAGTCAGAGGACTCAAATAGGGTTAAACTAATACAGAACACCAAAGACGAAATTCAACGTCTTAAACAAAGAAGAATCCATATTCAGGACGAGTATATGGATGGAAAGATTTCATCCCTCGATTACCAAGAATTGAAGATGGGTCTTGACACGAAAGTGTTTGAAAAAGAACGTTCACTTAAAGAAATGAATGAAGAACACTCTCCTTACAAAGAGTACTTGAATAAACACGTACCAGCGTTGGAAGATTTGACCTCGTTATATCAGAAAGTAAATGGAAAAACCAAGAAACAGATATTAAGTTGCATCTTTTCAGAAAAAGTCCATTTTGAAAATGGAAAAGCTGCAACTCCAAAGTACACACCCCCAATAGAGGTTTTAATCAATGCCAGAGGGGTTTTAGAAGGTTCTGAAAACAAAAAAGAGGTCTATAAAGACCTCTTGTGCACTCTGGCTCCCTCTCCTGGGCTCGAACCAGGGACCCCATGATTAACAGTAACGATTCTTCGAATCGCCCCATGTGCTCAAATCAAACACTTTTCACTATTCCATCTTGATCAACACGTGCATCAACTACTTTCTGTGACCTGTTTGTGTGACCTAATTAATACTTCTAAGCTAATAAATTAATAGCCAATATCTTTCGCTTTGGCGGCATATTATAAATGGTCTAACCAAGTTGGTTAGTTAAAAGTACCCTGAGACGCTAAAAACAAAGGTTTAACTAATTTGATTAGCGGGGTTTTCTGTGAACTAAGGCTTCCTATTGCCTGCAAATACGGTTATTAGTAAATTTGAGTACAAAATGATCAGGCATTAAATATCCTGAAAATTCTGGGGAGGCAGCAAGTAAATTGTTCCCAGACTGGCGTTCAAGCGGTAGCAATTATCATAACAGATAATGGATGACGGCGAGTGGGGTGATTATGGCTCACCCCGTGGAACCTAAACTCAACAAGCTCTGAGTTTGGGGCGATGTAGCAAAATTTAACCATCGTACAGACCCACTTAAACAAAACCCTACCATGTGATTTGGATGATTGCATTTTCCAGCATGGGAGTGAAACTATAGCGATCGGGATCAAAAAGATTTACTTTAATAAATGCTCCCCTATTTTCTCCACACTTACGTGTTGGGGGGGTAGGGGGGGCATTTACTAGAGCTCCTCTAAAAGCTCCTGTGATCAAACAGAACAAACACGATTAATTACTTGTGAACGATCTAAATGTATTGTTAAACAGTTCAACTGTACGAGTACACCAATCAAATGAGTCATTCCACGACTTTCTATCCTTAGGATTAGTCTTCAATGTAATTAGTATCCGTGAAGCAGTTGCATCAGGTAGTTCCATCCACTCAAGTTCACTACCTATTGATGCTTCAATCTTATCTTTATTCTTATAGAATGTGTCGTAGAGGGATTTATCGTTCCTTATGTAGATTTCACACCCAATGTAAGACTTTTGCGTATTGAGAGTGAGTGCAATGTGGCACCTACTAGTACCCATGGAGATATTAAACCAGTGTTTGGGTTGAGGAGCATGAGAGAAGTTAACTTTTGTTGATCGTGTAGACGCATAGGCTTTCAATCCTTCCCAAAACTCCATCTGCAATAGCTTGGTAGCACTTACTGCATCTCCTGAACCCGATTTTTTTACAGCTTTACCCCAGTTATTGGGTTCACAAATGATGTTAAACTTAGGTGCTGGATCTGATTCCCCGATCTTGTAAACTTCGATCTGCACTAGGAAGAAACTAATGTTTTCACTAATGTTTCTGTTAAACCAATCTATCGCTTGTCTGTGCTCTTCTGTGTAGTCTGTAACCACCCAAATGATAATACTTGCGTCGTACGCGGATGCATAGGTAAGAAGTTGTCCTAAGTGTTTGTGGTCTGTTGGTTCAAGCTGGTTCTCAATGATTACTTTTCTTTTGGTATCGATATCGTCAGCTACTAAATCAACATTGTACCGTCCTGCGGCTGCTTCTGGCTTAACGTTTTCAAGATTAATTTCTAGCTCCTCACAAAGGACCGAGATGTTCTCCTCTTTTGCTAGCCACTGCGTGAAGTCTAATGCTTCATGTTTCCAGACTTCACGTGGATTTACCTTTGTAATTCTTGCTAATTTTACCGCCATATCATTTTACTTTAAGCTTAACATTATCTCTCTAAAGCTGTCAATCCCCGCTTGTAGGTTATCAATTATCTCTTCCGCTAGAACATCTGGATCAGGGAGATTATCTAAGTCTGTCAGACTCTTATCTTTTACCCAGGTTATGTCAAGACTTGTCTTATCGCGTGCGACTATCTCATCATAAGTAAACTTTCTCCACCTTCCCTCTGGATTAGTTTCGGGATGATAGGTTTCTGATCGTTTATTGATGTTTTCTGGGTTATAGCAAGAGATAAAATCGCGTAAGTCCTCCTGTTTTAACGGGTTCTTCTTTAATGTGAAATGAACATTGGTTCTAAAGTCGTAAAACCACACGTCTTTTGTCCATGGATCTTTGGAAGCGGGTTTGTTATCAAAGAAGAGAACATTTGCCTTTACTCCTTGTTTGTAGAAGATTCCCGTAGGTAATCTTAGGATTGTATGAAGGTTTGAGCTTTCTAAAATCTTCTTACGCACCGTTTCTCCTACACCTCCCTCAAACAACACATTATCAGGTAGCACAACTGCTGCCTTACCATCCGTTTTAAGCATCGTCTTTATGTGCTGCATGAAGTTTAGCTGCTTATTGCTGGTAGTAACGTAGAAATCTTGTCTATTGTAAGTTAAGTCTTCAGAATCCTGCTCTCCTTCCTCATTTGTGAAGGTCATGATGCTCTTCTTACCAAATGGAGGATTTGCAAGAACATAATCTACGCGATAGCCTGGGTCTGAAATAAGAGCATCAGCAGGGCTAATGTAGCTGTCTATCTCAAAATCTCCAATATTATGCAAGAATAGGTTCATAAGAGCCATTCTTCTTGTACTAGCAACGATTTCATTCCCATAGAATGTCTTCATCTTAAGGAACTGCTTTTGCTCCTTATCAAGTGAATAATGAGCTGGGTTTGCTATGTAATCGTACGCGGCTAAAAAGAACCCTCCTGTACCACAAGCAGGATCTGCAATGGTCTTCATGGGTTCAGGACGAATACATTCTACCATTGCCCTAATCAACGCTCTTGGAGTAAAATATTGCCCTGCTCCACTCTTCGTATCTTCCGCGTTCTTCTCAAGTAGCCCCTCGTAGATTTTACCCTTAATATCAGCACCCATTGTACTCCATTGCTCCTTGTCAATCATGTCAACAAGCTTAAAAAGTTTAGCGGGGTCTTGTATTTTATTTTGGCTCTTGGTAAAGATTTGACCAAGGAAACCTTTCGCGTTTGATAGCTCTCTTAATGTATTGGTATAATGAATTTCAAGCTCAGCACCACGTTTATCGGTTAAAGCCTGCCAATCGTAACCAGCTGGTAATTGTAAAGGTCTATTGTAAGGAGGCTTACTAAATTCATCGGCCATCTTTAAGAAGAGCAGATAGGTTAGCTGTTCCAAATAATCACCGTAACTAACACCGTCATCGCGCAACACAGTGGAAAAGCTCCACACTTTGCTAATGATACTTGATGTATTGTTTGCTTCTGTGCTCATAAATTATACTTTAGCCTTCTTTTGTTTCTTAACTGGTTGCGCGGCGGCGCGTTCTGATTTAATTCTTTCTAACAACACGTGTGCGGGCTCATCGTTTGGATCTTGTGGAACAAGTTTACCTTCAAATGCCCTCTTTAAAATACTTTGTCTCAATGCTTCGGCTTGTTGCAGCCCATGTTCAATGCTTTCCTCAATGTTATCACACACTGAAAGTCGAGATTCTATTTCTTTCACAATTAAATCTTGGGTTTCTTCTACGACAGGATAACTAACCTCCAAATCTTTTAGAATTGTTTGGCTAATGTTAGGTTGTGCCCCACCCACGGCAGACTCAATCAATTTTCTCTTTTTTAGTGTTAAAAAGTGGTACATGTATTTTAATTTCACATCATTTGAAGGAAAAATTCCACAAACTGCCTGATTGGTTGCGGCATCAATTCCTAAAAAGGATATCTTACCTATTGTAGCACCATAAAGTGCAATCAATAATGTACCTACAGGAAATATTTTAGCACTTGAATTCATTACAGCATCTTCAGTAATACATTCATCTGTTTTTGTAATTAACCCTTTGGATAACTCTCCTGATTTTACCCATGGAATGGTACCTCCATAAAAGTCTTCTCTTTTTCTAGAAGGTGTTCCGCCACTAGTAGTTTTAAATAAGTCCCCCAATTTCTTAGATTCCCACCCCTCTGGCAACTCTCCCTCTTTTGCATCTGGATTAGTAAGCCTACCTTCGAACGCGTATTTCAAAACAGCCTGGCGATAAACCTTAAGTTGCTCTTTGGCGTTCCTCAAGGTTTCAATTCCTTTGTCTAAATCACTAAATAGTTCTTCGATCTTGGTTACTATGCGGTGCTGTTCTTTGGCGGGAGGTATTGTAATTTCAAGCTCTTTTAATATCGTTTGACTAATGTTTGGTTGAGCCCCACCTGCACCCTGCTCAATTAATTTGTTCTTATTATGATAAAGAAAGTAAAAGAGGTAGTTGAGATCCAAAATCTCGTTTTTGAATATTCCGCATATTGCCTGATTTGTCGCAGCATCTACTCCTAGAAATCCTAATTTACCTATCGTTGCTCCATAAAGTGCAATAAGTAGCGTTCCTGCTGGAAAAACTTTGGCACTAGATCCCTTTACAGCAGCTTCCGTAATATATTCCTCAGTTTTTAAAATTAATCCCTTTGAAAGTTCTCCAGATTTTACCCAGGGAATTGTACCACCATAATAATCATCCCGTTTACGTGATGGAGTCCCACCACTAGTTGTAAAGTAAATGTCTCCTAATTTACTTATAACCCAATTTTTTGGTATTTCTATCATGCTACCAACACCTCATTTAATTCTTCTATTATTGATTCCATTTGCATTCCAAATAGCTGATTAAGCTTGCCTCTTCCTCCTAACGAATCAAATGGCGTGTAATCTAAATCCTCTACATCCAAGTGTACACTGGTAGCTATGTGATCTTTAATCAGGTGCAACCATTGCATCTGCTCGGTAGTAAACTTAACTGCGTTACCTTGATGTCTTCTCCACACCCAGTCCTGGAAATTTTTGTTCACGGTTTTATCAAAAGAAGTAAGTGATGAATCAATACCCGCGACGCGTCTTATTAAAGAAACTAAGGCGATCAATTCATTTTTTGGTTGGCCTGATACAGACTCCAACCGTTCATACGCTGACCAAACTTTAAGCGGCGCGATTGCTGGTTTATTTCTGATGATTTGCTCACTTAGGTCTTTGAGCATCTTGTAAGTCAGCTCTCTTCTTCTGTAAGGTTGATCATAGAAAATCTGTAGCGCGGTAATCTCATCCTTATGCTCATCTATCCATTCTTTGAAGTCAGAGATTAATTGCTCCGCTTCTTGATTTTGATCTTTTACCCAGCCGCTCTTGATGACTGCATCAATGTTCACGGAGTCAATGATTTGATCGTATTTCTTCCTCACATCAACAATGAACTCGCGCAAATCAGGGTTATGAAAAATAGCAACGGCATGATCAAGTACTGCCTGATGCTGCGATTGGGATTCTTGCTCAAGCTGATGGGGCGAGATCCCTGGGTTTGAGGTAAGAATCGACTGGTAAATAGATTCTTTGGTGTCAGGATCATGGGCAAACAATAGCTGCCTCACTACTTCGGAGATCCCCTTTCCTGATGCTTTCTCTTCAAAGGTTTGCTTTTCATGATCATTGATTTGCTTGTCTAAACGAAGCAATCGATTAGCGAGCGTGGACATCATCTCTTCACTTCTATCTCCTACTGCAATGCGTTGTAATACCTCCTTAAGAGAAACTGATGGCGCTTTCTCCAATGGCCTACTATCGGTCTTTTGAGATTGCTCTACTCCAATTGCATCAATGATTACGAAATGATCTTTGGCGTACTTCGCAGATGGTGTTCCCTTTGCTTTAAGCTCTTCCAGCGAACACGTTCTAGTACCTCGACCTTTCATTTGTTCGTAGTAGCCTCTGCTCTTGACGTCTCGCATGAAAAGCAGCACCTCTAAGGGTCTAATATCTGTTCCTGTGGCAATCATATCAACCGTTACAGCAATGCGCGGATAGTAGTCATTCCTGAACTGTGAGAGGATAGTTTTAGGGTCTTCGTTACTTTGGTAGGTAATCTTTTTACAGAAGTCGCTGCGTTCATCAAACTCTTGCCTTACCATATCAATGATATCCTCCGCATGGCTGTCAGTCTTAGCAAAAATAAGCATCTTAGGAACCTCAAAATACCCCTTACTATCTACTCGATCCGCGAACATTACAGGAAGTTGATTTTTGACTTCTCTAATAATAGACCTTATTGTACTTGGGTTAACCACGTCTCTATCAAGCTGCTTTCCAACGTACTCCACATCTTCATCAACTGCTTCCCAAAATTTCTTTCTGGTTAATCTTTCTCTTTTATCAACCATTTCCCCCATCTTGATAGCTGCGCCGTCTTTTGTGATTTGGGTTTCAATGGTGTAGACGTTATAAGGCACAAGTACTCCATCAATAACCGCTTTTTCATAACCATAATCAGAAACAATATTCTGATTAAAGTATCCAAAGGTTCTGTTGTCGGGTGTGGCTGTTAATCCTACCTGAAAGGCATCAAAATAATCTAAAACCTGCTTCCATAGGTTGTAAATGCTTCTGTGGCATTCATCTATCACAATGTAATCAAAGAACTCAATTGGTAGTTTTTCGTTGTACACCACGGGTAACGCTTCTTTTGCAAAAGAGCTTTGCTCATTGGGGTTCTCTTCCTCCGCGTTTTCGTCTAATTCAGACCCTTTTAAGATACTATAGAGGCGCTGAATAGTACTGATGTAGACTTGACTATCATCTGGGATGTGAGAGCTTGTTAAGCGACTAACACCATAAAGTTCAGGAAACAATCGATTATCATCTTGCGGCTGAAACTTCCTAAATTCCCCCTCTGCCTGTTCGCCTAAGTTCTTTGTATCAACTAAAAACAAGACACGCTCTGCCTTGACATGCTTCAATAGTCTGTAAACGGAAGTTATCGCTGTAAAGGTTTTGCCTGAACCCGTAGCCATTTGAACTAAAGCTTTTGGCCTGTTTTTCTTAAAGGAAGACTCCAGGTTTGTAATAGCGTCTATTTGGCAATCTCGTAAACCCGTTGGGTCTAATGCAGGAAAGTTTTCAGCCATCCGAGTCCTTAAAGAACTCTCCTTCCTAATCCATTTAGCAAGCGTTTCTGGCCTGTGAAAGGTAAAAACTTCGCGATATCGAGGATTAGGGTCTCTAGTGTCTGTAAACCGTGTAATAACACCCGTGCTTAGGTAAAGGAATGGTAAAGGTTGGTTATCAATCAGCTTTAGCTTTGCTTTCGCGTATTCTTCTACTTGACTTTCGTGAACGGAGAACTTAACTCCTTCTTCTTCTCGCTTAGCCTCAATTACTCCGACGGGTTTGTGGTTAACAAATAACACGTAATCTGCTGGCCCCACTTCTGTAGAATATTCTCTAACAGCAACTCCCAGACCCGCAGCGAGGTTTAATCGCTTCTTATCTTGAATAATCCAACCACAAGCAACAAGCTGCCTGTCGATGTTATCTCGTGCTATTTGTTCTGGATTTTGGTTAAGCATGGTTAGTCAACTATTTGTTCAATTGCCTATTAGATTAATACTAAAAAGAAACAGAATAATTTTTTTGCGTTTATAGTAATAAGAAAGACCGCTAATGCTATCTATTTATATTATTCACCTTAACAAGTTACGACTTGTTAGCTAAAAAATTATTAAAATGTCCAGTAAACAACCAACAAGTATGACCGCAGCGTCATTAATTATCCTGCGTTATTTGAAAGAGAAAAACGATTTTAATCAATTCGTTCAATTATCAGAGAAGGGATTACCATTTTCAGAGAATGAGATTGGTAACTTAATAAATTATCTTGATAAGGATGGTTTGTTGATTAAAGGGCCAAGTGGCGAGTATCACATCAATGATATTCACGTTAAAGGATCGCTTTGTGCTAGAATTACCATAGAAGGCGAGAGGTTTATTGATGAAAACGATTCCTCATTTAAGGGTAACAGATTCACAGAATTAATTATAGCCGCGATGGGTCTGATGAACTTCCTAAAATGAATCTGATGGGGAATCCCCCGAGGGCAAGATTTTACCTTGGGGGTAGTTCTTGGGAGTATACTTAAAGGGGGGATACGTAATTAATTGAGTTTGTTAGAAAATTTAAGTTTTAACCAAATTCGTTAGAGTTAATGCTATATTAAAATAATGGAGTAACTTTTTTGATTATGACCAAAAGGGTAAAAAAGGGGTGACTGTTCACACCCCTCCTTTTTCACGTTCAAAGAAATTTTTCCAAATTACTCATGGCATCCCCGATAGACTTAGGTAAAACTTTGGCATAAACCTGGGTTATTACCGTATTCGAATGACCAAGTAGTTTGCTTACAATTTCTAATGGAATACCATTAGCAAGCGTTACGCTGCTAGCAAATGAATGTCTCCCAACATGTGTTGAAACCTGTTTTTTGATACCGATTAATTGCATCAGCTGCTTTAGTCTTCTATTCATCGCTTGATTGCATTGAACAGGTAATAATTGATCAGAACCACGATTAGAATACTTGTTAAGTATTTCCAAGGCTATTGGTAAAAGCGGCACCTGTACTTCAGAATTAGTCTTCTTTCGCCTGAATACCAACCACTTTTTACCTGCGTTATCCACTTGAATGTTATGAGTGGTCAATAGCATCAGATCACAGTGTGCAATTCCCGTGTAACACTGAAAAAGGAATACATCCTTGACCTCCTGATGAACGATTTTAGCTGGCTGGAATGATTTGATTAACTCAAGTTCTTCGTTGCTTAAAAACGTCCTGGAAGAAGCTTGAAAACTTAGCTTAACGAACTCAAAAGGGTTGTGGTCTGAATAACCTAACTGCTTGGCATATCGAATAACCTTCTTCAGGTGCTGAAGCCTCTTGGTTACAGAATTAGTCACGTTATTGCGTACTGTCCGTAAGTACAAATCGTGCTTCTTGACAAATGAAACCGTTACATCATGAAGTTCTACATCTTGCTTCCCCATGGTATCAATAATAAATTGCTTCATGATGTCCTTGCTCATTTGGTATTTGATCAAGGTAGCATTTGTGTAGACTTTACCTACCAGCTGAGCCATTTCTTCATTATGCAAATCGTACATTTGAAGTAGTGTGGGTATTGTTTTGGCAGCAGGTTTAGATGTGGATGATTGAAACCGATCAATCACGAACCGTACTTTAACTTGATCCATTTGTTTCAGTAATGAATAGTAGCAATCCATCAGCTGGTTCTCCATAGAAACAAGCACTTGATTGAACTTAGCTGCTTGATGATCACCGCCTTTAATGCGCTGTTTTTGAGCATCCCATGCTTGGGCATTGATCTTGACTCCTGTTGAAATGTTTTTGATCTCGTTGGCTATGATTAAGCGCAACATGATGGGTGATTGACCTAATTTGTCTACCCGCGATCGGTAAATCCAAAATAATGTTTTCATCTGTGTTTTGATTTAACACAGGCACAAAATGACGTTGATTTTGTGTGACCAAAAATGTGACCTAATGACGTGTTTTGAGGTCACAATAGGTAACAAAAAAAAGCACTAACGTGTGTTACGATAGTGCTTTGAATTGTTTTGCTCCCTCTCCTGGGCTCGAACCAGGGACCCCATGATTAACAGTCATGTGCTCTAACCAACTGAGCTAAGAAGGAATTTTGTTCCTATTGGGACTGCAAAAATAGGGGGACAATTCATTAAATGC
>Ga0228701_1002230_pt1 | contig 11846 bp, 9 predicted proteins | sample McNCre117_Aug_MG_2_FD_178017 | JGI IMG/M metagenome (GOLD analysis project Ga0228701, IMG submission 178017) | Freshwater microbial communities from McNutts Creek, Athens, Georgia, United States - 11-17_Aug_MG | ecosystem: Environmental > Aquatic > Freshwater > Creek | place: USA: Georgia...
AGTACGTCACGTCTTGAGCTCCATCTGCCAGCCTGCTTATTGCTGGCACAATTGCTGTTCCACTGCGAGGCTTACCTTGAGCACGCTCTCGCCCGCACCAAAAGATATGCCTGTCACTGGCGCTGCATCGCGATAATCACGCCCTGTGGCAACGCGCACGTACCGTTGATCTGGGCAAATCCCGTTGGATACGTCGAAACCGACCCAGCCAAGTCCATCAACGTGGGCTTCGGCCCAGGCGTGGCCTGCTTCCTGATCAATGTTGTCATTCATCATCAGGTAGCCACTTGCATAACGAGCCGGGATGCCCAGCAACCGGGCGCACCCAATAAAGATGTGGGCATGATCCTGACATACTCCGTGCCCTACAGCCAATGCCTGTTCGGCTCGCGTGGCGGCGTTGGTGTGGCCAGTTTCGTACCGCACTGCCGCCAGCACTGCGCCTGAAAGGTGGTGCAACATGGCGAGTGGGTCAGGCATTTCTGCCCGAATGCTTGCGACAAGGGCGCGCATCTTTGGCCCCGGTTCGGTCAGCGTGGTCTGATTGCGAAAGAGCCAGAGCGGCATGAAACCACTGTGCGGCCCAGCGATGCCTGAACAATCCTTGGTTTCGATCTGCCCCGAGCAGGTGATCGTTATCTCGGTCGTGCCCGGGATGGCGGATGCAAGGGTCGTACGGTTGCCATTCTGGTCCTCGTACTCCACTCCAACTTCCGCGCCATTCAGCGTCATTTGCCAATCGATGACGGATTGTCCGGGGCCGGAACGGGGCTTTAAGCGCAATTGCTGCAAGCCATATGCAACAGGTTCGTCAAACCGGTAATGGGTCGTATGCCGAATGAAGAGTTGCATGGTTTTCGCGCCTCAATCCACAAAACGGTAAGCGGCTGTGATCGCATCGCCCAGCTGCTGGTTGGCGGCAATGAAATCGACAATGACCTGATGCAGGCCCTGTTCGAAGATCTGCTCGATCGCGGTCTGTTGCAGTCGAGCGCTGGCATCGTCCCACAGATCATGGGCGGCCGTGCGGGTGCCATATTCGCGCGCTAGGTCTCCTATGTTTTTGCCGATCTGCTCGTAGCAGAACGCCAAACTGCGCGGGAAGCGTTCATCCAGCAGCAGGAACTGCGCGATGCCAAGCGAATCCAAGGCTCCCGCGTTCAGCCAGCGATAGGCCCGCTCGCCGGCAACCGAACGTAGGATGGTTTCCCATTGCGCATTATCCAGGCTTGACCCAACCCAGGCCAGCGAAGGCAGCAAGACATAATACTTTACGTCCAGGATGCGCGCCGTGTTGTCGGCGCGCTCGATATAGGTTCCTAGTCGCGCGAAGTTGAAGATGTCGTTGTGCAACATGGTTCCGTCCATGGCACCCCGGACCAACGTTGTTTGGCGTCGGATCGCAGCCAGAACCTCGCCCAAATTGCTCTCTTTTACTGGACGGGCGAGCGTTTCATGCAAGGTCAGCCAGCCTTCGTTGGTGGCTTCCCATACTTCGCGCGTAAGGGCAGTGCGAACCGCGCGCGCATTGGTCCGCGCCTGCTCGATCATGCCAAGGACACTGCCCGGATTTTCAGGCGAGCGCAGGACGTGGTTGGTCACAGACGGACCTGAATAGTCTCCGCCGCCGGCTGCGTAATCGGCATCCTGGCCGATCGTGACCAGCACAGAGCGCCACTCGTCTCGGGCCGCGCTGGTCCCGCGGGTCAGGGCCATGCGAAAGCCGGCGTCGAGAAGACGGGCGGTGTTTTCCGCCCGCTCAAGGTATCGGGTCATCCAGAAGATGCCATTGGCAGAACGTCCCAGCATCGGCTCAGTCCTCCAGAACCCAGCTATCCTTGGTCCCGCCTCCTTGCGAGGAGTTGACCACCAGCGACCCCTTGCGCAGCGCGACGCGGGTCAGTCCGCCCGGGGTGATGTCGACACCCCCCGGCGAGACCAGCACGAACGGGCGCAAGTCGACATGGCGCGGGGCAAGACCGGCCTTGGTAAAGATTGGCACCGACGAAAGTGCGAGCGTAGGCTGGGCGATGTAATTTTCGGGATGCGCGCGCAGTTTCTTTTCGAACCGAGCAATTTCGGCCTTGGACGAAGTCGGCCCGATCAACATGCCATAGCCACCCGAGCCGTGGACTTCCTTCACCACCAGTTCGGCCAGATTATCCAGCACATACTGCAGGGCATCCGGCTCTGCACAGCGCCAGGTTGGGACGTTCTGCAAGATCGGTTTTTCGCCGGTGTAGAACTCGACGATTTCCGGCATGAAGCTGTAAATCGCCTTATCATCGGCAATACCGGTCCCCGGAGCATTGGCGATTGTCACCCCGCCTGCGCGGTAGACGTCCATAATGCCCGAAACGCCCAACATGCTGGCCGGATTGAAGCTTAGCGGATCGAGATATTCATCATCGACCCGGCGATAAATCACATCAACTGGTTGATAGCCGCGCGTCGTGCGCATGGCGATGCGTCCGTCCATCACTCGCAGGTCGCTGCCCTCGACCAGTTCGGCCCCCATCTGGTCTGCCAAGAACGCATGCTCGTAATAGGCCGAGTTGTAGATACCCGGCGTCAGCACCGCGACCACCGGGCGATCACCTCCGCGGCCACTGACGCAATCGGGTGCACAGGCCGCAAGGCTCCGGGCCAGGCGGCGCGGATAATCCGACACTGGCCGCACAGGGATCTGCGTGAACAGCTCGGGGAACATCGCCATCATGGTTTCGCGGTTTTCCAGCATATAGGAAACACCGGACGGCGTGCGGGCATTGTCTTCCAGCACCATGAAATCGTCAGATCCTGTGCGCACCAGATCGATCCCGACCACGTGGGTGTAAACTCCGCCCGGCGGGGTAAAGCCGATCATCTGCGGCAGGAATGCAGCGTTAGCCTGTAGCAACCGTTCCGGCAGTCGGCCCGAGCGCACAATTTCCTGCCTGTGATAAATATCGTGCAGAAAAGCATTGATCGCCCGTACGCGCTGCTCGATTCCTCGGGATAGCTTGCGCCATTCGGCCGCAGTGATGATCCGCGGGATCATGTCGAATGGGATCAGTCGCTCTTCGCCGGCATTATCGCCATAGACGTTGAAGGTAATCCCCGTGCGACGAAAGACCTGCTCTGCTCGGTCGTTCTGCTGCCGCAACCAGCCCACGTCCTGATCGTCGTACCACTGCCGGTAACCCGCATAAGCCGGCCGAACCGAACCATCAGCGGTGAGCATTTCGTCAAACGACGGACGGGCTTGTGTCTGCATGGCGACTCCCTGTTAACAGGGATAATGCTGCACCTGCGAAATAACGCAACCAAAATGTTGCAAATGCGAAAGGTGGAAAATTTGCTCGGTCACCTGATCGTGAAACCGCCAGAATCTAGGTGCTATATGCTCCCGTGACGAGATTCGAAACGTTACTTTTGCTTATATAAATCAATTAGTTATGCCACAGAGAACGTTGGATCCCGGTCGACTACCCTCCGCCACAGTTCATATCCAAATCCAAGAGCGCCTCGATGCGCCGGCCCCCAGCGGGCTGTTTCGCATGGCCGGTGGCGCCGCCTTCATTCCTCGGGGGCGCGGCGGAGCGACTTGGCGTGGTCTTTCATCTGGGCGTAGGCCGCTTCGCACCCTGCGGGGGTGAGCGAGCGGAGATACTGGCTGGCCTCCTTGTAGGTCAGGAAGGGCCTGCCATCGACAACGATCGGGACCAAGCGTCCATTGTAGATCCGGCGCAGGAAGCGATTTTGCGCTCTGGTCAGTTGCGGGTCATTTTCTTCCGTGACAGTCATTGTCCATCCTGCAGGTGAGGGCTATTCGCCATCCCAGCCACCGTCGCCGCAGGCAAGGCAGCCTGCGCAAAAAATGGGTAACAACCGTGTCAGCCACGCCGCACGATCTTTCCGAGCATTTCGCCCACTGCATCCAGATTTTCGGCGGCACGACCGCGGCTTCGCGGCGTCTGGGCATCGACGAGCGCGCCCTGCGCCGCTTCACGAACGGCGAGCGGCCCATCAGTGCCCGGTTGATGCAGGATACGGCGCATGCGCTGCGGGCTCTCATCGCTGAAGCCGGGGCGGCGGATGCCTATATCACCGGGGCCGCGCTCGAAGACTAAGCGCTGTGGCGGGTTTCCGTCACGATTCAGACGTCTAATCGACACTGAACTGTCGGCTCACCTTCATCGTTCCTACTTTGAAACGCCATCCAGCCGTCATCGACGCAGAGTAGCAGCCAGCCATCGCCCGATCCGGGCCGATGGGGGTTCATATGCGTTTCTCAGTCGCCGCCGTGCTGTTTCTTGGCGCTTGCGTCAGTGTTCCTAACCTGGCGCTAGGGCAGACGCCTGCGGCGGCGCAGGCCTTGCCGCCGCTGCGCTACATTGCCGAAGCGGACGCGGCGCCGGAGCGCGTCATGGCTGCGCCGCCGCGCCAGGGTTCGCTGGGGTTCGATCTTGATATGGCGCGCCTGCGCTTCACCATTGCGGCGGCAACGCCGCAGCGCCTGGCCCAGGCTGCGGCCGATGGTGACAACGAAACCCCGTCGGCCTTTGCCGAAGCCGCCGGGCTCAATTTCGAGCAACTGCCTGCAACGCGCGCCCTGCTGGCCGCAGTGTCCGTGGAGGCCGACGGCGTGGTCGAACGGGCCAAGCTGCACTTCGCCCAGCCGCGGCCCTATCAGATCGATGCCAGCCTGGCGCATTGCGGCGCCCCCAACCCGACCAAGGCGTTCAAGGGCTATCCCAGCGGGCACGCCGGGTTCGGGTATTCGACCGCCTGGGTGCTGGCCCGCCTGATCCCGGAACGCGCCCCCCAGATCCTGAGCCGCGCCGATGACTATGCGCTCAGCCGCGAAATCTGCGGCTCGCATTTCCACGCGGATACCGAGGCCAGCCACGTGATCGGCACGTTCGTGGCCGAACGCCTGCTGGCCGATCCGCGCCTTGCCAGCGCCCTCGCGGCGGCCCGCCGTGAACTGGCGGCGCGCACCGTCGCTCGCTGATCCGACTTTTCGATTTTCTCACATGAGGGATTTTTTCATGTCCGACCTGACTTTCACCGTGCGCGCCCTGCTGGCTGGCACGGCAACTGCCGCCTTGATGTTTTCCGCTGGCCCCGCCTGGGCGGGCGAGACGGCTACCGCCGAAACCGCTCCGGCGGCCGACCAGTCGACCACGGCCGATCAGGCTGGGCAGGCTAACGACAAGAACTCGCTGACCACGGCCGACATCATCGTGATCGGCTCGCGCGCCGCGCAGGTTGCACCGATCACCTCGTCGCTCGCCACGACCCAGCCGCAGGCCGCCGTCAGCCGCGAGTTCATCGATAATGCCAATGCCGGATCGGACTTCAACCAGCTGATCGCGCTGACCCCCGGGGTCTCGATCGCGGGCACGTCGAACGGGGCCGGCTTTGGCGAAACCAAGTCGGTGATCCGCGGGTTCCAGGACGGCGAATACAACGTCACCTACGATTCGATCCCCTTTGCCGACACCAACAACCCGACCCACCATTCGACCGCGTTTTTCCCCTCCAACACGATCGAGACGGTTGTGGTCGATCGTGGTCCGGGCAATGCCAGCCAGCTTGGCCAGGCCAGCTTTGGCGGCAACATCAACCTCTACTCGCGCGCGGCAGCTGATGAGCGCGGCGGCCAGCTTCAGGCTATCTATGGTTCGTTCGGCACCCTGATCGGGCGCGCCGAATACCAGAGCGGCAAGCTCGATAGCCTGGGCGGCGCCAAGATCGTCGTCGCGGGCCAGTTCCTGCGTTCGGATGGCGCGCTGACCCATTCGCCGGTGCAGTCGAAGAACCTCTATGCCAAGGAGGTGTTCCCGCTCGGCACGGCCAACACGCTGACCGTGATGAGCACCTGGAACCGCAATTACTACTACCAGTCGGACGTGACCAAGGGCAGCACCTGCGGCAGCGCGACGGCGGGGATCACCGGCTTCACGCTCGCTGCGATCGATGCCTCGGGCAATGCGCTGACCCAGCTCACGGGCGATCGCTGCGCGGCAACGTCGGACGTGGGGCTCTATGGCCTCAACTATGGCATGACCGACAATGTCCTGCTGGCCAGCAACTATGCCTACAACCGCACCGACAAGACCACCGACTTTTCCTACCTGCGCCTCCAGAGCGAGCTGGGTTCGGGCTTCTCGATGGACAATCGGGCTTACATGTATGGCTATACCAACAACACCATGTCGGGGAATGGCACGACCACGGTGGCCCTGGCCAGCGGCACCAATGTTCCGGTGTTCACCCAGCGTCCCGGCACGGTCGTGACCGGGTTCAGCGGGGCCGGCACTGCGGCTTCGCCCTATGTCGCGATCAGCGGGCCGGCAGCCGACGTGTCAGGCTACAACAAGATGAACAAGTACCGGGTGGTCGGCTATATCGGCCAGCTCAACTACGAGTTCGGGCTGGGCAAGGTCCGGCTTGGCGGGTGGTGGGAACACGCCAGCACCTGGCGCCACCTCTATGACTTCGATTGGACCGCCGGCCAGACCCCGAACTACAACGAGAAGTTCAACAACGGCAACGGCACGGCCGCTCAGGCTGCCTTGCCGCCGATCTCAGTCGCCAACATCAAGTACGATCAGAATTCGGGCTGGAACCAGTATCAGCTGTTCGGCGAATTCGAATTCCGCCCGATGGAAGGCCTGGCGATCACCCCGGGGGTGAAATACGTTCACTTCACCCGCTCGACCGATGCCCGGGTGCAGGCAACCTCGCGGTTCCCGGCCAATGCCGAAGCGACCTGGACCAAGACCCTGCCGTTCATGACTATCAACTGGCAGCCCACCGGCAACTGGTCGTTCTACGCGCAGTATGCCCAAGGCATGTATGTCCCCGACCTGTCGAGCTTCTATGCCTCGTCGACGACGACTTCGGCGGCGCTGACCTCGGCGCTGGATGCGCTGCAGCCGATGACCACCACCAACTACCAGGTCGGTACCGTGTGGCACGGCAGCAAGGTGTCGCTCGATCTGGATGGCTACATCATCAACGTGAACAACAAGATCGGCACCTGCACCACCACCGGCTGCGATACCTCGCTGCTCGTGAACATCGGTCAGGTGCGCTACAAGGGCGTCGAGGGTCAGGTGGCATGGATGCCGCTGACGGGCCTCACGCTCTATGCGAATGGTTCCTATAACTATGCGCACTCGGTGGTGACCGATGCGCAGGTCGCCAAAGCGCCGTTCACCACCAGCGCGCTGGGCATGGCCTACAACCACGAAGGCTGGCGCGTGTCGTTCAGCCAGAAGTTCACCGGCCCGCAATATGCCAACGAGTTCAACCGCAATCCGAACTTCCGGCTGTACCGCATCGCGCCCTACAGCACCGGCGAATTCGCGATCAGCAAGGAATTCGGCGAACTCTTCCGCATCGGCGCTTCGGTGTCCAACGTGTTCAACAGCCGCGCCGTCACCGCGATCTCGACCAGTTCCTCGGGCGCGCCGACGATCACGGTGAACGGGGTGAGCTATCAGAACGGCTATGGTCAGCTTGACCAGTTCAACTACCTGCCGCCGCGCTCGGCGCAGGTGGACCTGCGCATCAAGTTCTGATCCGCGCAGGCACGGTTCACAGCGAAGGCGGCGGCAGGAGCAACCCTGCCGCCGTTTTTTGTCTGATATTGATGGTCTGTGATCTGATCGGGCGCTGCGCCTGCTGTTACCGGCCCGGTCGCCCGCCCAACCCGCAGCTGCCTTGAACATTAGGCGGGGCTGACGCCAAGGCCCTGATCGTCTGTGCCTCGGCAGGCCATGATCCGGCGGAAATCGCGGCCAAGCCCACCGCGCAGCTGTTGGTTGCGCGGCTGGACTGACGCCGCAGGGTCAGGCCGGCAGCAGCAGCTTGAACTCGGTACAGCCCTGTTCGTCGATCCGGTTTTGCACTTCGCCGTGGTGGAGCAAGGCCACCTCGCTGACGATGAACAGGCCCAGGCCCTTGTTTTCGGGCGCAGCCTGCTTGCCGCGCACGCCGCGCTCGAACAGGGCGGGGTCGGGGGCGAACTCGTTTGCGGGCCAATTGGTTACGGTGATCGTCACCCGCATCAGCGCCTCATCAGCGCCGACGTGAAGCTTGACCTTGCGGCCCAGCTGCGAGTGCTTGAGCGCATTGTCGAGCAGGTTGCGGATCGCAAGGCGCAGCAGGATCGGGTCGGCCTCGGTAAAGATCGCGCGCTCGCCCAGTTCAAGCTCGACCTGGTTGCGCCAGTTCAGCCCCATGTCGCTGCAGGCCAGTTCGCACACCGCGACCACGTCGGTCGTGACCATGAGCGACTGCGTCTTGCGTTCCAGCATGCTGGAGCCAACGATCGCGTTGGATAGCGACAGCACGATATGGTCAATGATCGCCTGGAGCCGCTGCCCGGCCGCATAGTCGGGGCTGTTGCTCTGTAGCGTCATCATCACATCGTTTAAGGCGGCCTGGGCATTGTTGAACGGCTGGCGCACTTCGTGGGCCAGCACGTCGAGCAGCGCCTGCTTTTCGTCCGCCAGTGCGACCATTTCAACCGCGTGCTGTTCGGCCTGGCGAGTGATATTGATCTGCCGGCGCTGGCGCATCTGGCTGTCGAGCATCGAGCGGCTCAGCCGGGCCGCCAGCATCGCGATCAGGCAGATGTGGCAGATGATGTAATAGGCCAGCGAAATGATCAGGTTGGCCTGGGCCAGCCCGCTTTGCTGAAACAGGTAGCGCCCGTCCTGCACGTTGAAGCCGCGAACGCCGGCAGCGATGTAGTACAGGCAGATCACCATGGCGGCTGCCGCAAACAGGCCGCTGCCGTTCAGGCTGCGCCAGCGCGGTGAGCGATAGCACAAATAGGCCTGCCAGGCCGCGATTGTCGCTGCGACCACGCCCGCGCCGCCCAGGGTCAGGTTCACGGAGGTCAGTCCGTCGAAGGTCCGCGCCACCAGGATATATGCGGCGACCAGCGCGGCTCCCAGCAAGGCGGATCGCGCGCGCTGGTGCTTGCCGCTGAGCGACAAGACCTTGAACATGCTGGCGACCAGCACCATCGTGCCGGGAACCACATTGAGCTTGGCCGAAAACGGCACCGTCTGCATCCACAGCAGGGTGGTGATCGCAAACATCGAGGTGACGTTGCCGGCGATCCAGTAATAGGTGCCCGACCAGATGCGGTCGGTGCGCAGCAGCAGCATTCCCAGCGTGAAGGAAATGATGACGGCCCAGAAGATCCAGAGGATCGTCCGGACATCGAGCATCAGGATCACGCCGGATTGACCAGTTCGATGGCCCCGGACACCGCATAGCCCTTGCCGTGCATGGTGATGATCGGGGAGGGCTTGCCGGTGGCGCTTTCGATCTTGCGGCGCAGCCGGAACATTGCAGCGTCGAGATTGCGATCATCGGCGCTGGGGGCCACCTGGGCGATCTGCGCCAGTTCGGGGCGCGAGCGGCCCTTGTCGGCAGCCTGGGCGAGCGCGATCACGATGCGCTGCTCCAATGGTCCGAGCTTGATTTCATCCCCGCCCGGCGAGGTCAGCACGCTCTTGGCGCAATCGAGCGACCACGGGGCGTCGCGCCTGGCCGTGCCGGGGGCAAGGCGGCGGCTCAGCGAGGCGATGGCCTGGGCGATCTGATCGGCGCGCACGGGCTTGTTCACGAACATGTCGGCACCCGCGGCCAGTGCGGTGGTGAAGGCATCGGCGCCCATCCGGCCGCTGACCACGATGATCCCGGCATCGCCATTGGCGCGGATCATCGAAACCAGATCAATGCCGTCCATCCCGGGCAGCATCAGATCGACCAGGAAAATGTCCGAATTCAGCGCCTCCGCGTCGGCGAGAAACTCTTGCGCGGTGGTATAGGCCCGCACCGTGTGGCCCACCGACGAGAGATAGCGGCGCACGAAGAGCGTGTATTCCTCATCGTCGTCAATGACGCAGATGTTGTGGCTGACGGTAACGCTCATCGAATTCAAGTATCCCGAACACAGGGGCGGGGCAGCTGCACTATCGGTGGGCTGCCGTTCAAATTGGTAGCCCGGCACGACAGAGCAGGATTTCCGCCGTGCCGGCACAAAATTGCTCGATATCAGAACTAAGCTGCCGGTCATCATAATGTAATATGAAAAACCGGGCAATCCCCCCGGCGAATAGGCTTTTGCGGGCAAATTCCCTCAGGAAATCTGCATATATATCATAATGATGCAATATAAGATGCTATAAGAGTCATATGTTATATGTGATTGCACTTGTTGAAATCATATTATGATGCAAATAGGGCCGCCTTATCTGACGCATGATGCGCGTATGAGGTCGGTTTTGCAGCGCCTGGGTTCTCCCAATGGCGCTCATCCAGCCCTCTCGCGGTCAGGCCGAAGGGCTGATCCAGCGCGGTCGCGACGATCAGATGTGACGTTTCATTCAAGCAAAATCTGGTCGGGGGCACGATGACGAATTCAGCAAATCAAGCCAAGCGCGGGCGCATTGTGGCCTTGTCGAGCGGATCGTCGGCGATTGCCTTTGCTGCGGCGATGATGGTTGTGCCGGCATCGTCCGCTCAGGCGGCGGCCTGCAGCACCAGCGGCAACAGCGTGAACTGCACCGGCCCCGTGACGGTTTCGACTGGCACCTATACCAACAGCGGCACGATTACCGGCGGGCTCAACGCAGTTTCGGTGCCCAGCAGTGGTACAGTCACCACGCTGACCAATACCAGCACCGGAACGCTGTCGGGCGTTGATAATGGCGTTCAAAACGATGGCACGATTGCCACGCTGAGCAACAGCGGCACGATCGACGGTGATGGGGCCTGGGGCATTTTGAACGGCGGCGGCGCCACGATCAACACCCTGACCAACACCTCGACCGGCGTCATTTCGGGCGGTCAATCCGGCCTCAACAACCTGGGCACGATCGACACGCTGACTAACAGCGGCACGATCGAAGGTACCTGGTCGTACACCGGGATCTGGAACCACGGTCCTGGCTCTATTGTGAACCTGACCAACAATGCGGGGGCGGTCATTTCCGGCGCCAGCGCCGGCATCTTCAACGAAGGTTCGATTACGACGTTGACCAATGCCGGGACGATCAGTGGCGGCGTTAGCGGTTTGCATACTGTCGCCGCTACGCCCGCGATCAACAACCTCAGTGGAGCCACGATCGGCACCCTCACCAATACCGGACTGATTGGTGGAACCAACAGTAGCGTTGCCATCTGGAATAACTCGGGTGCCACGATCGGCACGCTGAACAACGATGTGGGCGGCACGATCACCGGAATTACCGCAGGGGTATCGAACGCGGGTGAGATCACTACACTCACCAACGCGGGCTTGATCACGGCCGGTACCGGTACTGGCGATGCCCTTGTCAACAGCGGGCTGATCAATACCCTGACCAATACCGGCACCATTGGTCATGCCATCGGTACCGATGCCACCAATCGATTTGGCATCAACAACATCGCTGGCGGCACGATCAACACCCTGCTCAATGATACGAGCGGCGTGATCCGTGCGTTCAAGTACGGCGTCAACAACGATGGGACGATCGATTCGCTGACCAACGCCGGCCTCATCACTGGCGGCGACACGGGCCTTGCCAACAATGGCACTATCACCACGCTGATCAACAGCGGCACGATCGAAGCCACGACCGCCTATGATGGCATCTGGAACCTTGGCAACGGCACGATCACCACGCTGACCAATGCATCGTCCGGTGTAATTTCAGGGGTTTCAGCCGGCGTCTACAACGACGGCACGATTGGTGCCTTGACCAACAATGGGCAGATCAACAGCAGCGCTTCGTATGGCATCCTGAACTACGGTACGATTGCCGCGCTCGCCAATGACGGAACGATCA
>Ga0228701_1002234_pt1 | contig 11826 bp, 21 predicted proteins | sample McNCre117_Aug_MG_2_FD_178017 | JGI IMG/M metagenome (GOLD analysis project Ga0228701, IMG submission 178017) | Freshwater microbial communities from McNutts Creek, Athens, Georgia, United States - 11-17_Aug_MG | ecosystem: Environmental > Aquatic > Freshwater > Creek | place: USA: Georgia...
AAATATTTTTTAGTTGCTGCCATTGATCCACTTCTCCAACTCAGGTTTCAACATCACACCAGACTTACGCTTAACTTCAACATTCTCGTCAAGCATAACCATCATTGGAATTCCTCTGATATTGTAATGCTGGACTATCCAACTATTGGTTTCGTTGTCGATATCAATTTCTTCGATGATAACATCAGTATCAACCTTCTTTAGTTCGTTTGACAGGGTCTTGCATGGTTGACACCAATCAGCATAAAATTTCAATACTCGTCTCATTGTTACCTCTTAACTGTTACGCCAACGCTCTTTGTAGCTGACGAAGTTGATACAATAGTCTTTGATCCTTGGCTAGAAGGAATTGATTCTGTTCCAGTAGAATTGTAAGCAGTTGCATAGAATGTATGCACACCTGCTCCCAGATTTGTAATCTGTATGCTATTATACTGCGAATCGATGGTAGAACGCAAGACATTTCCACTAGTTAGTACCTCATATATCCTGAATCCAGCTAAGTCTGTAAGCTGGGATCCATCCGAATTGATATATGGAGGTTGCCAAGATAGAGTAGCAGTGCTATCAGTTGAAGTAGAACACTTTAGAGAGTATGTCGTGGAATAAATGATTGGACCAACGGTCTTTGTTCCAGATAATCCTACAGTACCATTCCAATTAGCATCGACTGGAATAGAAGATGCTGTGCATACATTTGCTCCAGTCGATGACCACGTTAGGGTTGGAGTTACTGGAGCACGACGAGAATTTACAGTAGCAGATAGATTGACAACTGGCGCTGCAATAGAGACGCCAGTTGTCATCACACAAACAATCATAGCAATCAAATTTTTCATAACAATCACCTATAAATTAGTTAACAGTAAATGATGCTGGAGCAGCGGGCTTCTTCTGAACAGATAGTGAAACAGTCTTGTTTGCAGACTGAGTGGCTACGATAGTCTTTGATCCTTGATTCGAACCAGCAGACTCTACACCACTTGAATTGTATGCAGTAACATAGAATGTGTGAGTACCAAGGGAAAGATTAGGAACAGTCGCAGAGGTTACAGTGCCACCAGCGATGGTGCTAATGAGAGTGGGAGTAGTTCCTACCATTTCATACACCTTGAATCCGCTTAGATTCGTGACTGTAGTTCCATCCGTATTCAGCGTTGGAGCTGTCCACGTAAGAGTTGCAGTCGTATCTGGTGCTGTCGTACATGTTAGGGTATATGTCGTTGGCACAAGAATTGGAGTAACTGCAAGAGTTCCTGATGTTGCTACAGGTCCTGTCCACTTAGTATCCGACGGACTCGATGATGCAACACAACTAGCTACACCAGTCGAGGACCAGGTTAGCGTAGGAGTGATTGGTGTAATTAGCGTATCTGTAGCTGCACTAAGCGTAACAGTAGGTACAGTCTGACTGAAAGCAACTACTGGTAGAAGTGCTAATAGAGTGAATAACTTTTTCATCCTGATTTCTTTTCCTTTTCGTATTGAAGTGTTTTGTCCATAAAATAATACATAACACCAGCTAAACACAGTGATAATGTAAACATGAGAGCAATTGCCAACATAACCTATCCTTCACATGCTATGCAAACATCGTCTTCCTTTGCCAGTGCCTTGAGATCGATTTCCTTTATCACTTCTCGCTCGATCTTCTTAGCAACTCTATCTGCCTTTCCAATCTTCTCAGAACGGCAATAGTACATCGTTTTGCAACCCTGCTTCCAAGCTTGAAAGTGAACAGCATGGATGTACTTGATAGAACTGTCTGGTCTAAAGAAAACGTTTAGACTCTGTGCTTGATCTATATATTCTTGCCTATCAGCGGCATGTTGAACTACCCAACGCTGATCGATTTCCATTGCAGTCTTGAACACTTCCTTTTCATCATCAGTCAACTCATCGACCTGATTGACCGAGCCATCGTTAGCAATGATCTGACGCCAGATATCCGATAGCTTTTCTTCATCAGAAACCTTTTCCTTCAATAGTGCATCGAGGAAACGATTCTTGTTGAGATGCGCACCCGAAAGAGTATCCTGACGATAAGCATTCGCACGATAAGGTTCAATGCTTGGGCTAGTGTTATTCATGAGAATCGAACTAGAGGCATTCGGTGCGATAGCTTGCATATGACTGAACCTACGTCCAGTTCCCTTAGCGTCTGGGGCTTCACCGCGTTCTGTACCAAGTTCAAGATTAGCTTCATCAAGCTTCTTCTTGATATGCTTGAAAATTCTATGGTTAGCACTTACTGCCAAAGCTGATTCCCAAGGCAGTGAATTTTTCTGTAAATATGCGTGAAAACCCAAAGCACCAATACCGATGCTGCGTTCACGGCTAGCAGAATATTTTGCTCTTGATATGCTATCAGGAGCATTAGTAATGAAATAATCCAAGACATTATCGAGCATCTCAGCCAAGTCCCGAAGAAACAGTTTGTTATTTTTCCAAGCATCGTAGTGCTCCAAATTTACGGAAGACAAACAGCAAACAGCAGTACGCTTATCATCGGTAGGAAGAATAATCTCAGAACAGTTATGTACTAGAATTCCATTTGCGTAGAAATTGTGCGCGTTCTCCACAGTGACATCATATACTTTTTCTTTTTTAGTTAGTCTTTCAATTCTTAGCATGTTTTCCTCTACTAAATGTTCTACCTCTAGTATATCCGCTAGGAGGCATATCGCTCATATTTAATTGGATATCCGACGACCCATTTGTATACCAGCATTTTTGTGAATTATTTTTCCTGAGTCGATCTCTTAACTCTGGCGACCTATAGTGATTTATGATATGTAGATTTAGGCGTTTAGCAATTTCTTCCTGACAAACTCCCCATCCACCGCCATTAAATCTATAACTTCCCTTAAAAATATTTGGGAAATTCGGAATCATAGATTTAATAGTATTAAATGACGGAACAAATGTATATTTTTCTTCTGTCAATTTTATACAAGCCATAGTCACCAATTCGTCATCTGTATATCCAGACCACTTACCGTTTCTATTTCCTTGCACGGAATCAGTCACATTCATTAACCAAGAATCATATTTTTCTTTAGGTACGATCCATCCTCCACAACCACCTTTAGTTGAATTATATCCAACATCAAAATTCATTGTATTGTGTTCAGATATTAATTCCTCTTCAACTTTTCTTACAGAATCTATGTCCCCAGAATAAACTTGTTCGAACAGAAACGCATCTATACCATGTTTTCTTATGGCTTGATGGAATCTTAAATTCGATCCTTGTTTAGCAGAACTAGCATGGGCTGCTTTTCGCTGTTCAAGAGTTCTTGATGTTTGCCCGAAATATATTTTTCCATTGATGTTATTTGTCGCTCTATAAACTATTGCCATCATAATCCCCAATTCGTCGGTAGTATTATATTTATCTTCCGACGAATTTCAAGGAATCATTTTCCGTCAATTCTCCAGCCTTCACCCAACCTCTATTAGTAGTGTATATCTGATGATCTTCGGTGCAAGTGATACTATATCCAGTATCTTCATCTGTGATTTTCATCACTTCCGCTTCAGGGTTGGTCATACCCCAAGCAACAATCGGGAAAAAATCATCGCGACCTGTTGTAAGGTCTCTGCCCCAAATAAAGCACTGTCCGATCTCATTTAGGTAATTTCCAACTTTCTCAATCTCACAATCAATAATTTCACCAGAAGGAAGTTTAATTGTTACTTCGGCATCGGCAGTAACGCATAAATTGGACTGCTTGATTGAAAGACCCAGATCCTTCTGGAACTGAGGCATAGCACGATTAGATGTATCGATGAAGTGTAGATAAGGCTCACCAGTCTGCATACGCATTTCTAGAATACGCTGCCAAAGATCCTTAGCAGATACAGTCTCTCTCACAGAACCATCATGCGGATCTTTCAGATCCCATGAGTCATCAACATCATGTTCCAACATGCACTTCTCGATAATGTGCATGAAGTCATCAGTGATATTGATGCCGTGATGAAGATTCAGGCAACGCATGTTCTGGTCGCCTGTGGGCTTTCTCATTTCTAGGAAAAGAAGTATATCAGGATGACTAATATCAAGATAAGCGGCATAACTGCCACGACGAGTGCGACCTTGACGATAAGCAAGCGAACTAGCGTCGTAGGTACGAAGATGAGGCATAACACCGACAGACTTATCATCAGCAGAGCGGATCCCAACACCTATGCCAACTCCGCCGCCGAGCATGGAAAGCCAATTGACCTCAGCGAGACAGTCAACGAGTCCTTCTGATGAGTCGTGGAGATAGGGGAGAAAACATGAGATTGGGAGCCCACGTTTGGAACGCCCGAACGATAGAATCGGAGTTGAGTAAGAAAGCCACATCCTTGATGCATAGTCATATAGTCTTTGAGCGTGGTCTTGGTTTGATGCAAAGGCACTTGAAACATAAGCAAACCTCTCTTGTGGTGAAGTCTCAGATTCCATCATATAGGACTCTCTCATTCTAGTAAGTCCTAAGTTATCGAATAGGGAATCTCTAGTCAAATCAATGTCGATGTTGTATTTGTTGGTCATGGATTATCTCTGATTTTTGCCTTAGGTGCTGGATATATATTTGCTTCTGGACTTGATTGTTGTGTGCTAGTTGATCTTTTATTCATAAGTCTAGTCGGGCATTGTGGATGAGCGCATACATGACCTAAAGGCTCTCCATTCGAACAAATACCACACACTTCACACCCTAATGGGAAGTCATACTTCTTTGGTGTAAATTGATTGAATGGTTCACATGCGCTAAGTAATTGCTTTTCTATAGCTGCCTTAGCTGCTTCCCAGCCATCATCAAATCCCTTTTGGTAGTCTGTTCTTTCATCCATAATCAAATCTTCTTGATAGTAGGAAAGACTTCTGCGATGATTTTGCCACACTCAATAGCAACTTCTCGATGTTCCTTTTGAGTTCCGTTATCCGATCGGAGTTGGATGTAGTGAATCCATGAACGAAGAGTCCCTGCCATATAGAGTCTTGATTCAATCAGACCTTCTGGAAGAACAGCGCGAGCCTGTTCTTTAGCGATACCGTTGTTGATTGCCCAATCATACACATTCTTAGCATGATCGGACAATAGAAGCTGTCGACCTTCCCATTCTTCCTGAAGTTCCCAATCGTTGACTTCGATACTGTTCTGACGATTCTTCGTGTCCTGAAGTCTAGCTTCGCGCTTTACGAAGTTTAGATCTTTAGTGGGATCAGCATAACGCTGTGAAAACTCCTGGAAGCTAAAAGAACGATGGCGTAGAATCTGTCGAGCGATATCTCGCGTAGTCGTAATCTCTAGTGTCAGAGAGACCATTTCTAATGGGCTCCAGTGCTTGTTTTCGATAAGGTATCTGATAAGCTTATCATTATCAGGATTGTTCTGATTGGCAGGATTACTCACGCGAGCGCAGTATGCTACGATATCCTGCAGACTCTCAAAGTTAGTCTCACTCCAAAATTCATCCGACACTTGACTAAAACACACTAATCGCACATTCATACTAACACCTCTTCCAATTCATAAACTTCAATCTTGCAGCTGGACCTTTATATATGTTGTTCTCGATAGCAGACATGTAATCGTATCCAGAAACAGCCATATCGTTAATGTCTTTGAATTCAACATCAGATGGCCAGATTACTACCTGATGACCAGCTTCTACAGCTTTACCTATTTGTGATACTATGTCTTTATTACGAGGCTCATTGTCAAAAATGAGGACACAGTCACTACTGCCCAAATATTTTGGAACACTGCCCAAGTTACTATCGCCACTGGCAACACAATTAGGAACGAAGAAGGAATCGAACTGCCCTTCGCAGACATAAATCCTAGCTTCGCGTGACACTCTTTGCAGTCCGAATAACTTTTTTTCATCTGTTACCTTCACAGTCATATAACGAAGTCTAGTAGAATCTCCCAACGCACGACCTGCTACATTGGTGACTTCACCAGACTCATTCTTATATAGAAGAACTATGCGATCATCCTCAGGGAGATCTTTCTTATTGTGGTCAGGAAAGTCCCTGTCCATGAATTCCTTGAAGTTCTCAGTATAGTATATTTCGTTCCAAAAAGCAACTGGTATTCCACGTGTTTCGATGTATTCTCTCGCGTAGTGATCTTCTGGTAGAGAGTCGATTGACTCCAATGAAATTTTAGATATCTTGGCGAATTTCTCTAGGGCATTACCTCTGAGTTCATCAAAAGTCGGTTTCTTATAGTTGGAATGTCCATTGTCGCCAGCCGCATACCTCTCAAGCACATATTCTTTGTATGACGTTTGGTCTATCGATTTCAGGAAGTTGCCGAACGTGGTAGAAACCGCGCAGTTGTGGCATCTGTAATAGTAATCATTACCCTTGCGATAAACGTACCCGCGAGCCTTGATCTTATTCTTCTTAGAATCTAAGCAGAATGGGCATCTGAAATTGAACAGGTCGCTGTTCTTTTGCTTATATAATTCCAGTTTATGGGAAACCATACCTAGGAACTTCCGATCAACATACACACTCATTCACATCACCAATATCACAGTAATGGTACTAGTATACACCGTACCAAAGCAAAAGTAAACTACTTACTACTATTATGTTCGTAGTGGTTTTTCAGGTGTTCTTCTAATGAAAAAACTCTCTTTTCCAGGTTATCTATCCTAGAATCCCTAGAAAGAATAGCATTCGATAGTGCTGTATCCACATTATCACTTCTATAACTCTTATGCACAACATCATAAACGATGAACATACACGAAATCGCAACAGCATAAGATAGAGCATCTAATAGGGTGAATCTTTTTTTCAAACATATTAGTGTCCTCCACTAATTATATCCAATTTCGAAATTACCCATCCAACAACAGCAGCTCCTCCCATAACAATCCAGCGCCATCTATTCAGTTCGTCAATTTTCTTATTTTCTATTCGATGCTGCTCTTTCATATCAGATCGCATTCTTTCGATCTCCGACATGATCTTCTTCTCAACATCTTCTATCTTAGAATAGACGTCCTTTAGATCATTATGTGTGGCGGATCTTCTATCTTCTACCATCTCTTCCAACTTATCTAATGTAGAATCAAATCGCTCATAGTATTCCTTATAAAAAGATGTCTTTTCTTTTAGACCAGCAACATCCTGCTCAAGTCTAGCTGTTCTTGACTCTAGATCGTGTCGCTTATCGTCTATGTATCTAATAAGCGAAGTTTGTGAAAATTTATCCGTATCAGAACTCATTTCCACGGCTTCTTCAGTTTACGATTTTCGTTTTGCGCGTCAATAGATTTCTTTGTCTCCAAGAAATATTGCTGCAGGCTTGTTAGTTGCTGGGCGTTTTGGAGACAGATGGAGTAGTTTCCAAGGATGACTGCAAGGGCTTGATTGTCTTTAGTATCTGAGGCGGTCGCATCAGTAACTCTGGCGGAGTCTGGTAGACTATTTCCGGGACTAACCGCTTGGTCATGAAGGTACACCCAGCCATTAGATAGATTGTACTGAGAAGGAACAGCATTCTTGGCTTGATCGACATAAACATACTCTTTCTCCTTGACAACCTTTATCTTGTCAACATATTCAATAACAACCTTTTCTTTGATTTTTGATTGTTCTTTTTCTAGATCTGCTTTTAGCTTTGTTGCTTCATCAACAAGAGCCTGTATCTTAGCTTCACCCTCAGCAGTACCAACATCATGTCCTTTCTTGAACGTATATCCAAATATGCCAATGACTGCTACAGTCGCGGCAATGATTTTGAAATGTGTTGGTATTAGCGATATCATTAGTTACACCACGATTTCTTTGCGCCGCCATTGTAGGCTCTAGCTAGATTGTTTTTGATTAGTATGCTGCTAAGTTTTTCGCCATCAATGAGTACATCACCAAGAACTCTACCACCGTATTTGTCCCAGTCCTTTACTTCTATCTTCACGCTACTCGCTTTATTTAGAGTCTGACGAACGAATGCAGATGCAGCTAATCCAGCAGCAGCTTCTTTCTCACACTTTGCTCTAGGTGCTTTCTCAGGTGTATCTACTCCAAGGATTCGAACTTTCATAGTCGAACCTAATTCTGGAGGCAGATAATTGGCTTCGACAGTTACAGTGTCGCCATCCACGACACGAACTACCTTCCAATCATATGGATTAGATAATCCGATAATAGGCAATAGTAGTGAGATTAGAAGTAGGATTCTCATTATTTGCCTCTAGGCGTAAACTTCTCTAGTGCTGCACCGCCGATGCCAGCGATTACAATATACATCATGGATTCATACATGAATTCCAAAACAATCTTGCCCCAGAACATGTTTGCGACAAATCCAATTGCACATAGTAGAAATGCTATAGATGCTATAAGTCTCTTTGATGATAGACCACCGTCTACATCGGACATAAACTCTCTTGCCGTCATCTGAATTTCCTTTAGCATAAAACCTCTTTTAATTTCTCATAGTATTTCTTACGCTCATCAAGCCCAATAGTGCCGCCATTTATTCGCTTAGTCATATTTATAATATCGTCAGAGTCGCAGTAAGTATTTATACTATTCTCTGTCCAAAACCAAATTGCCGACTGAATAGCACCTGAAGGTGTTTCAAGATAAGCAGGATTAGTCAGTAGATGTTGTTTGATTGCAACACCACATTTATCGTAGTTTGTCTTTCCAGTTAGCTGAATAAGACCTCTGCCTCTGAACGTGAACCCGTCGCCAGAAGCTTCGTCTCCGTTACCCATTCTATTAGCATAGACTCTATTGCCAATTTTGATAGGATTACGCTCATACATGACAGCGGTAGTTTCGTCTGGAAAATACTTCTTGAAAGTACCCATCAAACCCTTCGCGCTGTAATTTAGATTCTCCACAAAATGATTGAATGATCCAGATTCATGTCCACATTGAGCCAAGAATCCAGCAAGCCTATTCTTCGTGTTGATGTCTGATCTAGCCAGTTCGAAATTCAAAGTCTCAATGAATCGATCCAGTTCTAGGTTCTTTCTAGCTAGAGGAAAGACTTGGAGTAGTTGTTCTTTTGTAATCATTTTATCTCGCTACTTGAGTGACTGTTAGAATCAAAGATGGTATCGCTGGACCAAATGAGGTTAACGTAGATCCTTTTACTTTTAGAGATACGTCAGAGACAGCCCACATCAACTGAAAAGAGTCGCCAGCGCTCATGGGCAACACAAAATTCCAAGAGGGAACAATGTTGCCATTATTAGTGTTGACTGTAAATATAGAAGCTGAGTTGGGAACATCTACTCCATTCTTTCTAGGCCAAATATAAATGTCAGACTTCGATGATGTTAGTGATGTCACTTGTAACGAAAATTGATAATTGTATAGTCCAGAGTATTCGGCAATGATGTTGTTATTAGATCCTAGTACGTGTCCGCTAGAAAAATCTGTGTTGTTTATATGCACAACTGTTGGAGTATCTATAGCTGATGCAACATGGTCATTTGCTCCAATATCACTGAAAACTCCATAGTACAGTCTAGGATACAATGTTGGTCTAACTAAAATAACACCAACAGATGGATCTTTCTTCACGACAACTGCGATGGAGATAGATGCATTTGGAGGTGTAGGTTTTATGTTTGTCATCTTACCTGGAATAGTTGGATGCATCCAGAGTAGATCTCCCTGATTCCAAGTTTCTGATACATCTGATCCTGTTGTATTCATGTCATGTACTTTACCCAATACAGTAACTCTGCCCACATTGTTATTTGCAACGTCGGCGGTCATTACACCTATTGTGAATATAGGATCGAACGTAGAGTTTGCTGTAGCCAGTACAGCCAGAGGATTATCGTCATCAATACCTCCAAACGCAACAACTGTGCCATTCAATAAAGTAGAACCAGACCAATTTGTAATTTTGATGTACTGCTCTAGTCCAACCTGAAGATTAGTTCCATCTGATTGTCTAATATCTAAACAATCTTCTGTATTATTCCAAGCAAGAGTTCCTTCTGGTGGTTCATAAGTTAGTGGTGCAGTATTCAACTCGATGTGGTTGATGTCTCTTGGTACTGTATGATCGTCTAAGTCAGCAAATCGAACAACACCGGTGCCACCTCCACCCCAAGAAAGAGTGCCCATCTTTTGCATAACTTCGGATAGCTGTTTTCGAATTCCATCAATCTCTTTAGACTGTAGATTCGGTAGAGTGCTTTTAGTAAACTTAGGATTAGAAAGAGCGTTCATGGTTTGTTGAACGATATCTTGACTATCGGGAACAATATTAGTTTTAGCTGAGTCATTAGGAATAGAATCAGCTTCAACTAGAACCTCTTCTTTTAGGATAGGAGCAGTAAAGAACTTCGTATTGAGTAGTTCCTCTTTGCGAATAGACTCTTCCAGATCCAAGTCTGGCTGACCCATATTCCTTGCCATTCTAGCAAGCAGTTTCATCTCATCAAGATTTTTCATCACTTCGTCTTAGTTTTGTTTCTGAAATCTTTGAACGTAATTAGCTTCTTACGCTTCAGGACTGGTGGCTGACTTCTTACAATAGGACTATCTGGTGGAAACCCAGCTATTCCAACTCCAGTGTTCATCGCTGGCGCATCTTCTTTGATTTTGTTTGACATTATTCCAATCCTAAGTTACAATAACTGTGTTGTCTTTCAGAGATAGGACTATAGATTTCTTAAAGTATCTGCTATAGTTGTATCTATAGGAATATCACTTGATCTAATGTTAGTTCCTTTGATACCGACAACGATATCTGGCATAGCATTTAGTAGCACTAGAAATGTTTTCAAGCTAGAATAGTCCTTTTCATCTAGCTTATAGAATAGCAATCTAGTCCCAGCTTCAACACCGAACATATTGTAGATGATACTGATATGATTCAATATCAGATTCCTTCTCAATTCACCGTTTACTCTGTATCTCTGGAGTAATCGTTTGACGTACATGAACGTCCTATAATCTTCATTGAACTCACTCTTGATATAGTTATCGTAGTGCTTGATAGCGTATATCAGAGCAGTTTCATCATTTAGATCTTCTGTCATGCGTACTCTGAATCGTTTCCACTATCATCGTCTCTTCTAGCAGGTGGAGTCCAAGGCTTCTGTTCCTCAGTCTCAGCTTCCGACTCTTCATCATCTTCGTCCATAGACATCAGGTCGTCCAACTCTTCTTCGTCTACGATTTGAGCGTAGCCTTCTACTAGATTGTCGTCGCCTGGATTATGGCAGATATAGAGATAAAGACCACTAGTTCCTAGTGTATAGACTGTCTCAGCTTCTTCCGATAGCATAGGCATTTCTACACTTGCTGGTAGAATTATGCCATATCTCTCAGCAGTGCCACGAATTGCATTCATAAAAACTGAACTATTTGAGAAAGGATTTAGAGTGATTGCATCTAAATCTTCATTCAGCTTATCGACATGAGATTCTAGAATAGAAGAGTCTGTATCGATGTTCAGTTTTTCTTGTTCACTTAGATAGTCTTTGAAACTAATTATTGTCATTGTCGTCTCCAGCAGTATGTGCGCCAGGCGATCCTTGATCGTGGTGGGTTTCAATCGCAGGCTTTGTATTTATCCTGTTCTTGATGCCCTTATACTTAGCTATGATCTTTTCGGCACGACTGATGTCAGGATCCTTTTTAGATCCCTTGGAGACTTTTTTAGCTTCCTTGGATGCTTCTTTGGAAATATTCTCCATCACTTACCTCTTTTCGCGCTATAGTATGCACCTAGAGCCATATTCATACGCTCTTTCTTGCTTTTACCAGCAAACTTAGGATTATCCGAAGCTACGAAGTCGCTGATCCACTCAGATGGTGCATCATACTTA
>Ga0228701_1002236_pt1 | contig 11821 bp, 10 predicted proteins | sample McNCre117_Aug_MG_2_FD_178017 | JGI IMG/M metagenome (GOLD analysis project Ga0228701, IMG submission 178017) | Freshwater microbial communities from McNutts Creek, Athens, Georgia, United States - 11-17_Aug_MG | ecosystem: Environmental > Aquatic > Freshwater > Creek | place: USA: Georgia...
CAGGCGCAATGCGCAAAATCAAACGCGAATCAAACGGTGTGGGAATCAGGTAGTCGGGGCCAAACGACAGCTCTTTGCCCGAATACGCGCTGGCCACTTCTTCGCTGATGTCGGCCTTGGCCAAGTCAGCAATTTCGCGCACGCAAGCCAGCTTCATGGCTTCGGTGATCTTGGTGGCGCCGCAGTCCAAGGCCCCACGGAAGATGTAGGGGAAACACAGCACGTTGTTAACTTGGTTGGGGTAGTCCGAGCGGCCTGTGGCAATGATGCAATCTGGCCGTACGGCCTTGGCCAACTCGGGACGAATTTCAGGCTCCGGATTGGCCAGCGCCAAGATGATGGGTTTGTCGGCCATGCTCTTGACCATGTCTTGGGTCAGCACGCCAGGGGCCGAGCAACCCAAGAACACATCGGCACCGTTGACGGTGTCGGCCAGGGTGCGCAGGGTGGACTTTTGCGCGTAACGCGCTTTGCTGTCGTCGTAGCCGCCGGGTCGACCTTCGTAGATCAAGCCTTTGGAGTCGCAGACAAAAATATTGTCACGGTGCACGCCCAAGCCCACCATCACATCCAGGCAGGCCAGAGCCGCTGCGCCGGCACCTGAGACGGCAATGCGCACTTTGGCAATGTCTTTGTTCACCAACTCCAAACCATTGAGCAGCGCCGCCGCCGAGATGATGGCGGTGCCGTGCTGGTCATCGTGGAAGACCGGAATACTCATGCGCTCGCGCAGTTTTTGCTCGATGTAGAAGCACTCGGGTGCCTTGATGTCTTCTAAGTTGATGCCGCCCAGGGTGGGCTCCAAGGCCGCAATGATTTCCACCAGTTTGTCGGGATCGCGTTCGGCCAGTTCGATGTCAAACACATCAATGCCGGCAAACTTTTTGAATAGACAGCCTTTGCCTTCCATCACCGGCTTGCTGGCCAAGGGGCCAATGTCGCCCAGGCCCAGCACGGCGGTGCCATTGGTGATCACGCCCACCAGGTTGCCGCGGGCGGTGAATTCAGAGGCCAGTGAGGGATCGGCCTCAATGTCTAAGCACGGGTAGGCCACGCCAGGGGAATATGCCAGCGACAAGTCGCGCTGGTTGGAGAGTGGTTTCGTGGGGGTGACTGAAATCTTGCCGCGTGTGGGGAAGCGGTGGTATTCGCGGGCAGCGTCGCGCAAGGCTTGCTCAGCGGCAGAAATAGGCTTGGACAAGGGATGTCTCCTGTGTAGTTGTTCTATTCAGTCGAAAGATAACCTGCTTTGCGCGTGTTTTTTGTGGCGCGTTGACACGATTTTTTACATGTAAATCAAATTGTTATTAATTCGTACTCACTATTTGCTGTTTTTATTTTTGAATTTAATGCTTTTATCAATTATTAAGGGTTATTTCCCAGCGACGCGTGTGCTCTAAATTGCGCGTCGTTCCGCCGATTTAACTAAATTGGCGGAATTGAGGTCACGCTGGGTAAAACCTAGCATCAAAGCAAATTTGTTGATTTTTAACGTTTGTTTTGAGAGGTTGAAACCATATGGCCATCTTGTTTGCCGTGCTGATTGGCTGGGCCAGCATTTTGCAGGCTTGGGGCGGTGTTGTCGTCGCACAGCCCCAAGAGCTGCCTTGGCATTTGGGCGCTTTGAATGCATCAGCCGCATCTGCGCCCGCATCGCTGAACACCGCAGGTGTCAAGCCGGGCCCACATCCCGTGGTCGTGGCTGTGATTGACAGCGGGGTGCTGGCCCAGCACCCCAGTTTGCGTGGTCGTTTGCTGCCAGGTTATGACATGTTGTCTGCACCTTACAACGTGAGGGGCGGTCGCTCCCCTGATTTCGCTCCAGACCTGCGCGATGCGCGCTGTGGTGATCGCGTGGCAACCGGGCCCTTTCGCACCCACGGCACCGAGGTGGCCAGTTTGATCGCAGGCAACGGTTATGAGGGTGTGGTGGGGGTCAATCCCAGTGCCCAAATTGTCCCTGTGCGTTTGTTTGGCTCCTGCCAAATGGGGCGTGCCGATCTGCTTGACGCCCTGGCTTGGGCGGCGGGCTTGCCCGTGGCGGGGGTACCTGTCAATCCCAACCCGGCGCGTGTGATCAACCTGAGTTTTTCGGGCGGCAAAGCCGTCTGTGGACCTGATTTACAGCACGTCTTGAACCGCATTGCTGAAAAAAACATCTTTGTGGTCGCTGCGGTGGGCAATACCTTTGGCAAAAAGTTGGCCGAACCTGCCAACTGCGACGGCGTGATCTCGGTGGGCGCGGTGGATTCAGAAAACAACATCGCCAACTACTCAGCGCTCGATGCACGCACGCTGGTGTATGCCCCGGGCGGCGGGCAACGCTTGTCGGGCGATGCGCCTTGGGATGTGAACAAATTAAAAGTTGGCACCTATGACCTGGACATCACAGGTGACGAAACACCCGCCGCATCGTGGCGTGGTGTGGGCACCAGTTACGCAGCGCCCTTGGTGTCGGGCTTTGTGTCCTTGTTGCTGTCGTGGCACCCCCAGCTCACGCCGACTGATTTTGTGCAGCAATTGCCCCTGTTTTCACGCCCAGTCAAGCCCAGCGAACAGTGCCCAGACTGTGCGCCACGTAGCTTGACCATGCGATCGGAAGCTCAAAACTAATGTATTTGTATAAAAATTTACAATAATACTTTAATTTATTTTTTAATTAATGAGTTAGTATTTAATGATTCAAATTTGCCAATTCATCTCAATTGGCAAGGTTCATTGAATCTGTTTGCTCAAAGCATGAGCGATCAGGTCGTATGGAGGGGAAGTCATGAAATATGCAGCTCATTTTTATCCTGGATTCGGTTTGGCGAGCGCCTTGCAGCGCTGGGCCTCTGACGTCCTGGCGGTCGCTTACGCACGCTGGCGTTTCAAGATTCGCTGGGAAAAAGTGCAGGCACGCGAACCTGAGACAGACACGTTCAATGTGCACCAGGCCTTGCGGCTTGCGTTGGCGCAGTCTGGCATTCATCTCAAATTTGAACCCTGGTCTCACCTGAATGAGGAGGGCTTGTTAGGAATGGCTGTGTGGGTGTGTTGGCCCCAACCCGATGGCCGTGTGTTGCAGCGCTCGGCCGCAGATTTTGTGGAAGAGGCCAGCCAAGATGGCTTGTTTTTGCCATTGGCCGATTGGGTGTTGGAAACCGCCTGCCAGCAGGCCGCCCACTGGCAACGCGCGTATGGCCCCTTGGTGTTGGCGTTGCGTATTACAAAGCACCAGCTGCAAGATCCCCATTTTTTCAACCAAGTCCGCAGCATCTGTGACGCTGCACAGTTCCCGCATCAGTCCTTGGTGTTTGAGGTGGATGCACGCGAGGTGGCGCAAGACTTCACGCAATCGATGGCCAACATCCAAACACTGATTGGACAAGGTTTGCGCTTGACGGTGGCCGCACCAAGCGCAGCGGCTTAAAACGTGGCGATGATGGCTTGACGTAATTCAGGCGTGATCTCGGGCATCACACCAAACCAAGCCTTGAACGCGGGCCGTGCTTGGTTGAGCAGCATGCCCAAACCATTCACGCTGGTGTTGCCACGCTGGCGGGCTTGCGCCAAGAGCGCCGTTTCAAGCGGGATGTAAATGGCGTCTGCCACCAAAGCCGAGGTAGGCAGCTGGTCCAGTTGCAGGTCTAAATCAGGTTGACCATGCATGCCTTGGTTGGTGGTGTTGATCAACAAAGCACAACCTGCCAGTGCGTCATGACGCTCGGACCAGTCATAAGCCGTGACCACCTGGCCAAACTCCTGTGCCAGCGCATCCGCCTTGACGCGGGTGCGGTTGATGAGGCGAATTTCGCTGGCGCCTTCGTCGATCAAGCTCAACACAATCGCGCGCGCAGCACCGCCAGCGCCCAGGACGGTGATGGGCCCTGCATCGGCACGCCAATCAGGTTTGTCATCGCGCAGGCTTTGGATGAAGCCAAAACCGTCGTTGTTATAGCCATGCAAGGCGCCGTCGGCTTGCACCACGATGGTGTTGATCGCGCCCATGCGTTGCGCCAAGGGGTCGACCCAGTCCATGCGTTTCATAGCGTCGACTTTGTGGGGGATGGTGATGTTGCAACCGGCAAAACCCAAAGCCTTGAGGCCACGAATGGCGTCGTCGATGTTCTGTGGTTCTACTGGGAACAGGCCGTACGTGCCGTTCAAGCCGTACTGACGAATCCAGTGGTTGTGAATGACGGGGGAGCGCGAGTGCGCAACGGGCCAGCCCATCACGCCAGCCATGACGAATTTGTTGTCCATAAATTACAAAGCAGGGTTAGCGCATTTTAGGCAACCAACCCAAGCCTGCCGATGTGCCACCGGGTTGACCGCCCAAGCGGGGCTTGTATTCGCAGCCGACCCAACCTTGCCAGCCGCAGGCTTTGGACACTTCGTCGATCACATCAAACAAATACGGGTAGTTGATTTCGCCAATATCGGGCTCGTGGCGCTCGGGCACGCCCGCGATTTGAAAGTGCCCAACGCGTCCTGTGGGCAAGTACTGACGGATCTTCATCGCCACATCGCCTTCGACGATTTGGCAGTGATAAAGGTCCATTTGTACTTTGAGGTTGGGCGCACCCACGGCTTGGATGATTTCGTGTGCGTGGTCTTGGCGATTCAAAAAGAAGCCTGGAATATCGCGTGTGTTGATGGGTTCGATCAGCACATCACGACCGGCCTGTGCCACTTCGGCGGCGGCCCATTTGAGGTTGGCAATGTAGGTGGGCAGATTGCTGATGCGGGTCTGACCGTCGCCAATCAAGCCCGCCATCAGGTGAATGCGTGGGCAGTTCAGTGCATCGGCATAAGCGAGGGCCATCTGCACACCGGTGCGAAATTCGGCTTCCCGACCAGGAATGCTCGCAGTGCCGCGTGTGTTGCTGGCCCAGGCCGCATCGATGCTGGCCGCGTCGGTGCCACCGGGAGGGGCATTGAAGAGCACTTGCTGCAAGTTGTTGGCTTTGAGGCGTGCAGCCAATTCAGCGGCCGAAAATGCATAGGGGAACAAATATTCCACCGCAGTGAAGCCGTCTTTCGCAGCCGCTTCAAAGCGGTCGAGAAAAGGCAGCTCGGGATACATCATCGAGAGATTGGCAGCAAATTGAGGCATGAGGGTGTTTTCCTTACCAGCGGGCGCCAAACGTGGCGCGCAGTTCTTGAATGTGAGGGTCAGACAATGGGGACAGGGGCGAAGGCGACAGGCACACCAAGCGTGCTGTTTCTTCCAATTCTTCCAGGGTGGCCATGGCCGCGGCAGGGCTGGTATGCCACACATTGGGGCCCAGGCGTGCGAGCATCACAGCGCGAATAGGGGTGCCTTGTTCGCCATAACGTTGAATGGTGTGCGCCACCGTCTCAGCAGCGGCCATCGCCCCGGGCAGGTGGTAGTCGATCACGGGCACATGGCCCACCTTCATCACAAAGTAGGGTGTGATTGCAGCTAGCAATTCCTGCGTGACAGGGAAGGTGCTCTGTGTGGCCGACGCTTCTGAACGCAAGGTAAGCGCCACGCAGTGTGTGCTGTGGGTGTGAATCACGCAGCGTGTGTCGGCATCAAACTTGGTGGCAGTTGCATAAATGCGGTTGTGCAAAGCCATGGTTTTGCTGGCTTTGTCACCACTGACTTGTTGGCCTTGTCTGTCGAGCTTGGCCAAACGCGCAGGGTCCAAAAAACCCAGGCACGCATCGGTGGGGGTGATTAGGAAGCCATCGTCCAAACGCACGCTGATATTGCCTGCGCTGGCATGCACATAGCCACGCTCAAACAGGCTTTTCCCAACGCGGCAGATTTCGTCTCGGGCTTGTGTTTCAGTCATGAGGCGTCAGGTGTTCAGGCCAATTGGCTGAACGCTTTGGTGAAGAAGTCGTCGGTCCCGAAGTTGCCTGACTTCAAGGTCAGGTGCACAGGCGCGAGGTCTGTCTGTGCATGGCACCAAGGCACGCCCGGGTCAATCTGTGGCCCGATTTGCATTTGCGTGATGCCCAAGGCTTGCACGCAGGCGCCCGAGGTTTCACCACCGGCCACCACCAATTGGTGCACACCTTGTGCGACCAACCCACGTGCAATCGCGGCAATCGTGTGTTCCACCAAAGCACCTGCAGCCTCAACGCCCAACTGTGCTTGCACGGCTTTGACGGCATCCGGTTCTGCAGTGGAATACACCAGCACCGGACCAGACGCCAAATGCGGTGCAGCCCAAGCCAAAGCGTGTTCCACCACATCCGCACCTTGGCGTGTGCTGCGCGCCAGTGCCAGCGGGTCGATGGCCAAAGCAGGACGGCCCGTGCGCTGGAAATGCGCCACTTGACGATTCGTCGCTTGCGAGCAACTGCCCGAGACCACCGCTTTCAAGCCGGAAGCGGGGGGCAACACACTGGCTTGCGGCGTGGGCTTCAAACCAAAGTTGGCGGGTAAGCCGATGGCCACGCCAGAACCTGCGGTCACCAATGGCATGTCTTTGAGTGCAGCGCCCAAGCGGTGCAAGTCGTCGTTCGACACCGCATCCACCACGGCCACCCGAATGCCTTGTGCTTTCAAGTCGGCGATGCGTTGTGTCACAGCCGCTGCGCCTTGTGCCACCGCACGGTGGTCAATCAAGCCCACTTTGCCGGTGCACTGGGCTTGCATGACGCGTACCAAGTTGGCATCGGTCATGGGCGTGAGCGGGTGGTTTTGCATGCCCGACTCGTTGAGCAACACATCGCCCACAAACAAATAACCTTTGAACACGGTGCGTCCGTTGTCGGGGAAGGCCGGGGTGGCAATGGTGAAGTCGGTGTTCAGTGCTTGCATTAAGGCTTCGGTCACCGGGCCGATGTTGCCTTGGGCTGTGCTGTCAAAGGTGGAGCAGTATTTGAAATAGATCTGCTCGGCACCTTGGGCTTGCAGCCAACGCAGTGCGTCCAGCGACTGCGCAATCGCTTCTGCAGGCGCAATGGTGCGTGACTTCAAGGCCACCACCACTGCATCGACCTCGGCATTCAAAGGGCCGGATGGCACGCCAATGGTTTGCACCACCCGCATGCCCGAGCGCACCAAGTTGTTGGCCAGATCAGTGGCCCCCGTGAAATCATCGGCAATGCAGCCGAGCTTGATGGGCGAGGTCATGGCTTATTGGAATCCCATCACATGTGGCAACCAGTTGCTCAGTGCAGGCACAAAAGTCAACACCATCAACACCGCGCCGTGGGCCCACAAGAAGGGGGTGAGTTCGCGGGTCAGGTCAGACAAAGGCACGCGCGACACGTTGGAGGTGACGAACAACAAGCCACCCACAGGCGGTGTGATCATGCCCAGCGTGAGGTTGTAAATCACCACCATGGCAAAGTGGATGGGGTCAATGCCGACCTTGGCCGCCACGGGCGCCAAGATAGGAACCAACACCATCACACCGGGCAAAGGTTCGATGAAGATGCCAAACAGCAGCAAGAAGATGTTGATGACGATCAGAAACGTCCAAGGTGTGAGGTGCATGTCCACAATCCAGCCCGCCACGATTTGGGGCACGCCTTCAATCGTCAACACCCACGCGAAAGAAGCAGACATGCCAATGATCAGCAACACAGAAGCGGTCAACAAGGCAGAGCGCGACAAGATGTCAGGCACAGCCTTCCACTCCAAGGTGCGGTACACATACTTCCCGCACAGCAGGGCATAGAACACCGCCACGACCGAGGCTTCGGTGGGGGTGAACCAACCGGCACGCATGCCGCCCAGAATGATCACGGGCAACAAAATCGCAGGCATGGCCTTCCAGGTGGTTTGCCACATCTCGCTGCGGGTGGGAAATTCGTTGTCGCCACGGTAGTTGCGCTCTTTGGAGATGTACCAGTTCACCGCACACATGGCGATGGCAATCAGCACACCGGGAATCAAACCCGCCACAAACAAGGCACCGACCGAGACCCGGTCATCGGCCAAGGCGTAAATGATCATGATGATCGAGGGCGGAATGATGGGGCCCACGATGGCGGTGGACGCCGTCAGTGCCGCGGCATAGGCACGGCCGTAGCCTGCTTTGTCCATCATGCGAATCAGCATCGAGCCAGGGCCTGCGGCGTCGGCCAAGGCGGAACCCGAGATGCCCGAGAAGAAGGTCAGCGACACCACATTGGTGTAGCCCAAGCCACCGCGTTTGTGGCCCACAAACTGGCCGGCAAACTTCAGCAGCACTTCGGTCAGCGAGCCGCCGCTCATCAGCTCAGCGGCCAAGATGAAAAACGGCACTGCCATCAAGGGGAAGCTGTCGATGCCGGTGAAGGTTTCTTTCAGCAACACCAGCAACGGGAAGTTGCCGGACACCAACAGCGCGGTGACGGTGGAGAGTCCGAGTGCAAAGGCCACGGGTACGCCGATGGCCAAGTAAATACAAGCGGAGATGAGGAGGATGACGCTGGCGTTCATAAATGGGCAATCAAGATCAAAGCGACGCGCTGGCAGTGGCGTCAAAGTGGGCGTCGGCGGCAAACTGGCGCTCAAGCACGTAGTCACGCACGATCAAGAGCCAGTGGATCAAAGTCATGGCCGCGCCAATGGGCAGGGCGGCATAAATGTAGGCAAACGAAATTTGGGTCGCCGGTGTTTGCTGGTACTGCGTGCGGTCCATGTATTCCAAACCGTACCAAGTGAAAAACACAAACAGGCCCGCCAACAAAATGGCAATGCAAGCCCGCAAGGCAATCGCCACAGGGCGGGGCAGGGTGTCTTGCAAGTTTTCAACCGCAATGTGGCCGCCGTAACGCAACACAGGGCCGCAGCCAATGAAGGTGAGCCAAATCATCAAGTGACGCGCCACCTCTTCGGCCCATTCGATCGAGACGTTGGTGGTGTAGCGCAACACCACGTTGGCAAAGATGATGACCGACATCACGGCAAGCATGATGATCAACATCCAGCGGTTGGTGGCAACAAAGTAGCGTTCAAAAGTTTTCATGGCGTGTGTTCATTCACATGGGGTCTTAAAAAAGGCGGCAGGCACAGCCGTGATGCTGGTTGCCTTCCGCCTTTTGCGTCTTCTTCAAAGAAGAGGGTGCGACTTATTTGACGTCTTGAATTTTGCGAATATTGTCAGCGCCAAACTCTTTGGAGTAGTTCGCGTAGGTCTCGCGCAGTGAATTGCGGAAGGCTTGGCCATCGACCTTACGAACAACCGTCATGCCTTCTTTTTCAAGTTGGGCAATGCCGTTGTTCTCATCTTCGTTGACTTTCTTGCGTTGTGCAATCGTGGCGCTCTTGGCGGCTGCGTAGAACACTTTTTTGTCTGCTGCGCTGAGCTTGTCCATCAAACGGGGCGAGGTGATCAACAAAGCAGGTGAGTACACGTGGCCAGTCAAAGACAAGTGTTTTTGCACTTGCGAGAACTTAGACGCCAAGATCACAGGGATGGGGTTTTCTTGACCGTCCACAGTGCCTTGTTGCAAGGCGCCAAACACTTCGGGGAAAGCCATGGGAGTGGGCTGAATGCCAAACGCACGGTAGCCGTCCATGTGCACCTTGTTTTCCATGGTGCGCATTTTCAAACCCGACGCATCTTCAGGCTTGACGATGGCGCGCTTGCTGTTGGTCATGTGGCGGAAACCGTTTTCGGTCCACGACAGAGCGACCAAGCCTTTGGCGGGGAACTTGGTCAAGATGTCTTGCCCGATGGGGCCGTCCATCACTTTGCGTGCGTGGTCGTAATCACGGAACAAGAAAGGAATGTCCACGATCTTGACCTCAGGCACGAAGTTGCCCACGGGGCCGGTGGAGGTGTTGACCAAGTCCAGAGTGCCGAGTTGCACGGCTTCGATCATTTCACGCTCGCCGCCCAAAGCGCTGCTGGGGAATTGCTGGCACTTGTAGCGGCCTTGGGTGCCTTTTTCCACTTCATCACAAAACGCTGTACTGCCCACACCATAGTGAGAAGCTTGTGTCGTGGCGTATCCAATTTTCAACACAGTTTGTGCTTGCACGCCAGTGATGCCAGCGGCCAACAGGCTCAAAGCGATGAGGGATTTTTTCATGTGGGATCTCCGATTAAAAATTTTCTGAACCGCGGTTTGTACCGCATTTACGGGGTGCGTCTGGCAAAAGCTGACGCCTTCAAGACTTGGTGGGCAATTCAATGCCTGGGAAGATCTTAATCACCGCGCTGTCGTCTTCACGCGCAAACCCTGCGGTGGACGCTTGCATGAACATTTGGTGTGCGGTGCTAGACAAAGGCAGAGGGAATTTGCTGGCGCGCGCCATGTCGAGCACCAGGCCTAAGTCTTTGACAAAAATATCGACCGCTGACAACGGGGTGTAGTCACCTGCCAGCACATGGGCCATGCGGTTTTCAAACATCCAGCTGTTGCCCGCGCTGTGGGTGATGACCTCGTACAAAGCCTCGGGCGGCACGCCTTCGCGTAACCCCAAGGCCATGGCTTCGGCCGCAGCGGCAATGTGCACACCGGCCAACAACTGGTTGATGATCTTGACCTTGCTACCCGCGCCGGCGTTGTCGCCAAGCTTGTAGACCTTGGCTGCCATGTCATGCAGTGCTTGCTCGCACTTGGCATAGGCCTCGGGCTTGGCCGCGGTCATCATGGTCATTTCGCCGCTGGCGGCTTTGGCGGCGCCACCCGAAATAGGCGCGTCCACATACAAAATGCCGAGCTTTTCCAGACGGGCTTCCAAGGCCACCGACCAATTGGGGTCCACGGTGGAGCACATCACAAACACGCTGCCTGGCTTCATGCTGGCCGCGCAGCCCGAGCCATCGGCGTTTTTGCCAAACAAGACCTCTTCGGTTTGCGCGGCGTTCACCACCACCGAGACCACCACATCGCAGGCAGCGCCGAGTTCGGCGATGCTGGCGCAGGCTTTGCCGCCTTGGTTGGCAAATGTGTGGGCCACATCGGCACGCACATCGAACACGTGCAAGTTGTGGCCTGCGCGACGCAAAGAGGAGGCCATGCCGCTGCCCATGGCACCCAGACCGATGAGACCTATGTTGAGAGCTGTTTTTGACATAGAGGACCTCGCGTTAAATTGGTGTGATTGTCATACAACTTTGGATGCCTTCTTAGTACGTGAAGTCTAGGGTTTACCCCAGATTTGATTTCACCAAAGGCTGGGCCAGCGCACCCCCTTCTTGGGTCCAAAAGCTGCTGTCGGCTTGTTGAATGCGTTTGCTGGCATGGCGCATGTGCAGGGTGGCGGCACGGTGGGCGCCTTTGCCATCGCCTGCTTCAATCGCTTGCACGATGGCGTGGTGTTCTTGCCGCACCGCATTGGCAAAGTCCAGGCGTCGCGCTTCGTTGGCCCGCGTCACACGTGTGCCACCGCGCAGGAATTGCGCCAAATAATCCAAGGTGCTGATCAGAAACGGGTTGCCCGCCGCCTTGGCAATGGCGCGGTGAAATTGCACATCCTCTTCCACGCCGTCTTCGCCTTTTTCAACCGCCACATCGAGCGCCTTGAGGGCTTTGTGAATCGCTCGCATGTCAGCGGCACTGCGTTTCTCTGCGGCGAGTTGGGCGCACTCGGCTTCCAAGGCGCGACGCACTTCCACGATGTGGATCACCGCCTCGCGCGAAGCGGCATAGCGGGCGTCGAAATTCAGCGGTTCAAAGGCCGCGCTTTGGTCGACATACACCCCACTGCCTTGGCGCGAGCTGACCAAGCCCAGCGATTTGAGCCGTGACAAGGCTTCGCGCACCACCGTGCGGCTGACTTGGAACTGTGCCACCAGCTGGGCCTCGGTGGGCAATTTGTCGCCGGGCGCAAGCCGTCCTTCGCGAATTTCATTCGCGAGCCGCTGCGCCACTTGAACGGACAAACGATCTGCCGTCACCACCGGTGAAAAAGAAG
>Ga0228701_1002237_pt1 | contig 11815 bp, 17 predicted proteins | sample McNCre117_Aug_MG_2_FD_178017 | JGI IMG/M metagenome (GOLD analysis project Ga0228701, IMG submission 178017) | Freshwater microbial communities from McNutts Creek, Athens, Georgia, United States - 11-17_Aug_MG | ecosystem: Environmental > Aquatic > Freshwater > Creek | place: USA: Georgia...
AACTGGTCATTGGACTTGTACGAACAGTTCAACGCCCGAGTACGCCGCCAAGGTCAAGGAGCACCCGTCATGTGTCATCGGATTATGATGCAAGACACACTGGATCAAGCGCAGGCTTTGGCGCTGGATGACAAAGCAACAACCCAAGCAGGATTGCGTAACGCGATCAAACAATATCGTCAATCGAAAGGACAATGAAAATGAGCTACCGTGAATTAGAGATGAAAGTTATCCAATGGGGTGAGGCACGCCGCATCGTGCAAAACAGCACACCTTACGCTCAAGCGCAAAAAACACAGGAGGAATTGAACGAGTTGTTCGCAGCCCTTCTTGAAGGTGATCATGATGCCATGAAGGATGCCTACGGTGACATCTTGGTGACGTTGATCATGGGTTGTGCGACTGCTGACATCGACTTGGTGTCATGTCTTGAGCTGGCGTACAAGGAGATCAAAGACCGCAAAGGTTATCTGGATGCTAATGGTATCTTCGTTAAAGAAGTGTGATACACTTGTTATACAAGGAGTAAATATGTTAGATCAACTGAAACGAATGTTCAAAACCCCAACCGCCGATCAACTGGCGCAACTTGAGTACGACGAAGCCCGACGAGAGCTTCTGTTGTCCCAAAGTGCTGCTGAGTATCATCAGAGCATGATTGAATACCACATCAAGCGTTTGCTGCGTTTGAAGGAGATCATGAATGCCAGCACCCAAGACGATCAGTGAGGTGACGCGAGAAGCCCTGCTTCTCCACCCACAAGGGCTTACAGTGCGCGAGTTGGCCAAGCTGACAGGGTATGCACAGGATCTGCTGATCTCGTGCCTACGGCGCACCTATGGCTGCTACATCGCAGACTTTGTGATCAGCTCCAGTGGTGCTCGTCAATTCAATGCTGTGTGGCGCTGTGTGCCTGTGCCTGCCAATGCAACCAAGCCTCTGGCGTCCAGCTTCCCTGTGGAGATCGTGGACGACAAAGAGGCTCAGGCTATCAAGAGGCGCAAGGCTGCTCGTGAAGCTGCGAAGCAGGAGCGCATCATGCAAAAGCTGGCCAACAAAAAGATCCGCGAAGCAGCCAAAGAAAAACCCACGCAACCTGAGCACAAACCTCTCAGGACAACGTGGGTCAATGTACCCTCTTGGGGTCAGGCTTGAGCTTTGCGTGAGTAAAACAGGGTGCGGTCACCAAACAAATAAAATCCAACGGCACTTGCGAAATTATCAACGGTGTCGCTGGATTGATTGTTTATTTTCATATACGCCCAAGTACCCAGCACAATGACGCCAACAACAGGGCGCATGAGGCGCACAGCAGCCTCAACCCATGGGTATGATGGATTGCTACCCCCAGCCTCATTCATCGCTTTAAACATGTCCAGATCAAACTGGCGCATCTTTAAGTATTCGTCGATGTTGACAGGCTTGTAACCATCAGTCTGGACGTATTTACCGATCAAGGATTTACCCAAGTCCACAGCCAATGGACCAAGTGCTGCCAGCATGGTTAACGGGTCCATTAGGGGTACTCTTTGCGTGGAAGTTGATAGTGGGGACCATCGGGGAAACTGACCCAATCACCACCCCATTCGATTGGTACATTGAGTTCTTTGGCTGCACGCTTCATGGCTAATGCGATCTTGTTGTAGAGAGGCCAGTCCCAGCGAATCTCACCACCAACAAAAGCACCGAGATCAACAGCATGTCCAGTCAAATGACGACTGTTCATTGTGTGACTTGCGCCAGACTTCACAAGAACCGCTTGACGCGCTGTGGAGCGCAGACCCTCAAGAACAGAAAAGTCGATGTCTGTGATGGTGATGGCCAACTTAACCACTTTGATCAAATCGGGATGCACCCCTGATAAACGATCAAGGGATGTTGATGAGAGTTGAAAGGTCATCACAAACCTACGAGTTTTTTGAAGAACTCAGCAGCAGCACCAGGCCCGAGCAACACGGCTGCAAGGACTGCATAGATCAGATACTGCATCTTATCCATGCGATCCGCACCCTTATCGAGTCGGTCACTGATTGTTTCGTAACGCTGGGCACACACGGCTTCATGAGTGTCCAAACGAGCTGCGGTTACTGAAATCGTGTCGCTCATGGGATTACACCGATGTAATGGTTTGCCAAGTAGTGCCGTTGTAAACACACAATTTACCCAAGGTGCTGTCAAACACAATATATCCAGCAGATACCGTCAACAAAAGTTTTTCAACAGTTGTTACCACGGGTACTTGAATTCCATTTGTTCCGCTAATTACTACTGCCATGGTTTAACCCTCGTACATGATGTTGATGCTGCCTGCATCGAATGTGTCTGTACCGTTCACTGTTGTGATGCGGATACGGTCAAGAGTGCCACCAAGAGCAAGTGAGCAATTGCTTAATGTCGCAGCATCGCTTGCGTTAGTAATCGTATTACCTGAACCAACCCAAGTGTTGCTAGTTATATTGGTAAAAACAATAGAACCAAAGTAAAGTGATGCCGCAGCGGGGGTAGCTTGTACCACCAAACCGCTAGTTGCAGACGAAGCCATTGTTCCGCGAGAATACCCACCAACATACCCAGATGTTGTCACTGAACCAGAACCAATTTGAACTTGCAAATTACTTGAACCATTTGTTGATACACCACTAAACATCACAGTGATACGTTTAACCCAAGAAGGCAACGAAGTGAAGTCAATGCTTGTGCCTGACGTAGACGCAACAGCAGTACCTTGTTTCAACTGACCGTAAGCGCCAGTAGAAGACACTGTGAACTGTGTAGTGCCGTTGCTTTGCAGCGCCAGCGTTCCACTGGTGTCAGCGGTGGTGATTAACCCCGATGATGTTGATGCGTTGATGATTGCAGTCATTATTCACCTTCTGTTGGTGCAGGAGTTTCTTGAGCAGCTTGTGCCTCGGCAGCTTGTTGAGCCAACGATGCGTTGTACGCTTCCAACTCAGCACCTTCAAGTTCAACTTCGGTTGTTGTGCCTGCTGCGAGGTCTACGATGATTTTGGTAGGCATGATGTTTCCTTATTCGTAAAAAATGTTGACTGTGCCAGCGTCAAAAGTATCCGTGCTACCGACAGTAGTAATGCGAACACGGTCAAGCGTACCGCCTAATGCAATATCGCCGCCACCTTGACGAGATGCAATGTTGCCAGAGCCGTCGAGACCTGAGCCAATAGCAGAGCCAACCCATGTATTCCCGGTAATGTTTTGGATAGTCATAGACCCACGGTGAATCGCCGCAGCGCCAACACCGGCACCGACGAGAAGTCCTGTTGTGCTTGTTAATGCCCCAATACCGCCGCCCGTTACAGTCGTGCCTTGTGACGTATACCCAGAAGTTGTAAAACTGCCCGAACCAAGTTGGACTTGGTATGCGTTGGTACCGTTGGTACTAATACTGCTAAAGAGGACGGTAATACGCTTAACCCAAGAAGGGATAGACGTAAAGTCAATCGAAGTACCTGACGTAGACGCAACAGCAGTGCCAGCGGTGAACGGGTAATGCGTACCAGTGGCAGAACCAAGGGTCGCAGTGAATGTGCCAGCGACAGCGGGGACGGTAAGCGTACCTGCGCCCGAGGTGTCACCAGTAAGAACAACAGAACTCATATTTACTCCTTAGAGGATGACCCAGTTGCTGCTATCAGGAACAGTAACTGTGATGCCAGAGGCAATCGTGAGAGGACCAACGGTGCTGGCGTTAAAACCTGTCGGTATAGTGTAGTCGGTTGTGACAGTTTGACCGTTTAAGTTGAAGATCTGGTCCGTGCCACCACCAGTAGCACCGCCACCCAACTGACCCCATGATCCGTTGCTGTAGCCCTCGTACTTCAATGTATCGCTGTTGTAGCGTACATCACCTGTCACGGGCACTGTGGGACGTTGGGCTGTTGTACCCACGTTGAGCTTGGCAGCACCTGTACCAGTGAGGGACAAGCGGCCACCGAATGTCACATTTTCTGTGAAATCAGCAGTGTTTTCAAAGATCGCAGCGCCAGTGACGTTTAATGTGGTGAATGTGCCCGAGTTAGGCACATCGCTACCGATGGGTGGGGGTGATGCGAATGAGTTGGCTGTGAGAGGCACAGACACATAGTCCACGGTGAACAGGGTTGCATCATTTGCATCCTTGAGCACGTATTTGTAAGCTGTAGTCTCAGGCAACCACACATCGGCTTCACCAGCAGAATCCAGAATCACTGGGTTGGTGTTGGCAGTGACACCTGTGTGATCGGTGTAGCTGGCCAAAGGGGTCGTTGTGCCAGCGGCATACGTGTACAGCTTGCCACCGACGAGTGGGAATCCGTCAGTGCCAAAGAACTGTAACTTAGGGGTGGGTGATAGTGATGCCATCTTTATTTCCTTTGACCAACACCGCTGATTTCAATGATCAGGCGATTTTGAGTTTCCTGTTCGGGCGACAACATGTTGCGCTGATGTGCTCGTGTTTTTGGACCCTGTCCACCTTTGGACACTGGGCGACCACCCCGCAGATTTTCCTCTAGTATATCGGCCAAATCAAGCAACTGTTCACGCTTGGCTGCAGCATCACGACGAGAGATGTCATCAGCAGTGCGCTTGGCGATGTCATCAAACATTGCGGCTTTTTGGCGTGACTTTTCCAAAGCATCCGCGACCCACTTACGGTCCATCATGCGTTCTGCCAAAGCCTTCTCATCGAGTGCTTTGAACCCTGGCATCACTTCGGCCAGATCCGCTGTTGTGCGCTTCCATGCAGACAACTCAGCAGCATCCATGTTGAATGATTGACCAGCGGCCACCTTTTCGGATGCCGACTTGAGTGATGTACCGAAGTCTTGGAATGTCTCAGGTGTCGCACCTTTCAGACCTTTGCTGACTTCTGGCACGCCTGTCAATGGGTTGATCTGCAGCTCGACAGCACCACTTGTAGGTTGACGTGCAGCAGCCTCAGCAGCCGCCTGACGCTGTTCTGCCTGTTGACCCAATGTGCGCGACATCTGAGCTGCACGGGCCTTTTCAGCAGCCAGTGTGTCCATAGTGCCACCGTAGCCGAGCTGAGGTGGTCCTTCTTCTGGACCAACAAAGGTAGCCTTGGGTGGGTACTGGTTTGGTTTCAATACGAAGTTGGGAGCCTCGAATGTCTGTTGCGAATAGTCATAGGGGACCATGGCGTTAGATCGTGGGATCGGTGCAGCTTCTGGTGTATTTTGAGCCAACGGGATGCGTCGATCAGTTGGAATGGCCAAACGGTTCTGCATGCCTGGACGGGCCAACATATTCGCTGTAGCCTCGCTACCCAAGCTAGTCAAGCCAGCACCAACAGCAGCACCCACGGGTCCACCACCAAGGGCAAAACCAATCGTACCACCAGCACCACCGCGACGAAGGCGCTGATAGAGCAGTTGCTCTTTGTTGCCTGCTGTGCTGGCGATGTCGGGGAAGTTGCCAGCGATGTCGGCAATGTCTTTCAACGCACCAGACAGCGGCTTATCTTTTTCAGCCAACTTCACGATTTCCATGGGGTCCACTTGCTTAGTGGTCACACCTGTAGCACGTTCCCAGTCGTAAGTCTTGGCCAACGCTGTGCGTGCTGCACGGAACTCACTCAGTGCCTTTGGATCACGGATGTTGCTTTCAATCAGGTTTTCCAGAGCATTGGCGATACCCAGTTGAGCTTCGGCAGCATCGACATCGATGGGGCTTGCGTTGGGGTTCTTGAGGGTGCGGTTCGCGTCTTTACGGAAGTCGCGGATCTGACCCACCACGTTCTCACCACTCAGACCATCAGACACCTGGCCAACCACACGATCAACGATACCGTTGACCTTAGCGGCTTTCTCAGGGTTGCTGGTCGACAGTGGATCGAGTTTGAGTTTTTCGATTTGAGTCACAACATCACTGTCAGGTGCAAGAGAACCCAACTGACGAATCTTTTCGTATGGACCTGAATGTGCCTCACGAGCCTTCTCAAATGCCTTGGCATCCAGTGGTGTGTTCTCAGGCAGACCCATGTCTTCACGAGCGATTTCGTTCCAGCGCGGCATGTTTGCCTTGGCTGCTTTTTCGTTGACTACAGCTTCACCTGTTGCGCCGACCAACATTTTGGTCTTGACGTTGGGGTTGGCTTGAGCTGGGTTGATGGCCACACCGAGTCGTTGAGCAGCTTGAGCAGCCTCGATTTGAGGAGCGCGTGCCCAGTCTGCAGCTGACTGTTCTTGAGCGATGCGGTTGGCACGCTGGACCAGTGGTTGCTTTGCAATGTCAACGCCTGCGCGTGCGGCATCACCAGCAGCGCGAGTAGCTGGGACAGCAGCACGTTGGAAGTCGGCCAACACGTTCAAAGGCGTGCCCTGAAGACCTGTGTTAGCCATCGCGTTTGCAACGGATGCTGTGTATTCTTGACCTGCTTGAGTGCGCGGTTGATACTGGATCTGACCAGCAACTTTGCGGCCAGTTTCTTCGCCTGCACGGATGCCTTCTGGTGTGCCGTATTTACCGCTGGTCAAAGTACCGTAGACCTTAGCAGCTTCAACGATTGGGGCGCTGACAGCACCAGCGGCCAAGGCAGCACCTGTCTCAATGACACCACGAGCTTTGTCAATCATTGATCGGCTGGGTTCAGCCTTCGATGTGCTTTTACCAAACACAGCTTCCATTGGATCAGCAGAAGCACCACCGAACTGGCGTGCGAGTGCATCGTAGTCGATGGCGGGAGCTGCCACCGCACCACCGTATTGTTTGGCAAGTGCTTCGTAATCCATTACAACCCTGCGGCTTTCTTGAACGCTGCTGCTGCTGCGGCATCTGGAAAGGTCATTGTACGACCATCGGGAAGGGAAACACTGTTACCAGTTGCGGAAGGTGTTTCTGACTTACGGTGACCTGTACCAGATTCCTTGGCAGCAAGCCACTTCTCATAGCCTTTTAGCTTGTCTGTGATCTGTTGAACGTTGTCATTCTCACCTGGCAAGAATCGCATGAGTGTTGCTTGTTCGCCTGCGCTTTGAGCAGTACCAGCACGCTCATGAATCACGTTCGACACAGTGTTGAAAATGAACGCACGGGCTTGAGTTTCCTCTGGTGTTTCCATGAGTTTACCTGCCGCAGATTCACCAACAACAGAACCCATCATGCCGCGACCCATGCCGAAAGCATCAGGGTTGTTTTTCAACTCAGTCAGCGCACCAGCAATGATTGACTTCTGCTGATTGATGCTACCGCGCTCTTTGGCCACCGCTTCCGAAGGTTTGCCTTCCAGTGGTGTCATACCAACACCAGGAGCCACCGCAGTGCGTGCCTTAGGCATCTCACCAGCCTTGAGTTTAGAAGGCAGCGCAACGATGTTTCCGTTGGCATCTTGTTGGTACACGACACTGGTTGCTTCTTGGTTCAGTCGGGTTTGTTCTTGGTTGATTCGCTGCTGCTCGTAAGCAGTCATAGTGTTGCGCTCGGCAAACTTTTCAACACCTAGTTTTGATTCATTGATCAGCTTTTGCAAACCACCAGGTTTACTCAACTCACCCATGATTCGCGCACGAGATTGATCTGCGGTAATACCGCGAGATGCCAACATTGGACCCAGCACTGGGTCACGATGGTTAGCCTCATGCCACGCCAAATATTGCTCAGGGGTTTGTATACCTTCTAAGAAATTACGCGATTGTTTGAGTTTGTCATCAACAAGTTTGACCTCTGCTGTCTGACGCTCTACGGCAGCTTTTTGTTGTTCTGTCAACGCTTTACCGTACTCCAAACCAGTCTTGCCATATTTCAACAATCCAGCACGAGTTTCTGGAGCATTGACATCTTTGATACCAGCTAGGTAATTACGAATGCCTTCTTCTTCGGTACGCGCACGCTCGTACTCAGCCATTTTCATTTGGTTGAGTTGGTTTGCTTGTTGAGCACCTTGGATCTGTGAGTACATCGCCATGGCGTTCATAGGGTTGTCAAGTTGTAAAGGTTTGACACCTAGTGCAATTGATGGATCGACTGTTGCCATGACTATTCCTTACTGGGGCATTGGACCGACGAATGATGATGAACCAGGTGTGTACTGTCCGTAATTAGGAGCATACTGGTTCTGAGCCATCATGTTCATCATGTTTTGATTTTGGTTGTAATTCAAGTAAGTACCTAAGCCTTGATTTAGCGCATTAGCTTGACCCACGTATGCAGACGCACGAGCGTTACCCGCACCTATAGCGTTTGCGCCTTGAGCAGCACCAAGATTACCAGCAGCTTGACTCATTGTGTTTGCCGAGGTCTGACCCACACCCGCCAAAGATTGCAACGGGTTCAATTGAGCAGCGCGTTCAGTTTGGTATCGGTTGAACGCATTGGTGTATTCCTGCGATCCCATGTCTTGACCATAACGAGTGGCAGCTTTAAGCGCACCACCTGAAATCAAACCACCACGAGCGGCGGCTTGACGATCAAGTGCTTTCTGACCCTCGGACAAGCGAAACGCATATCCTGGATCTTGAGTGAACTGACTCATACCAAACTTTTCATAGTTCAGCGCCAGCGGTGTTAATTTGTTAAGGGCTTGTTCACCAGCCTCGCGCCAAGGTTTTTGCAGTTCGGTTTGTTTGTCGAACATGCGCTCCTGTGCTGCGGTGGATTCACGAGAACCTTGTAATTGAGCGTCTGCTGCATCGCCTGCGGCATTTGCACCCAACGCGCCACTGACGACGACTGCGCCTGCTACCCAAAATGTCATGGCGACACCTCCAAAACTTCTTGTTTGACCACATTGCCAGATAAGTACATATTATTATCCTCTACTTCAACCAATTCAGCTTCCACTTCCTCGATTGATTTTTCCTCAATGACGTGAAAGGTCATGCACAGAGCATCTGTTTCGGCAAACACGGCACGCTTAGTGCCAGGCTTACTCAAAAACAAATGCGGTCCTGTTACCGTTTGAACACCATCGTCTGTTGTGATGGACACAGTACCCGACACAATCAGGTACATGTGTTCTTTTTTATGAACAGCCCCCACAACCAACACACCAGCATGACGAAACACCTCTCGGCAATACATGCCTGCGTGAAAATAGTGTTTTGTTTCTGGTTGATATTGTGGCAGTTTGGACAATTCTGTTTGCAGTGTCTTCACTTTGTCAAGCATAGACTCTGACGAAGTTAGCCCAAACTCTTTACCGTATGTAACGATCATCAGGAGATCTCCCGTCCACTGACGCGCATGTTGATTGAATCAGCAGCACTGGCAATAGTCGAAATAAATGAGCTGTTTGGCATGATCTGCCCCACCAACTCAGGGAATGTGTAGACCTCGGACGCAGCCAGACTCTTGGTCTTGGTGATCAGGTTCTGGTCCCCCGCTGTGTCCGATCCAGTGACAATGTTGACGCTGATCGTGGCAGTTGAACCGCTGACGTTGGTTGCGGTGAACTTGTCGATGATGGTAGCCGTGATGTTGCTGCTCACGATGTACTGAGTCGTCTGAGTGTCCTCAACGAACTTGGCAGGTACTAGATTTCGTGCTGTGACGGTCATTTCGATTCCTTAGACAACAACCCAGCGTGAGCCAGATGGTACGGTCACGCTGACACCAGACGCGATGGTGATGGGTCCAGCAGACATCGCGCTATTGCCTGATGTGATGGTGTAGTTTGACGAGATTGTGAGTGCATTCTCCCACATTCCTTTGGCTGTGATGTTGTTACTTGAACTACCAACAGCGGCCCATTTGACACCAGCCGCCGAAGCTGCGTCAGCAGTCAACACGTATGCATCTGTACCTACAGCCAGTCGGACGTTATCTGTACCGTTACTGACAATCAAATCACCCTTTGTGGTGGTAGGAGCCAACGCATCAAATGCGTCAGTTTTTGCGGTTTGACCTGTACCACCGTTGGCGATGGCCACCGTACCAGTGACGTTGGATGCCGTACCTGTAGTGTTTTGATTCAGGGTGGGCACATCTGATGCCACGATGGTGCGGAAGCTGGGTGTACCAGTCGAACCATTGGGTGCGGCCAAGAAGGTATTGGCTGTCTGAGATGCAAAGTTTGAAGGAGTGACTGCCAGTGTGCCGCCAAGGGTAATCGTGCCAGACGATGTGATTGGTCCACCTGTCAAAGTCAACCCGCTAACAGTACCCGCAGTACCCACTGAGGTCACTGTGCCTGTGTATGCATCGCTTGAACTGATTGTGAAGTTGGGGTATGTACCCGTGATGGTTGTTGTACCACCTGGGGTCAGCGACACCACTTGATCTGGTGCAGTGTTTGTGATGTTCAGCGTGCCACTGGTGGTAATAGGACTACCTGTGACAGAGATACCTGTACCTGCGGTAGCTGCCACCGATGTGACTGAGCCTGTACCAAAGGTGCTCGATGGCACATTTTTCCACTTACCTGCACCTGAGTCATATTGAATCAAGTCACCGTTGGACAATGAACCAAAACCCACATTACCCTCGAATTGACCCAACTCGCCACCAAATGCTGGACGAATAAAAAGGGAACCTGCGGTTGCATGAGCATAAACCACTGCGGCCACAATGACCTTAGCGTTGGGAGCCGATGGTAGAGTTTTGGTCAGACCACCAGCAACAGTGGGGTCGTAGTATAAGATCTGACCATCAACCCAAGCCTCAGCACCACCAGTGGTGTTGATGCCGCGCACAAGACCGAATTCGGTCACGTAACCCCAACCGTTCAAGGCAATGTTTTCAGTGGCCACACCCATCACGTATTGCGCGGTGGCTGCTGTCAATCCAGACGCAGGAGCACCCGTCAACGCGCCAGATGCACCCACGGAGCCTGTGAACATGACGACTTGACCCTCAGTGATGGCCGAAGACGCTTTGATGCGGTAATAGCTCTCTTGACCCACTTGCATGGTGGCATTTGAGCCAGCCATACCAAGATTCAAGGTTTGAATGCCATCAGTGTTGTCCCACCATAATCGTCCTGATTGGCGGGTGACTGTGGCTGCGGTGTCAAAGTCAATGTAATCGGGTGTTGCAATACCACCAGTGATACCAGACATGCTGGTAATGTCAGCATTTGCACCTTTAAGCGCAAAAGGAGCACCTGCTGCTGTAGTAGCACCTGTACCACCATTGTCAATGTCGAGTGTGCCACCAAGGGTGATGGTGCCAGACGATGTGATTGGACCACCGCTAGTCGTCAAACCAGTCGTACCACCAGACACATCCACAGATGTCACTGTGCCTGAGCCGCCACCACCGCCACCAGAACCTGTGCTCTCCATTGGAGGTGGACCAATTTGCAAGTCATCTAGCGAGTTTTGATTACCACCAGCACCAGCCAAATTGAACAGGTTCAGAAAAAACCGATACCATTCACGCGAGACTAAACCCGTGCGGGAGTCAATAAACTCCACACGATTAGATGGTATGTTGGTTATATTTTGTTGATCAGGCATTGGTAGGTGTCACGTACAGTTCAGCACCCATGATAGTGATTTTTACGGGGTCTGTGCCTGAGATCTCATAAACACGATCACGCAATTTCAATGTCATTCCGAGTCGGCGGTAAATCACTCTGCGGAAATACTGACCAATCTTGCCAATTGGTAACCATTTCTCATTGGACCAAGTGTGGCCACCATCATCGGACCAGCGCATCATCATTTGAGGATCGCTACCCTGACCAGTGTTTGTACCCACACCAGCTTCGCAGTCAATCTGCAAATTGTGCTGAGATGAACGCTTGAGATCGTTTTGACCAGTGGGTAGGGCACGCCATGAGCGCAACCATTTCTGAATGTCACCATTGTCCGAGTAGTCGTTCAAGTCGTATGCGTAGATGTTGCCGTTTTCAAAGTC
>Ga0228701_1002239_pt1 | contig 11804 bp, 12 predicted proteins | sample McNCre117_Aug_MG_2_FD_178017 | JGI IMG/M metagenome (GOLD analysis project Ga0228701, IMG submission 178017) | Freshwater microbial communities from McNutts Creek, Athens, Georgia, United States - 11-17_Aug_MG | ecosystem: Environmental > Aquatic > Freshwater > Creek | place: USA: Georgia...
GTTGATTACCTTTGAGGAAGACGAAAAAATGGAACAAGCCATCGTGTCAGGCATCGCTTTCAATCGCGATGAGGCCAAAATTTCTGTGGTCGGCGTGCCCGACAAGCCAGGCATTGCGTACCAAATTCTGGGCGCTGTGGCCGAAGCTAATATTGAAGTGGACATGATCATCCAAAACATCAGCAAGGATGGCAAAACCGATTTCAGCTTCACCGTGCACCGCAACGACTATGCGCGTACTACCGACTTGTTGAAAGAAAAAGTGTTGCCCACCCTGGGCGCCACCGATGTGCAAGGCGATACCAAGATTTGCAAAGTCTCCATCGTGGGCATCGGCATGCGCAGCCACGTGGGTGTGGCGAGCAAGATGTTCCGCTCGTTGAGCGAAGAGGGCATCAACATTCAGATGATCTCGACCTCTGAAATCAAGACTTCGGTCGTGATCGACGAGAAGTACATGGAACTCGCCGTGCGCGCCTTGCACAAAGCTTTCGATTTGGACCAGCCTAACGCCTGAACTGAGGCATAATAGGCACCGCTGGAAACGTGACCGAGTGGCCGAAGGTGCTCCCCTGCTAAGGGAGTATGGGGTGTAGAGCCTCATCGAGGGTTCGAATCCCTCCGTTTCCGCCAGCCATCAAGCAAAAACGCCCCTCACGGGGCGTTTTTCATTTGAGCAACCCCATAATTTGCTTGATTTATCAGAGCGACAGACTTGGATGACTGGGATTCAAATCCCGTTTGTGACTCCGGATTCAACGTTGATGCCAGTGGTTTCGAAATTCAATTTCGCCACGCCATTTGCACCAGCGACGAGCGAGGGCAGATCGCCTGCGTGGTGACTTCCGATGCTATGCGCGCCATGGGGTTGTGTTGTCGGATTGAAGTGCCCACCCGTGCTCATGCCATCGCCGCTTGAGCAATCTCCCTTTTTTATTCATAGTGACGCATTCAAGGTTTCAGCTGCGCTCTGATTTCGCCGCCCTTGTTGCTTGCGCTGTGTACATTGACATACAAATTTCCATTTTTGAATGCCTGGTACTGCGCCTCAGTAAGTTTTGCACCCGCTGCGATTGACCAAACGTTGTCAGCCATTTTTGTCATAGGAACAATGACAGAGCCATTCTGACCAGCGGCTGCCATATGAATGTGCGCCATGGTTCCTTCCACACCCATGGTTGTCACGCTACCGCTGACTGACATATCTGGCGCAATCATGATGGTTCCAGAGCCCGAGGCAGCTGTTGTAACGGCTGGCACCTCTTGCGCTCCTGTGAGCGTAAGCGTGATGGTCTGAGCCGATGCCACTGTGGACATCAGGGCTACAGTCAAAGCGACAACCAATTTAAGTTTAGAACGCGTCATATCCAACTCCTGTTAAAAATGAAAAATCTCTCACGCACTATAGAGATGAAACAGTTTTTCTGTTTGTCATTCAAATCTGTGGATGACGCTGGGTTGTCTTTGATCTTCCCTTAAACAGAACATAGAGATCCTCGCCAAATTGACATTGGTTTATTCGGTCTGCGTCGTACCGCTCAATAACGACATACGAAGCTTGGGGGCCGATGTCTTTGGCGACAACCAAATTGCAAAAAAGCGCTGTGACAGTTCGGCGTTGTGGATGCTGCCTATAAATTTTCCATCTAATAAAAAATGTGCGGTTTGGTCTGCGGCATAGATACCCGTGATGGTCTGATTTTTTCGCACATCGGGAAAAATTACTTCAAGTGTTTTTAGCCAAGTTGCATATTTTTCATTTCCCAATATGCTTTGCTTGTCGATTTCTTCTACGGAGCGTTTAGCAATATCCTTGCCGTCAAAACCTCTTGCATAGCGAAGCTCTAATGCGAAGGGTTGCATACTCCATTGTTCAGGATTGAATGTTTTTGCCACGCTCCATAAAGTGGCTTCATATATCTCTAGCCCCCACACACTGAAAGTTCCTGTTCCTACCAATCGGGGTTGCGCAAGATAGCGTTGTAAATGCTTTGGGGATTTTGAGTCTGAGGGGAGGGTGCTCAGCGATGAACTTTCTTGTGCGCAGACCTTCATGTCAATTCCAGTCGCAATTGCCCAGAGCATGGATTGACGTCGCGTGACTTTCATGGCTGAGGTGCTTTGATTTCGATCATGATTTCATTGCGACGAAACATCGGCAATGTCCATGGCGGGTCGTACCGCGAGAGTTGGGGCATACCCATCATGTTCAATGATTTCTCTTTCGCCCAAAGAATGGCTTCATCCGTTTTCTTTTGAACTCTTGCTTGTGTGTTGAATCCAGAATAGCTTAAAACAAGGAAGTGCCGACTTGGTAGTTCTTTGAGTTTGACGATTTCGTTTTTGGGCTTAGCGATGTTGGCCAGCGTGTATTTACTGGGCATGAAAAAGTTAACACGCCATTGCTGGGCTTGTTGTAAGTTGGGTCCCTCATTCAGGGGTTCTACAGTGACTGGTGCTGTCATTGAAATTTTGTTTGATTGAGGCTCAACTGTTACAGGGGCCGTCATACTGATTTTTTCACTGAATGATGAATTCGGTGCTTCGTTGTTACCAAAAATATAGTCAGCTATAAGCCTGAAGCCTTTGCTAGAGGCTTCGTCCATGTCGCCGCTCACAGTTACTTCTGCAATGAGGACAGGTTCGTAATGTCGAATTTCGTACGGTCCGTCTGATGAAAGGACTTTGTACTTTGATTCTTCAATCGCCATGGCTACATTGCTCCATATAAATCCAACCAAGATGAAAATTAGTCTTGAACTCAGCTGATGCATAGAACAAATCTCAATGTTATTAACTTGCAGTGCAGTGGCGGTTTTGTGTGTCTTTGAAAGTTTATCGAGACGGTAGTACCCGTGATGAGGACACAAGGGGGAGGGTATGGGCGCTGTTTTTAAAACATGGCGAACCTCAGATGTCATCAACAGATGTGTGTGTTGAGTAGAAGTTGCGTAGATTATCTGCTGATAGTTCCATTTATTAATTGATATTTTTAAATTGAGTAGGTGAATGTATAAAAATGCTCGTAAATGATGAAGTTGACCTACATGCTCCAAAACAAAGATGGCCGTGGACGACGTGTGCCCAGAGGGCGGTCGTGGCAGTGGGTCCACGCGGTGCAAGACCTTAATCAACTCACATTTATTCTGGAATGGCTGAGCCAGCGTGCGCATGTGGATCAGTTGGAACTCATCAATGTTTATCTAGATCATGTGGCTATCACAGACCCTCAGCATGCTGGTTTGGTGTTTGAAGCTAAGTCAAAGATCAACTACAGCAAAATTAATAGACCACACCGAGTGATCGACATGAGCGAGCAGTCTGTTTGTGAAAGCGCTTTGCAGAAAATGAGAACAGCGTGACACAGGATTTCAAAATGGTGCTGCTCATTGGCAGTGCGCCCGACGCTGTGCTGGCCAAAGATTGGGATTTGTCCATGTTTTCGCAGCGCGTGGCGATCAACAACGCTTGGCAAATCACGCCCGACTGGGATTACTTGGTGTACCCCGAAGACTTCGCCCCTGAGCGTTTGCCGCTGACGCCGTTGAAGCCTTCGCAGCAGCTTATTGCCGCGTCCGAGTTTGTGCCGCAGCAAAACAGCTTTGGGGGCTTTGTGTATGCGGGCGGCACCATGGCATTTACTGCGGGCTACTGGGCTTTGGGTGCTTTGAAGCCTGACCTCATTGCGTTCTTGGGGTGCGACATGGTGTACGGCACAAGCAGTGGAGAGAGTAGCCACTTTTACGGACAAGGCACGGCTGACCCTTTGCGTGTGGATGTGACTTTGCAATCCTTAGAAGCAAAGTCGGTGCGATTCATGGCCTTGGCACACACGCAGCAGTGTGCCGTGGTGAACTTATCAGAGCTATTCGAATCGCGCTTGTTGTTTCCGCGTGTATCGCGACTTGATTTGGTGACACCAGAATTGCCGAAACAGTTGCTTCGACAACAAGCCGAATTGTTAAACCCTGCAGCGCCAGTTCGCGCCTTGCAGGCTGAGCAAGACTTAGGCTACATGGTGGCATCGGGTCGCTATTGGGAGCATGTGGCGGAGTTCGATAAAACCAAACTCAGCGCAATAGACAGTCTGTGGCTTCAGTCAATCACTGCTGCGTCTTCGCAATAGGGAAGAGATTTTCAGTTGTGTTCAGCCTACCAGCGCATCGATTTCTTGCAGCCTCTTCACGGGATCGAGTTCGCACAACAGCTGTTGCTTCTCTTCGGGGCTGATGTCTAGTGCTTCTGCGTACCGGTTTGCAACCCACCCACATTGATCCAGTAGATAGGGCTTGAAGATGGGTAGCCTGTGGCTTTGTCCCTGTTGCTGTGCGTTTGCGATCAATTTGCCAAGGCGGTTGGCGTGATGTTGCAGCGATGCGGGTATGTCAACTTCTGGATCGTTCGACAGGTAAGTGACTTCACCTTGCCATACCCCGTACGGACCTGGTTGTGCGTGCTGTAATTTGAAGCGCACACCGCCTTGGCAGATCACCCGGTATAAGTTGGGTTGCACTTCTTCAAAGTCGCGGATATGTGCAACGCAGCCAAAATCGTGCAGCAAAGGTGTTTCACTAGGCACCTGAATCTCGCTGCCTTTTTTTAACCACACCACACCGAACGGGATTTGTTGGGTGTGACAGCGCTTGATCAAGTCAAGGTAGCGTACCTCGAAAATTTGCAGTGACAGCATGCCATCCGGAAACACGCCATGCGATAGCGGAAAAAGAGCGATCTTGTCAGTCATGGCATGGCCTCAGACATTTTTGAAAGTTGAATGACATGTTGCTTATGAGTTCCTGTGATGGCTTTTTTAACGATCTTGTAGATGTCTAAATCGAACTCTGCCTTACCAGACGCTGCCAAGCTGTAGAGCTCGTCGTGATCACCAGCGATTCCAAGGTAACACCACTTGTCGATCACCACCATGCACTCTCCGTCCTTGATCGCGATCGCACCTTCATAGGGCCAAACTTGTACTTTGTATAAGTTCAGTGCTGTTTGTAATTTCAAATGGTGAGCATCTAGAGATACCTTGCCAATACAAGCGCCTTGACATTGTTTAACTTGGTAGCCAAAGCAAGGTTTACCAGCGACAGCTTTTTCTAAGCCCATCAGGGCCTCGCACAGCTGGTATTTTTTAGCAACTGCGGCCAAGTAGCTGAGTGCTTCTTTTTTACTGTAAAAAAGTCCGTATAAATTTTCCTGAAGCCCAGGCTGGAGCTGCTTGTGCGTCACAAGCGTGGGCTTTAGCACACCATCGCTGCCTTCTATCAATTGCCATGCACAGAGATCTTTTGATTTACGCAGCTTGATATTCATGCTTGGCATGCGCTCTTTGATGAGCTTTGACTCCAGAATCAGTGCGGTCAGCTCACCACTGGTCTCGATCCATTCGATGTGAAAGACTTGTAGCGACAACTTCATTTCTTTACGAACGGTGAGGGAACTTTGAAAGTGGCTCATCACACGCGTGCGCATGGTAATGCTTTTTCCAATGTAGAGCGGCGCGTTGTGCTCGCCGTAAAAAATATAGCAGCCAGGTGTGTCGGGGATGGCATCAATCACGGACTGGCTGATGTTGGGAGGAAGGCTGACAGAGGCAGTTAACTGGTTCACAGCTTCAAGCAGACGCTCTTTGCCAACGGTCTTTTCGCACACACGCCAAAACTGCAAGAGCAAATCAGCATCTCCCATTGCCCGGTGTCTGGCGCTCACCTTTAAATCGTGCGCAGTGATGAGGGTGTCTAAGTTGTGCCTGCCTTGGTTGGGAAACAGCAAACGCGATAGCTTGACCGTGCAGAGCACCTTCGGTCGGAAATCGATGCCCAGCCGTTTGAACGACGCTTTGATGAAGCCGTAGTCAAACCTGGCATTGTGCGCAACAAAAATCTTGCCTTCCAACTCTTCTTTGATTTGCAGTGCAAGCTCCTCAAAAGTAGGTTGGCCAGACACCATGTCGGGCGTAATACCTGTCAGCCTTTGGATGTTTTGAGGAATGAAGGTTTCAGGATCAATCAGGCTTTCCCACGCCATGACATCTGTGTTGGTGAGGGTTTTGATGCCAATTTCAGTGATCCGATCACGCTCAAAGTTTGAGCCCGTTGTCTCGATATCCACAAACGCCAAAACAGGCCGTTCGTTCTCTTTGTGTTTCATGGCGACTCTTTCTAAACTGTCTGGGGGCGTATCAGCGTGCGGACAAAGACAGCCCAGATCAAGCGTCGGACAAAAACGCATTCAGCTCGGCATCGCTTGCCACGATGCGCTGAACGCCTGTTGGAATGTCGATCAGGCCATTGCCAAGTTGATCCAATATGAATCGACCCAACGCACGCGAAGCGGGCATCAGTGCTCTGCCTTGGGGGCGGGTCAATACGATGGTGCGAGACACATCACCGCCTTGCCAACTGCGGTGAATGACGGGCCCATCGCTGGGGCAACAAAGCGCTGGCAACAGCGCAATACCCACGCCGCTGGCAACCATGCTGAGAAGGGTAGAGGGTTGATCTACCTCCACCACCTTGATATCGGCCAGTGCTTCTCGCAGCAAGGGGTCCATCATTTCCCGAAACACAGAGCCTTTGCGTAAAACGATCAGTGTTTCATGCATGATGTCTTTGGGGCCAATATTTTTCTTCGTTGAAAGTGGATGGGACTGAACCGCAACCCATCGCAAAGGGTCCGTCAGCAAGGGCAGCGACTGGCAATTCTCGTCTTCAAAGCCCAAGGTTTGGATGGCCATATCGCCCTGGCCAAGCCGAATTTGCTCGGCCAGTTGGCGGTCTGGCAGATCGTGGACATCGACTTTGACTTCCGGGTGCGCGTGTGCGAAATCGCGTACCGCGCCAGGTAGCAGGAACTGGGCAACGGAAGGAATCGACATCAGGCAGACAGAGCCGATGCGGGCCTCCGACCACTGGTGGATATTCGCAAGCAGTCGTTGGTTTTGTTCAAGAACACTACGAGCATCTTCATAGAAGACCTTGCCTGCAGGTGTCAGAGCCAGACTGCGTGTGGTTCTGTCAAAAAGCTTGAACCCTGCAATGCTTTCAAGCTTTGAGATCGCCTGGCTCAATGCCGGTTGACCTAAGTGCAAAGCCTCTGATGCTTTGACCATGGAGCCGAGTTCGACGGCGCTGACAAAAGCCTGCAAATGGCGTGGGTTTAGATAATTCATTTATTTCAAATAATACGTTAATTTATTCGATTTGACGCATGAAAGGTCGATCCATACGATCGGAGGTTGAATCTCCTGGAGCCCGCATGAAGACCGTTTTTGTCCTTTTTGATTCGCTGAATCGCAGATCGTTGTCCAGCTATGGCGGGGAAGGAATCCCAACACCAAATTTCGAGAGGCTGGCACGAAAAGCCGTGACTTTCGACAACCATTACGTCGGCAGTCTTCCCTGCATGCCAGCACGTCGTGATTTGCACACAGGGCGCTTGAACTTCATGCACCGGGGTTGGGGGCCCTTGGAGCCGTTTGACCATTCTTTTGCAGCCCTGCTTCACAACCACGGCGTCTACTCGCATCTGATTTCAGATCACTTTCATTATTGGGCCGACGGTGGCGCCACGTACCACAACCGGTATGACACCTACGACTTCATCCGCGGTCAAGAAGGCGATCCCTGGAAAGCGATGGTTGATCCGCCATGGGAGCGTTTCGAGGCGATGTACCACCCCAAGCAATTCTCTAAGCAGCGCCGCAACAACCGGTCGCGCCACATGATCAATCGGGAGCACATCCGTGCCTACGAAGATTTCCCATCGGTCCGCTGTTTCGATTCCGGTTTGGAATTTCTGGAGACGAATCGTCAAGCCGATAACTGGCTCTTACACCTGGAGACGTTTGACCCGCATGAGCCATTCCACGCACCAGAGCAGTTTCGCGAAGGGCTTGCGACCGATTACCGCGGTCCGATTCTTGATTGGCCACCCTACGCCCGGGTCAACGAAACCTGGCAAGAGTGCGATGAGCTTCGCGCAAACTACAGCGCCATTGTCAAACTGTGCGATCACGAATTGGGTCGTCTATTAGACGACTTTGACCGCCACGACATGTGGAAGGACACCGCGCTGATCGTTACCACTGATCACGGGTTTCTTCTGGGTGAGCACGATTGGTGGGCCAAGAACGTGATGCCTTGTTACAACGAGGTCGCACACATCCCCCTGTTTTTCTATCACCCAGATCATGCCTCTCAAGCGGGGACGCGGCGCAGCCTGTTGACCCAGACCATGGACATCATGCCCACCCTGTTGGAACTTTTCGGCGCACCCGTACCTTCGGAGGTCACTGCCTGTTCATTGCTGCCTGCCTTGGCCGACTCTGCCGTTACAAATCGTGATGCCAATATCTACGGCGTGTTTGGCAGCGCTGTGAACGTGACCGACGGTCGCTACACCTTTTTTATCTACCCACCCGATATGCATGGCGGCAAACTCAACCAATACACGCTGATGCCCATGCACATGAAGGCCTTCTTCTCGGTGCAAGAACTGCAAGAGTCGCAATGGTTGCCCAGCGTTCCCTTCAGTCGCGATACCCCGGTGTTGCGAATCCCCGCCACGCCCAAGTCACCCTTTTACAACCATCAAGGGCCCGGTGTGCAGCATGACACGGCATGTGCGCTGTACGACCTCAAGAGCGACCCAGGCCAACTCACGCCGGTGGACGATCCGAAAACCGAGCACCGAATGCGCGAACTTGCCATCAAGGAAATGAAGCGCCATTTCGCGCCTCCAGAATATTTTGAACGACTCAATTTGGATACCCAACACTTAGCACAGGAGACATCAACATGAAGCAGCTGATCATGGGTTGCCTATTGGCAATCGCGGCATTACCCCTTTGGGGGCAGGAAGATTTTCCAACCAAACCTGTCACCTTGGTTGTAGCGACACCTGCAGGCGGAATCACTGACAAGGTGATACGTCTCATGGCGCGTTCGCTGCAAGCGCGTTGGAATCAGCCGGTCATGGTTGACAACCGGGCAGGTGCTGCTGGCAATATTGCGTCCGCCTATGTGGCTAAGGCCGTACCGGATGGTTACACGCTGTTGGTTTCTGCCGGGCCTTTTGCGATCAACCCTTCATTGTTCAGGTCTCTCCCGTTCAACACCCAAAAAGACTTCACGCCCATTGCCTTGATCTGCACGTCCTACAGCGTATTACTGGTGAATGAATCGTTTCCGGCCAAGACTTATGCAGAGTTTGTCAACATGGCGCGTAACCCCGCTGATCCGCTGGTGGTCGCTTCACCCGGCAATGGCACAGCACAGCATTTGGGCATCGAGTTGCTGCGAGCCGCGTCTAAGCTAAGCATCAACCATGTGCCCTACAAGGGCGGTGCACCTGCAATGAATGATCTGCTTGCCGGACACGTCAAAGTTTTGATGGCGGGCATGGGCGATGCCAGTCCGCATCTCAAATCTGGCAAGATTCGCGCGCTCGCAGTCACTGGCAAGTCCAGGTCTTCGCTGTTGCCCAATGTCGCCACCTTTTCCGAGCTGGGTGTGATGGACTTTGATGCTTCTGGCTGGGTAGGGTTGCATGCCCCTGCAGGTATATCTCCAGCAATTTTGGCGAAGATTAACCGCGACGTTGTGGCAACGCTTGGTGAGCCCGCCGTACGCCAAGCGATGGCTGCCATGGACGTTGAACCGCGACCAACCTCGCTGCCTGAATTTCGCCAATACATGGATGTCCAGTTTTCTAAGTGGAAAGAAGCGGTAGATCTTTCTGGTGCAAAGGTGGACTGAATTGCTGCTGAACTGGTCCCCGCTGGTGCACTTGAACTGTGGCGCGTACGAGGCGTGGGTATCCCCAGGCGCTGGGGGGCGGCTATGCCGACTGATTTGGCATGGGCCGAACGGCGATCGCCACTTGGTCGTGCCGGTCGACGCCGATTCAGCGTTTGATCAAGACGCATGGCCCAAGCAAGGTGCATTTCCTATGCTGCCATATACCAATCGGCTCAAAGATGGGCGATTTCAATGGTGTGGTCATGATTACCAGATACGTCTAGTTCCTGGGCAAAGCTATGGATTGCACGGCTTTGGCCATCGACAAACATGGCAAGTCGATGAAAGTAACGAAAGCCATATCGCCATGAGCTGGAGGCATACAGCCGATGACGTTGAATGGCCCTGGTCGTTCACGGCGCGGCTTGTGTATGCCTTGTCTGACGATGGTCTCGAGGTGGATTTGATGATCCGTAACGAATCCAGCACGTCGATGCCGGCAATTCTTGGGTGGCACCCCTATGTCCCAGCTTTTTGGCTGACAGCAGCAAACGCTAGCGGGATGGCCTGTGCGGTGCATGCGTTGGATGGCGACGGTGCCTGCGTAGCCGACCTGGAGCTGGTGAGGCCCAAACGCATCGTGACCGATGACCAAACAGCCCACACGGTGGCGCTTCAGGACTGGCGATCCAACTGGTCGATCCAGACATTGGCAGGCGAACGCTGGCACTTGACGGCCAATGCTGCACACCTCGTTCACCATGTGCCAAAGGAATTGACGTATGCATGCATTGAACCGGTCAGCGCATTACCTGGATCTCTTGGCTTAACCTCAAGCCAACGCGTGCCAAATGCAATAGGTCTTGAGCCCGATGCTTGGCGTCATTTGAAATGCAGCTTGGAAGCGACTGTTCTTCTTGAAAAAATCAGTCACGATGGATGACTTCTGCGAGCCGCTGACCATTGTGTGTTTCCAACTTATTACGCTGCTAGAACAAGGTTGCCTGTAGCACGTGTCATGCGTAGCGCTTGAGTAAGTCGCTCAGGTGTTCAGCGGCCGGTGTCAGCGGCAGATCAGCTCTTCGCAAAAAAACAATAGGCGGAGCAGCCAAGCGTTCTCGTATCGGAATCACCTGCAGCGCTTGCTGCGTCATTGCAAATTCAGCCCATTGACGTGGCAGCATGGTCAACAAGTCCGAGTGCGCTAATGCCACCAGCAGCGACATGGCCGAATTGGCTTGGAGTCGAATCTGAGGCAAGCCCAGTTTGAAGCGTGAAAAAACCTCGTTCAGATCTTCAGCCGCAATCACATCCAATGATGGGGTAGCCCAATCGGCCTTGCTGAGCTCTTTCAAGGATCGTGCAGCCGCCAACGGGTGGCCTTTGCGGGCAACCACAATGCGCGTATTTTCAAAAAGTGTCTCAGCAATCAAACCTGCAGCAGGAGCAGCTTGCGAGGCCGCGCCCATATAAAAATCGATGGTGCCGTTGCGTAAGCCTGGCTCAATGGCGGGGTAAAGGCCTTCGATGATCTTGAGCGTCACGCCCGGATAGCGCTGACGGAACGGGGTGAGTGCGCCCGGCAGCATGCCCAGGTGGGGCATGATGGACAGACCGGCCACCACGGTGCCCTGTACGCCACCTTGCGCCTGTGCCATTTCTTCGTCGGCGCGCCTTAACTCGTTCATGGCAGAACTGGCGCGTTGGTAAAAAAGCTGGCCCATCGATGTCAACACCATGCCACGCGCCTCGCGCTCAAACATAGGGTGACCCAGCTCATGCTCCAAATTCCGAATGCTGCGGGTCAGGCCTGACTGTGCGACACCCAAATGCCGCGCTGCGCCGCGCAAGCTGCCGCGTTCCACGATGGCAACCAGATCGCGCAATTGGTTGAGTTTCATAAGGGTGTTCTATTTTTGTGAACAGAGGGCATATTTTGCCCTCTCTTTGAGAACTCTAAGTCGTTCTAGACTCTGCGCAAGATCGCTTACCGTCAAGCGGCGCACACCACATGGAGACACACATGACATTTCGCCCTCGCCACGGCTTGAGCCGTCG
>Ga0228701_1002240_pt1 | contig 11799 bp, 4 predicted proteins | sample McNCre117_Aug_MG_2_FD_178017 | JGI IMG/M metagenome (GOLD analysis project Ga0228701, IMG submission 178017) | Freshwater microbial communities from McNutts Creek, Athens, Georgia, United States - 11-17_Aug_MG | ecosystem: Environmental > Aquatic > Freshwater > Creek | place: USA: Georgia...
AACTATGATTGAGAAATTTGCCTTAATTGATCCTGAACGTTTTTGGCATTTTCTACATCATTTATTTCCTAATGATCCATTTTTAGTTTGCGCGTTAGATATGGCTGGATGGGATTTGTGGGGGCATATGAAGCAAAAGCCTATCCACCAATTATGGAATACAAATTGGGATGCCAGTACGCCAACACCTATTTGTGATTACACATTAGGTATTGATCCCATTGAGAAGATGGTTCAAAAAATGCATGATCATCCATGGCCCATTTACAAAGTTAAAGTAGGCACTGATTATGATATTGAAATGATTACTGCTTTAAGAAAACATACAGACAAGCCTTTGCGTGTAGATGCGAATGCTGGATGGACAACAGAAGAAGCCTTGCAAAAAATCCCTGCTTTAGCAGCTTTGGGAGTAGAATTGGTAGAACAGCCTTTGGCAAAAGATAATTGGGAAGGAATGGAGCAATTAAAAAAACAATCGATACTCCCACTATTTGCAGATGAGAGTTGTGTGTTTGAAAAAGATGTAGCAGTGTGTGCAAATCTTTTTCACGGCATTAATATTAAACTTACTAAATGTAGCGGATTGACACCTGCATTGAGAATGATTCATGAAGCCAAATCATTAGGTTTACAAGTAATGATGGGTAGTATGAATGAATCTGTAATTGGTTCAGCTGCGATTGCTCAGTTTTTGCCTCAATTAGATTATGTAGATATGGATGGACCTTTATTAATGACTGAATTAAATGGGGTGGGATTAGATTATGCATTTAATAATTGTAATGGTGCTGTAGCGCCCTTAACTTTGCCTGGTTTAGGCGTTAGTTTTAGAATGCCTTTTAAGAAATAGCCATTTAAGAAGTAATTATGACTCCAGAACGTACTCAGAAATTAATTCATGTTTTAAGTAAACGCCAATCCAATCTTACAGTGATCTTGGAAAATGTACTAGATCCTCATAATGTATCTGCCGTATTAAGAACCTGTGATGCAGTGGGTATTCAAGATGTATATATTTTAACTACAAAAATACCAAGACATAAAAAATTTGGATATAAAAGCAGTAGTAGTGCTTTAAAATGGTTGACTATTCATGAATTCGATGATTTAGAAGCTTGTATTCAGGAGGTTAGGAAAAACTTTTCTACCATCTTAACAACCCATTTGTCTAGTGACGCTGTACAGTTATATGAAATTGATTTTACAGGATCAGTCGCATTGGTTTTTGGAAATGAACATGCTGGTGTGACAGAAGAATGTAGGGCTTTGGCGGATGGCAATTTTATCATACCACAAATGGGCATCATTCAAAGCTTGAATATTTCAGTGGCATGTGCTGTAAGTATTTATGAAGCCATGCGTCAAAAAATGCAAGCGGGGCACTATGATCAGGCAAGCTTGCCCAAAGCGCAAATGGATAGTTTGTTGGCACAGTGGGGTGTGGAAGAATTAACTCCAGAAACTTATGTGCCCTATAAGCCTAAAAGAAAGTAAGCAATTACATTTGTTCTGGCACTTCAATGCCCAAGGCACTCATCGCTGTTTTTAGTGTAGCTGCTGTGATGATGCCCAATTGAATACGCAATTGTTTTTTCTCATCTGATTCTGCATTATTAATAGAATGCTCGGCATAAAAACTATTGAATAATTTAGCGACATTAAAGGCATAAATCGCCAATTTGGAAGGATCTAAATTATCGGCTGCTTCATTTACCATGGCAGGGAAACTTGACAATTCTTTTATCAATGCTTTTTCCAATGGTAATAATGCTGTCTCGTTTAACTGAACAGTAGTTCCGGTTTTTCTCAAAATACTTTTAATACGTGCGTGTGTATATTGCACGAAAGGACCGGTGAATCCGTGAAAGTCAATACTTTCCTCGGGGTTGAATATCATTTTCTTTTTGGGATCTACTCTTAATAAGAAAAATTTAAGGGCACCTAAGCCAATCGTATTGTATAAAGTGTCTAATTGATCTTGTGTAAAATCACTTACTTTACCTAATGATTCGGTTTTTTCTTTTGAAATAAGAATCATTTCTTCTACTAAATCATCTGCGTCTACTACTGTTCCTTCACGACTTTTCATTTTACCTGTAGGCAATTCCACCATGCCATAGCTTAAATGATAAATGCCATCCGCAGCTGGTAATTGTAGTTTTTGACAAATCAATTTTAGTACCTTGAAATGGTAGTTTTGTTCATCGCCAACAACATATATACTTGAATCTGTATTAAATTCTTTTTGTTTTAATTCAGCCAATCCAATATCCTGTGTGATATAAACCGATGTGCCGTCTTTACGACGTACAATTTTTTCGTCCAATCCATCTCCTGTTAAATCTATCCACACTGAGCCATCTTCTTTTTTATAAAATACTTTTTTTGTTAACCCTTGCTCCACTAATTCTTTGCCTAATAAATACGTATTGCTCTCGTAATAAGTTTTAACAAAATCAGATCCAATTTTTTTATATGTAGTGTCAAAACCTTCATATACCCAACTGTTCATGCGCTTCCATAAATCAATCGTAGGGGCATCGCCTTGTTCCCATTTTAATAACATTTCTTGTGCTCCTTTTTGAATAGGTGCTTCTTTTTCTGCTTGTTCTTGACTCATGCCACTGGCAACCAATTCAGCCACCTGTGCTTTGTAAGCGTCGTTGTATTTGACATAGTAATCGCCCACAAAATGATCTCCTTTTTGATGCGTATCTGCTGGAGTCGCTCCATTAGCAAATAATTGCCATGCAATCATACTTTTACAAATATGAATGCCACGGTCATTTACAATACATGTTTTAACTACTTCATTGCCTTGCAATTTTAAAATCTCGGCAATACTCCAACCTAAAAAATTATTTCTTAAATGACCTAAGTGTAATGGTTTATTAGTATTTGGGGAAGAGTACTCCACCATAATTTTACGAGGGCTAGTTGTAGCTGGTAATAGTTGATCTGCTTGTAAATTTTTGATATAATCAAACCAATAAGCATTGCTAATACTCAAGTTTAAAAATCCTTTTACAATATTAAAGTCGCTGATGATATTTGGCAAAGCGGTTTGCATGGCCTGACCCAATTCTTGCCCTAATACATCTGGACTTTTTCCCATTTGTTTTACAAAGGCAAATAATACAATGGTATAATCTCCTTCAAATTCTGGCTTGGTATCGTTTACTAATACTTGATCGGGTGCGATTTGCACACTATATAAACTTTGTAAAGATTGGGCAGTGGTCTGCTTTAATTGTTGGATCAAATTCATAAAATGGTATTACCGAATGCAAAAGTAATTAATTAAGATTACCTTTGATCATAGATGTTGAAACTACACGAATTTATCAGTAAACTAATCCTTCAAATAATTGACGGAATCTATCCTATATTTAAGCGTTTTATGCCATTGCAAACCTTTAGGTATGCAGCATGTGGGGGAGGGAATACTGTATTAGATATCTTATTGTTTTTTGTTTCTTATAATTATATACTACATAAACAGCCTCAACATATTGGCTGGCTCACTATTAGTCCACATATTGCCTCTTTTATGATTAGCTTTTGTGTGACTTTTCCCATTGGATTCTATTTAAGCAGATATGTAGTATTTCAAGAAACTTCAGTTAAAAAGGCCAAACAGTTGTTCAAATACTTTTTTGTGGTCTTAGGCTGCATATTTTTAAACTATATCTTCTTAAAGTTATTTGTGGACTATTTTGGTTGGTTTGCAACCCCTGCTAAATTAGTGACCACCTTGTTTGTGGTTTTATTCAGTTACACTAGTCAAAAGAACTTTACTTTTAAGTCTAGTAATACCGGTGATATAGAGGGGGTTTAACTGCCTTTTCTACCCCTTTTTTGAGGTTTTATGCCAAAAAAGGGCAATCTGTAGGCTGATTTACTGCCATTTCTGACATTTTAACATTTTACCAAGTCCATTTTGCTTTGGCATAAAGATTGACTATACTATGATAATTAATCATTGAAAATCAATCATTATGGGAAAAATAATAGGTATCGACTTAGGTACAACCAACAGTTGTGTATCAGTAATGGAAGGTGGTGAACCAGTAGTAATCGCCAATGACGAAGGTAGAAGAACCACACCATCGGTAGTGGCATTCTTAAAAAACGGAGAGCGTAAAGTAGGTGATCCAGCAAAAAGACAAGCCATCACTAACCCTGAAAACACTATTTCGAGTGTGAAGCGTTTTATGGGTCGTCGTTTTAATGAAGTAACTGAAGAGAAATCTCATTGGAGTTACAAAATTGTACAAGGAGAGAATGATACTGTACGTGTAGATATTGATGGTCGTATGTATACGCCTCAAGAAATCTCTGCAATGGTTTTACAAAAAATGAAAAAAACTGCAGAAGATTATTTAGGTCAAGAAGTAACAGAAGCGGTAATTACTGTTCCAGCCTACTTTAATGATGCACAAAGACAAGCAACTAAAGAAGCTGGTGAAATTGCAGGCTTAACTGTTAAGCGTATTGTGAACGAACCAACTGCCGCAGCTTTAGCGTATGGTTTGGATAAAAAACATACTGAACAAAAAATTGCTGTATTCGACTTAGGAGGTGGTACTTTTGATATCTCTATCTTGGATTTAGGAGATGGTGTATTTGAAGTAAAATCAACTAATGGTGATACTCACTTAGGTGGTGATGACTTTGATAAAGTGATCATGGATTTTTTAGCTGACGAATTTAAAAATCAAGAAGCGATTGATTTAAGAAAAGATCCAATGGCTTTACAACGTTTGAAAGAAGCAGCTGAAAAAGCAAAAGTGGAATTAAGTTCTTCTTCTGAAACTGAAATTAATTTACCTTATATCACTGCAGTAGATGGCGTGCCTAAGCACTTAGTAGTGAAATTATCAAGAGCTAAATTTGAATCATTAGCAGATAATTTATTTACTCGTTGTATTAAGCCTTGCGAAGCAGCTTTGAAAGATGCGGGATATTCAGTAAGTCAAATTGATGAAGTAATTTTAGTAGGAGGTTCTTCAAGAATTCCTAAAGTACAAGAGATTGTTGAGAAGTTCTTTGGTAAAAAACCTAACCGTTCAGTGAATCCTGATGAAGTAGTGGCAATTGGTGCAGGTATCCAAGGTGCTGTATTAACAGGTGATGTAAAAGATGTATTGTTATTAGACGTTACGCCATTAAACTTAGGTATCGAAACTATGGGTGGTGTAATGACAACGATGATCGCTTCTAATACAACTATTCCTACTAAGAAAACTGAAGTTTATTCTACAGCTAGTGATAACCAACCTGGTGTACAAATTCATGTATTACAAGGGGAGCGTCCAATGGCGAATCAAAATAAGAGTTTGGGTATGTTTAACTTGGATGGTATTCCGCCAGCTCCAAGAGGCGTTCCTCAAATTGAAGTTACATTCGATATTGATGCCAATGGTATCTTAAATGTAAGCGCGAAAGACAAAGGAACTGGTAAAGAGCAAAAAATCAGAATTGAAGCAGGTAGTGGTTTGACTAAGGAAGAAATTGAAAAAATGAAAGCCGAAGCAAAAGCCAACGAAGCAGCAGATAAGGCCGAAAGAGAAAGAGTGGAGAAGTTGAACCAAGCTGACAGTATGATTTTCCAAACTGAAAAGCAATTGAAAGAGTTTGGTGATAAGATCACTTCTGATAAAAAAGCACCTATCGAGACTGCTTTAGCTACTTTAAAAGAAGCACATCAATCTCAGGATGTGGCAAAAGTGGACAGCGCTTTGGAAGCAATGAACACTGCTTGGACTGCTGCAAGTGAGGACATCTACAAAGCACAACAAGCTGCAGGTGGTGCAGAAGCCGGTGCTGATGCAGGTGCTCAAACTGCTGGTGGTGCTTCAAATGACACAGTAGAAGATGCTCAATTTGAAGAAGTAAAGTAAAATTTAAGCTTTTTTTAAGGTTGATTAACTTGAAAATATAGTCAAGCCCCTCATTTTGAGGGGCTTTTTTATACACATTTATACACAATTATTCATTATTTCTATTATAGTTTTATTGAAAATCAATTTATTAAGTGATTTTTCCTTGTTTCATATTCAAAAATTTATCATATAAAACAAATTCTATCATAAATTTAATATATCGTAAAAATTCTAAGACATAATTCGATTAAATTCGCGCCCACATGTTTTATATATAATAGAATTAATGAATAATATGCGTTTAATTAATAACTCTTCAAAGAAGACCGCGAGTTTAACAAAAATCTCTAAAACTATTTTTTTTGGTTTTCTGTTAGTTTTTACTTTTTTGACTAACAAGACTGAAGCTCAAGTTAGTTTAACTTTTGCATCAGGTTATTTTGGAACACAAGGTTCCAATACAAACCAAGCAAATAATATTAAAAAGTTAGCAACTTTGGGTATTTCAAGAGTAAGTTTTGGTCAGTCCTATTCTGGTACTTTTGGTGGTACCCAGGGTAATGATTTGTCCGGTACCATAAAACTTTACTTGGCTGCAGGTGCAACTTCACCACAAGCAGTGAATTCAGTGATTACTCTAACAGGTGCTTTGAACTGGAGAGAGACAACAGGTAGTACAGTTGAGGTTTTTGGTTTCATTTTTGATATAGGACAAGCTGCTGCAATAACCTATAATAGTCAAACATTTAATATTTCTGGAGGTTCGACTGCCAATTCAAGTACAACAATGGGTTTAAAAGCTTATGCAAGTACTTTTGTTTTTACTGATGGTGAAAATAGATCTGGTAATGCCGCAACAAGTGGTTTGCTTGCTGCTTTAAATGCTGAATTAGCTAATTCTCCTCAGCCTTCTACAATTACATTAACGAATCCGGCAGTAATTGAAGGTCAAAATTTGGTGTATACTGTTACACTTACTTCGGCTACAACAGCAGGTGTTCCACAAGTATATACATTCAGTTCGGGAGGTAGTGCAACAAAAGGAACTGATTACAATGCAACATATACTTTTTCAAATGGCGTAGTGAACAATGGGGATGGTACCATTACTGTGCCAGGAGGTGTTAGCAGTTTTACAGTAACGATTGCATCTATTGACGACGCTGTAATAGAAACAACTGAATCTTTAATACTTTACATTGGAAGTAAATCAGGTACCGGTAGTATTATTGATAACGACGCAGTTGCTCAATGTAATACTAATAATCAATATGATCGTATTATAAGTGGTTATCATTCATCTATTGCATTGACGCAATCAGGTGTATATAGAGTATGGGGATCTGCAATGCAAAATAACGGTAGTTCAGACCAATTAGCTCCACAAGATATCAATGTTACGAATTATCCTAATTTAACAGGGAATATTCTTAAAGCTGCTATTGGAGGAAGTAAAGCAGGTGCTGCAGTTGATCAAGCAATTATTTTAACAACTACAGGATTGTTTGCTTGGGGTATTGAAGGGGCTGTTTTAAATAATACTCTTACCACCGCATCAACTTTTGCAAAAATAAGTTCTCCAACAGGAGCTAATACTTATGGTTTACCTGCAAATGTATATCCATCCGATGTTGAATCGATGTATGCTTCTTATCAAACATTGATGATTGTTACTAAGATAGTTAATGGTGTTGGTGGAGATGTCTGGGTATTAACTCAAAGTACTTTAGCTGTTGAAGGACAAGGAGGAACAGCAAGTACTGCAGGTACCTCACAATGGAAACAAGTACAAACTTCTGCAGGTGTAAATTTAACAAATGTTGTTATTGTTAGAGGCCAAAACAGTTCTGCAACATATAATGCTTACATGGCTCAAACTAACGCAGGTTTGGTTTATACTTGGGGTAATTCTACTTATTTAGGTGTTACAACAAGTAGTGCATTAAATTATGCTACATTAATGACTTTGCCTCAAGAAAATGGGGTAAATATTAGCCCTAAAATGATATCTGTGACTGGTGGAATTGGAACTACATCTACCACAAAAAACACATATTACATTTTAAGTACTACTGGTAATTTGTATGCGCTTGGAGATAATACTCAAAAACAATGTGGTGACTTTACAACTACAGAAAGAACTACGTGGGTAAGAGTTAAAAAATCTGCAACAGCAAATGACTATCTAACAAATGTGAAATTTATTTCTAGCCAAGGACACAATAACTCTTATCCAGCCGCTGCAGCTATCACAACTGCGGGGGTATTATATACTTGGGGTAATAATAGCTCTGGTATGTTGGGAAGATCTGATAATGGTCAAGTGGGAGGAAATTTAACTACCACCACTTTTGATCCAGGTTTGATTGCACAAGCTACTGGCGTCGTTACATTAGCTGAAATGGGTGGACATACCATGGTGTATTTAAGTGAAGGAACTGACAAGTTTTGTTATGTTGGTCATTATACCAATGGTAGTATGGGAGATGGAACGAATGGGACAAATGGTAGTTCATCAGCATCTACTTTAACTATTAACTGTTCTACTACACCATCAATTTCAATTTGTGGTTATGTCCCTGTAATTGCTAGTCTAGCAAATTCAATTATCACTGCAAATCCAACTTCAATAGCCGCTAATGGTACTTCAACTTCCACTATTACAGTGCAATTAAAAGATGCTAACGGCAATAATTTAACTACGAGTGGTGGGTTAGTTCAAATTTTAACTACAAAAGGAACTATTAGTTCAGTAACTGATAATGGTAATGGTACTTATACAGCTATATTGACCAGTAGTAATACTGCAGAAACTGCAGTACTTAGTTATACATTAAATTCTAATAGCGGAAGCAATACAGCATCTGTTACATTTGTTTCTGGGCCAGCACCAGTTATTACGACTAGCGGAACTTTAAAAACATTTACTGCTTGTTCTGGATGCACAGTCTCGCCACAATCCTTTGTTGTGTCTGGTATTAATTTATCAACAAATAATATCGTTGTAACTGCGCCAACGGGTGTGCAAGTTTCAACATCAAATAATAGTGGTTTTGCTACTACTATAAATATTACTCCTAGCGCAGGTTCTGTTACCAATACTACTGTATACGTGAAATTGACAAACACTGCAACATCAGTTTCATCAGATGTAATTTCAGTAACATCAGCTGGAGCGACCGCAAAAACGATTACCGTTACAACGAATACGGATAATGCATTGAATTTCGATGGTGTGAATGATTATGTGACAATTCCCGATAATAATGCATTGGATCTTACTTCAGCTTTCACTTTGGAAGCTTGGGTATATCCTACAAGTAATTCGGGAAGCCAAGTACTTGTAGGTAAAATTGATGAGACCAATGGTGGGTCTTCTGCTTTGGCTTATGCACTAAGATATAATAGTGGTAGTTTGTCTTTTGAAACAGGGAATGGTACTACATTTAAAAATATCACAACAGCCAATTTGCAATTAAACAAATGGCAACATGTTGCTGGTGTATTTAATAATGGAAATGTTAATTTGTATATTAATGGGGTACTACAAGTTAATGATGTAGCTAGTTTTACAAGTGTTCAAGCAACAACTGCTTCTCTTAAATTAGGAGCCTATGCAGGTACCTTCGGACAATATTTTGTTGGTTCTATGGATGAAGTTCGTATTTGGAATATAGCAAAATCACAAGCCGATATCACTGCAGGGATGTTTACTAAATTGAGTGGAAATGAAACTGGCCTAGTTTCAAATTATGGTTTTGATCAAGGTATTGCTGCTGGTACTAATACAAGTATCACTACTTTAACCGATAATTCAAATATTCAGAATAATGGATCTTTTTCTGGATTAGCATTAACTACTGGTACAACATCAAATTTTGTTGCTGGTTTTATGCCTTCAATAAAAACTACTGCAAATGCTAATGGGAATAATAATGCCCTTTCTTTTGACGGTTCTAATGATTATGTTATAAGTAATTTGGATGGTACAAGTTTAAATGCTTTCACAATTGAAACATTTATTAATCCAGCAAATACAACACAGAACAACAAAGGTATTTTACAATGGGCTACAGGATCAACCACATCTGGTCAGCCTATGGTGTTATTCCAACAAAATGGCACGCAATTATCTATTTATGTAAATAGTGGCTATAATTTAACAACAACACTTTCAGCGAATACTTGGTCTCACATTGCCTTGACTTATGCAAATTCTTTATATACTTTATATGTTAATGGAAGTGCGGCTGCTACTTATTCTGGAGGTATTGGTATGCAATCACAAGCATTACAATTTTATTTAGGTACTGGATACAATGGCAGTTGGAATGGTTTAATGGACGAGGTTAGGGTATGGAATGTGGCTAGAACTCCCGCTGACATTAATAACAATATGTACAATGATTTGTCTGGTAGTGAGACAGGGTTGATCGCTTATTATAACATGAATCAAGGTGCTGCAAATAGTTCAAATACGAGTATAACTACTTTGAATGATAAAACAGTTAATGCAAATAATGGAACTATTACCAATTTTGCGTTAAGTGGGACTAGTTCCAATTTTGTATCAGGAAATACTCAAGTTGGAGCAAGTGCTACTATTTTGGCTGGAAGTACTTACTCATTGGCAAACAATTTAACAGGAGGTGTTTGGTCTTCTTCTAATACAAGTTATGCGACAGTAGATCCAACATCTGGTGTAGTTACTGGTGTTGCAAGCGGTAGTGTTAGTATTACATATACTATATGTAGTAAATCAGTTAGTTATCCAATTAACGTTATTACTCCAGTTATTACAACTACAGGATCTTTAAAGCCTTTTTCAGTTTGTTCTACCTACACAATTGCATCACAAAGCATAACTATTACAGGTTCAAATTTAAGCAGCAATATAATTGTTACAGCTCCAACAGGTTATGAAGTATCTATAAATGCAAGTGCTAATTATAGTTCTACTATTTCATTGTCGCCATCTGGTAATAATGTTGTTTACATTAGAACTTTAACTTCTAATACTAATGCTGGTACATCTACTTTAACCATTAGTTCAACAGGGGCTACTACACAATCTATTTCATTGATTGCAGCTTCTGATAACTCTTTGAGTTTTGACGGAGCTAGTGATTATGTTAACTTGCCTGTAAGTATAGTAAACGGATCAACCAACTTTACTTTCGAAGCTTGGGTTTACCCAACGAGTAGTTTATCTTGGCAAAGATTTTTTGACTTTGGTAAAACAAGTACTACTGGTTATTTATTTCTTACGCCGTTTAATGGAGTGAATGGTAAACCAAGATTTGGGATAACTTTATCAGGTGGAAATGGTGCAGGGGAACAGACTGTAGATGCAACAAGTAATCTAACTTTAAATACTTGGAGTCATATAGCATTTGTTTTAGATGCCACTGCACAAACAGGTACTTTCTATATCAATGGACAACCCGCAGGTTCAAGTAGTATCACTATTAATCCAGCTTCAATTGGGACTATTACTAATGCTTATTTAGGAAAGTCATTGTATGCAGATCCATATTTAGCGGGTAAGATGGATGAAGTGAGAGTTTGGAATACAGCTAGATCTGCTTCAGAAATTTCAAATAATTATCAAAAAGAGTTTGTTGGAAATGAGTCTGGTTTAGTGGCTTATTATAATATGAACCAGGGTATTGCCAATGGTTCAAATACTAGCATAACCACTTTAAACGATAAAACTTCAAATAATTATAATGGCACCTTAAATACATTTACTTTATCTGGTACAAGTTCTAACTATGTAGCAGGCTCAATGCCAGCTATTACAGCAGCTGGTAATGCAACCACTTTATCAGCTGGTGGTACATTGCAACTTTCAAATAGTTTAGGTGGGGGTATTTGGTCAAGTGGAACAACAGGGGTTGCAACTGTAAAT
>Ga0228701_1002242_pt1 | contig 11790 bp, 7 predicted proteins | sample McNCre117_Aug_MG_2_FD_178017 | JGI IMG/M metagenome (GOLD analysis project Ga0228701, IMG submission 178017) | Freshwater microbial communities from McNutts Creek, Athens, Georgia, United States - 11-17_Aug_MG | ecosystem: Environmental > Aquatic > Freshwater > Creek | place: USA: Georgia...
GCCGCCGTTTGCCGCGATTACGGACAATGATTTTGGACCGGCGTTTGAGGCGGCTTTGGCCGAGGCGCGGCGCAACATTGCAGGGATCGCCGAGGCGGCCGAAAGCCCGAGCTTTGCCAATACCATCGAGGCGCTTGAGCTGGCCGAGGGCAGCTTGGACCGGGTTGCGGGGGTGTTTTACAACTTGGCGGGGGCCGATAGCACGCCCGCGCGCGAGGCGTTGCAGCGCGATCTGGCCCCGAAGATGAGTGCGTTTTCGTCCGAGGTGACCAATAATAAAGCGTTGTTTGCCAAGGTAGAGGCGTTGTGGCAGGGTCGCGAGGGCCTGCAGCTTGCACCCGAGCAATTGCGGGTTTTGACGCTGTATCGGCAGATGTTCGTGCGCGCTGGCGCGGTGTTGGAAGGCGAGGCTGCGGCACGATTGACGGCGGTGAAATCGCGGCTGGCGGTGTTGGGCACCCAGTTTGGGCAAAATCTGCTGGCGGATGAGCGGGCGTGGTTCATGCCGTTGGCCGAGGCGGATCTGGAAGGCCTGCCAGAGTTCGTGGTCGCGGCGGCCCGTGCCGCCGGTGTCGAGAAAGACGCCGCAGGGCCGGTGGTGACGCTAAGCCGATCCTTGATCGTGCCGTTCTTGCAGTTTTCGCCGCGCCGCGCCTTGCGGCAGAAAGCTTATGAGGCGTGGGTGGCGCGGGGGGCCAATGGCGGTGCCACCGATAACCGCGCGATTGCCGCCGAGATTTTGGCGCTGCGTGACGAGCGGGCCAAGCTGTTGGGCTATGCCAGCTTTGCCGATTACAAGTTGGAGCCAGAGATGGCAAAGACCCCGGCGGCGGTGCGCGATCTGTTGATGCGGGTCTGGGCCCCGGCCAAGCGCAAGGCGCTGGCGGATGCAGCCGTGCTAGAGGCGCTGTTGCAGGCGGATGGCGTGCAGGGGCCGCTGGAGCCTTGGGACTGGCGCTATTATTCCGAAAAGCGCCGGGTGGCCGAGCATGATTTGGATGAAGCGGTGCTGAAACCCTATCTGGGCTTGGAGGCGATGCTTGCCGCGCAGTTTGATTGCGCCAATCGGCTGTTCGGGCTGGAGTTTCGTCCGCTGGACATTCCGCTGTATCATGCCGATGCGCGGGCTTGGGAGGTGACGCGGCGCGGTGAACATGTGGCGGTGTTTATCGGGGATTATTTCGCGCGCGGCTCAAAGCGGTCAGGCGCATGGTGTTCGGCGATGCGCAGCCAGCGCAAATTGGGCGGTGATCAGCGCCCGATCGTGGTCAATGTTTGCAACTTTGCCAAAGGCGATCCGGCGCTGCTGTCGTATGATGACGCGCGCACGCTGTTTCACGAATTCGGCCATGCGCTGCACCAGATGCTGTCGAATGTGACCTATGGTTTCATCTCTGGCACCAGTGTGGCGCGTGACTTTGTTGAACTGCCAAGCCAGCTTTATGAACATTGGATGGAAGTGCCGGAAGTGTTGGAAAAGCACGCCCGTCATTACAAAACCGGCGAAGCGATGCCTGCCGATCTGCTGAAGCGGTTGCTGGATGCGGGCAGCTACGATCAGGGCTTTGCCACGGTGGAATTTGTGTCTTCGGCGCTGGTTGATCTGGCCTTCCATGAAGGCGCGGCACCTGCCGACCCGATGCAGAAACAGGCCGAGGTGTTGGAAAGCATCGGCATGCCGCGCGCGATCCGCATGCGCCACGCCACGCCGCATTTCGCGCATGTGTTTTCGGGCGACGGGTATTCCAGCGGCTACTACAGCTATATGTGGTCAGAGGTGATGGACGCCGATGCGTTTGCGGCCTTTGAAGAAGCGGGCGACCCGTTCGATCCGGCAACCGCGGCGCGCTTGGAAGAGTTTATTCTGTCGGCGGGCGGGTCCGAGGAACCGGATGTGCTTTACACCAAGTTTCGCGGCCGGATGCCGGGGGTTGAGCCGCTGTTGAAAGGCCGTGGCTTGTTGGAGGCGTGAAGAAGGGGGGCTGTCCGCCCCCCTCGGGCTGCGCCCTCACCCCCCGAGGATATTTTAACCAAGAGGATGGGGTGGGTTTCATCTTGGTCTAAATATCCCCGCCGGAGGCATCTGACGTCTTGGCACCGTGCAAGGCCTGTTCAGCGCAGCTGGCTGGGAGCTTGGCCGAATTTTGCCCGGAAGGCGCGTGACAGCGCCGAGGCGGAAGAGAATCCGCAGCGCAGCGCGACCTCTGCCAAGGAGTGACGGGTGTCGGTGATCATGCGGCGCGCGGCTTGCAGCCGCAGTGTCAGCGCGTAGGCGGCGGGGGTAAGGCTAAGATTTTCTTTGAAAATCTGCTCCAATCGGCGCGGTGACAGGCCAAGCGCGCGGGCGATGGCGGCGCTGGATTCGGGGGCGTCAAGGTGGGCTTCCATGCGGGCAATTGCGGCGGCGACGCGCGGGTCGAGCCGTGGGTCGGGTTTCGCCGGGCTGATCTGTGGTTCTGACCCGTCGCGGGCGGTGGTGATAAAGCTGGCAGCAACCTGCAGCGCCAAGGCGGGGCCGTGGCGGGCGCGGATCAGGTGCAGCATCAGGTCGGCGGCGGGGGCGGCGCCGCCTGCGGTAAAACGGCTGCGGTCGATGACAAAGCGGTCGGGCACCACATCAACGGCGGGGTGGGCGGCGGCGAAATCTTCCAGATCTTCCCAATGCACCGTGGCTTTGTGACCATTCAGCAACCCCGCGCGGGCGAGCACCCAAGCGCCCGCATCGATGCCGCCGACGGCGGTGAAGTGCCGCGCCATGCGCGACAGGTCGCGGATCAGCGGCGCGGTGGCGACTTGCGATTGCCGGAAGCCCGCAATCACCACCAGCGCTTCGGCACCTTCGGCGGCGGCCAGCGGGCCGTTGGAGGGCAGTTCGATGCCGCAGGTCAGTGGCACGGCGCGGCCATCTGGCGACACCACGCGCCAGCGGTAGCTTTCGCTGCCCAAGTGGCGATTGGCGCTGCGCAGTGGGTCCAGCGTCGATGCGACCTCGAGGATCGACGACTGCGGCAGCACCAGCAGGGCCAATGTCAGCGGTTGCTGCGATGCGGCGAAGATCGTTGCGTTTTTTGCCATGTTTATTTCGTAAATTGATACGCGCGGGGCTGCAAGGGCGCTATGGTGGCGGCAACTGAATTGGAGGATTCCCATGCCCTTGGCCATGAACCGCGAAGTTTTCATCACCTGTGCTGTCACTGGATCGGGCGGCACGCAGGATAAATCGCCGCATGTGCCGCGCAGCCCCGAGCAGATCGCGGCGTCGGCGATTGATGCGGCGAAAGCTGGCGCGGCGGTGGTGCATTGCCATGTACGCGACCCTGAAACCGGCAAGCCCAGCCGTGACGGCAAGCTTTACCGCGAAGTGACCGAGCGTATCCGCGATTCGGGCACCGATGTGGTGTTGAACCTGACCGCTGGCATGGGCGGCGACATTTATTTCGAGGGCACCGAGGATATGGGCCGGATGGGCCCGCGCAGTGACATGGCGGGCGCGATCGAGCGGGTGGCGCATGTGGTTGAATGCCGTCCCGAGATTTGCACGCTGGACTGCGGCACGATGAACTTCAACGAGGCTGACTATGTGATGGTCAACACCCCCGGCATGCTGCGCGACATGGCGCGGCGGATGACGGCGGCGGGCGTGCGGATTGAAATCGAGGCGTTTGACACCGGGCATCTGTGGCTGGCGAAAGAGCTGGCACGCGAAGGCGTGATCCCGGCGCCGACCTTGGTGCAGCTGTGCATGGGCGTGCCGTGGGGCGCACCCGATGATCTGAACACCTTCATGGCGATGGTCAACAACGTGCCCGCCGATTGGCATTGGAGCGCGTTTGCGATTGGCCGCAACCAGATGCCTTACGTTGCGGCGAGCGTCTTGGCGGGTGGCAACGTGCGGGTCGGCCTTGAAGACAACCTGTGGCTGGACAAGGGCGTTTTGGCGACCAACGCGCAGTTGGTGGAACGCGCCGTGACGATCATCAGCAATCTGGGTGCTCGGGTGATTACCCCGGCCGAGGTGCGGGCGAAGCTGAAACTGGAAAAGCGCGCGCCGCTGCCGAAATAATCAGGGCGCTGGCGGGCCGTGCGGCGGCCCCGGCGCGACTTTAACGCAGATAGAAGGATGACGACGATGGCGCGCAAGGCGGCAATCATTGGTGGCGGGGTTATTGGCGGCGGTTGGGCGGCGCGGTTTCTGCTGAACGGCTGGAATGTTTCGGTGTTCGACCCCGATCCGCAGGCCGAACGCAAGATCAGCGAAGTGCTTGCCAATGCCCGCGCCGCTTTGCCTGCGCTTTCCGATATTCCGATGCCGAAAGAGGGCGTGCTGTCTTTTGCCGCCACCATCACTGAGGCTGTGGAAGGGGCGGATTACATTCAGGAATCTGTCAGTGAACGGCTTGACCTGAAGCATCGGGTGTTTGCGCAGATTCAACAATCGGCCGAATTGGGTACGCCGATTGGGTCTTCGACCAGCGGCTTCAAACCCAGTGAGTTGCAGGAAAACGCAGCGAACCCGGCGGTGATTTTCGTCGCCCACCCGTTCAACCCGGTTTACCTGTTGCCGCTGGCCGAAGTGGTGCCCTCGGCCAAGTCGGACGCGACGGTGATTGAAAACGCCAAGCAGATCCTGCGCGAAATTGGCATGTTCCCGCTGCACGTCCGCAAGGAGATCGACGCCCATATCGCCGACCGTTTCCTTGAAGCCGTCTGGCGCGAGGCGCTGTGGCTGGTGAAAGACGGCGTTGCCACCACCGAGGAAATCGACGAGGCGATCCGCATGGGCTTTGGCCTGCGCTGGGGGCAGATGGGCCTGTTTGAAACCTATCGCGTGGCGGGCGGCGAAGCGGGCATGAAGCATTTCATGGCGCAATTCGGGCCTTGCCTGACCTGGCCCTGGACCAAGCTGATGGACGTGCCAGAGTTCAATGACGAATTGGTTGACCTGATCGCGGGCCAGTCCGATGCGCAATCGGGGCACCATAGCATCCGCGAGTTGGAACGTATTCGCGACAGCAACCTGATCGGTTTTCTGCGCGCGTTGAAAGACCGCAACTGGGGCGCTGGCAAAGTGCTGCGCGAACATGACGACCGCCGCCGCGCCACCTTCCACGAAGAAGGCCGTGGGGCCGAAGGCGCACCGATGCTGATGGCGCAGATGCAGGTGTTGCCCGGCTGGATCGACTATAACGGCCACATGACCGAAAGCCGCTATCTGTTTGCGGCGTCGGAAACCTGCGACGCGTTCTTGCGGCTGATCGGCGCCGATATGGACTATGTGAAGGCTGGCCACAGCTATTACACCGCCGAAAGCCACATCATGCATATCGACGAGGCCAAGCTGGGCGACCGTCTGGTTGGCACGCTGCAAGTGCTGTCGGCGGATGAAAAGCGGCTGCATATCTTCATCCGCATCCTGAAAGACGGCGCGCCGGTGGCGACGGTGGAACAGATTTTGCTGCACGTTGATATGGCCAAGGGCAAAACCTGTGTCGCAGGCGCGGCTGTGCTTGACCGGCTGATGCCGATTGCGGCTGCCCATGCCGGGTTGCCGCGCCCCGAAGCGGCTGGCCGCCACGTTGGGCAGCGCAAGTGAAACGCGTTCTGATCACCGCAGGCGCGAATGGGATCGGTTTGGTGATGGCCAAGGCCTTTGCCGCATCGGGCTATCGTGTCTGGGTGACAGATGTGGATGCGGCCATGGTGGCCGGTTTGCCGCCCGGCATCCGCGGCAGCGTCGCCGATGCCGCGCTTGAACCGGCGATGGAGGCAGTTTTTGCCGAAATCGCCGTTGATTGGGGCGGCTTGGATGTGCTTTGCGCCAATGCGGGTATCAAAGGCCCGACGGCGGCGATTGAAGATATGCCGCTAGAGGCGTGGCATCAGTGCCTTGCCGTCAATCTTGACGGTGCGATGCTGGCTGCCAAGCATGCGGCGCGGCTGATGAAACCGGCGCGGTCGGGGGTGATGATCTTCACCTCGTCAACCTCGGGGCTTTATGGCACGCCGTTTCGGGCGCCCTATGTGGCGGCGAAATGGGGGGTGATTGGCCTGATGAAAACCGTCGCGATGGAGCTTGGCCCGCACGGAATTCGCGCCAATGCCATCTGCCCCGGAAGCGTCAACGGCGCGCGGATTGATCGGGTGATCGATGCCGAAGCCACCGCCAAGGGCATGACAGCCGATGCGGTGCGGCAGGGCTATGCCTCTGGCACGGCGCTGAAGCGGTTGACCGACCCCGAAGACGTGGCCGCGATGGCGCTTTACCTTGCGTCTGACGGCGCGCGCATGGTTTCGGGCCAGGCAATGGCCGTAGACGGCATGACCTATAACGTTGATCCGTAAGGAAAACAGGATGAATTTCGGACTTACCGAAGAACAGCAGATGATCGTCGACGCCACCCGCGCCTTCGTGGAAAACGAACTTTATCCGCATGAGGCCGAGGTGGAACGCACCGGCCATCTGCGGGCCGAGTTGCGCCACGAAATCGCGCAAAAGGCGATTGCCGCCGGGCTTTATGCGGCAAATATGCCCGAAGAGGTGGGCGGCGCGGGCTTGGACACGCTGACCTGGCTGCTTTACGAAAAGGAGCTGGGCCGCGCCAATTATGCGTTGCACTGGACCTGCGTGTCGCGGCCGTCGAACATCTTGCTGGCCTGCACCGACGAGCAGCGCGAGCAATATCTGTTCCCCTGCATTCGCGCCGAAAAGCACGATTGTCAGGCGATGACCGAACCTGGAGCGGGGTCTGACCTGCGCGGCATGAAGGCTACGGCGCGGGCGGATGGCGATGATTTCATCCTGAACGGCACCAAGCATTTCATCAGCCACGCCGATGTGGCGGATTTTGCCATCGTTTGGGTGGCAACGGGCGAAGAAGACACCCCGCGCGGGCCGAAAAAGCTGATCACCGCGTTTCTGGTCGACAAGGGCACGCCGGGCTTTACCGTGCGCGACGGCTACCGCAACGTGTCGCATCGCGGCTATAACAACATGATCCTTGAGTTCGATGATTGCCGGCTGAACAAGCGGCAAATCTTGGGCGAATTGCACAAAGGCTTTGAAGTGGCCGGCAAATGGCTGGGGGCGACCCGGTTGCAGGTGGCCTCGACCTGCCTTGGCCGCGCCGAACGCGCGCTGGGCCATGCCATCAGCTATGCCGCCGAACGCAAACAATTCGGCCAACAGATCGGCAAATTTCAGGGTACCTCGTTCAAGCTGGCCGATATGGCGATGGAACTGAAAGCGGCCGAGTTGCTGACGCGCGAAGCGGCGTGGAAATACGATCAAGGCACGGTGACAGAGGCCGATATGTCGATGGCAAAGCTGAAAGCCACCGAAGTGTTGGCGATGATCGCCGACGAGGCAATCCAGATCCACGGTGGCATGGGGCTGATGGACGAATTGCCGCTGGAACGCATCTGGCGCGATGCGCGGGTTGAACGGATCTGGGAAGGCACCAGCGAAATTCAGCGCCACATCATCAGCCGCGAACTGCTGCGGCCGCACGGCGCGTGACACCAAGGCCGGGGCGCTGCCCCGGACCCCGGGATATTTAGAGACAGAAAATGACATATACCGCCGGCTACGCTAACCATTCCTTAACCTCGATCTGTGAGCCTGTGCTTACGGTACAGGGGGGGACCCCGATGACCGTGACAGGAAATGGCATCCTGCTTCGATTTTCGGGGCGGGATGTTTCCATTTTCTGTCTGAAAATATCCTCGGGGGTCCGGGGGCAGACAGCCCCCGGCCTTGGCCGCGCGCGTGGAGGTCGGCCATGAAAAGTCTTGATCGCTTGCTGCGTCCGCGCCACATCGCCGTGCTTGGCGCGTCTTGGGCGCTGAACGTGATTGAGCAATGTCGCAAGATGGGGTTTCAGGGCGAGGTTTGGCCTGTACATCCGACCAAGGCCGAAATTGGTGGGTTGCGCGCCTATGCGTCGCTGGCCGATCTGCCCGAGGTGCCCGACGCCACCTTCATTGGCGTCAATCGCCATGCCACCGTTGATGTGGTGGCGGAATTGGCCGCGATGGGGGCAGGGGGGGCGATTTGCTTTGCATCTGGCTGGACCGAGGCGGGCGAGCCGGAGTTGCAGGCCAAGCTGGTGGCGGCGGCGGGTGACATGCCGATTTTGGGGCCGAACTGCTATGGGGTGATCAACTATCTGGACGGCGCTCTGCTGTGGCCGGATCAGCATGGCGGGGTGCGGGTTGACAGCGGCGTGGCGCTGATCAGCCAGTCTTCGAATATAGTGATCAATTTGGGCATGCAAAAGCGGGCGCTGCCGGTGTCTTATGTGGCGTGCCTGGGCAATGCGGCGGTGGTAGGGTTGGCCGAGCTTGCGGGCGCGGTGTTGGATGATCCGCGGGTGACGGCGCTGGGGCTTTACATCGAAGGCATCGACGATGCGCCGGCTTTTGCTGCTTTGGCCGAGCGCGCGCGGGCGATGGGCAAGGGCATTGCTTGCATCAAGTCGGGCAAGACTGAGTTGTCGCGCACGGCGGCGGCGTCGCATACGGCGTCATTGGCGGGGGGCGGGGCTGCGTCGAGTGCGTTCTTGCGGCAGATCGGCGTGGCGGAGGTGAATACACCGTCGGAGTTGATCGAGACGCTGAAAATTCTGCATGTGCATGGCGCGATTGGCCGCAACTTGTGTTCGCTGTCTTGTTCGGGCGGCGAGGCGGGTTTGGTGGCCGATCTGGCCGCGCCCTATGGGATCGACTTTCCGCCGGTGCCTGCAGCGACAAAGGCGCGGTTGAACGACATCCTTGGCCCGATTGTAACGGTAGCCAACCCATTGGATTACCACACTTTCATCTGGGGGGATGGGCCGCGCACCACGGATGTGTTCACCACGATGCTGCAAGCCTATGACGCGGGGATTTACATCATTGATCCGCCGCGCATCGATCGCTGTGATCCGGCTTGGTATGAACCGGCGCTGAACGCCATTGTGGCGGCGCAGGCCAGCACTGGTAAGCCCGCATTTCCGGTGGCGTCGATGCCGGAAAACTTTGACGAGGCGCGGGCGATTGGCTTGATGCAGCAGGGCGTCTGCACCTTGATGGGGCTGGAAACCGCGCTTGCTGCGCTGCGGGCGGCGCAAACTCCGGCTGGTGTGGCGGGCTGGCGCCCGGCCGTGGCCTTGCCGTTCCGCGACAGCACCCTGTTGTCAGAGGCCGAGGGCAAGGCACTGCTGGCGGCGGCTGGGGTTGCGGTGCCGCGTGCGGTCAGCGGAACGTTGGCAGAGGTTACGGCGGCTGCGGCGCGGCTGACGGCGCCCTATGCGCTGAAAGGGCTTGGCTTTGCGCATAAGACCGAAGCGGGCGCGGTGCGGCTTGGGCTGACCAGCCTTGACGGACAGGCAGAAATGCCCGGTGCCACCGGCTATTTGCTGGAAGAAATGGTGACGGCGCCGGTTGCCGAAATCTTGCTGGGCCTGCGCCGTGACCCGGTTTATGGCGTCAGCCTGACCTTGGGGATGGGCGGGGTGACTGCCGAAGTTTTGGCCGACACTGTCACCCTGATTTTGCCCGCCAGCGCCGACGAGGTGTTGGCCGAGGCCCGCAAGTTGCGGCTTTGGCCGTTGCTGGACGGCTATCGCGGACGGCCCCGCGCCGACATGGCGGCGGTTGCCGAGATTGCCGTGCGCTTGGGCGCGCTGATTCTGGCCGATGACAGCCTGGAAGAAATTGAAATCAACCCGATCCTTGTGCGCCAATCTGGTGCCGTTGCGGTCGACGCCCTGATCAGAAAGGCTTGATGCTATGGAAATGCGAACCGAAGGCCCGATCAAAACCCGCCGTGAAGGCGCGATCCTTGAGGTCACGCTGGATAGCCCGAAGGCCAACGCGATCAGCCTGAAAACCAGCCGGGTGATGGGGCTGGTGTTTCGCGATTTTCGCGATGACGACAGTTTGCGGGTCTGCATCCTGCGCGCCGAGGGCGAGAAGTTCTTTTGCCCCGGTTGGGATTTGAAGGCTGCTGCCGATGGTGACGCGGTGGACGGTGACTATGGTGTTGGCGGGTTTGGCGGTTTGCAAGAATTGCCAAATCTGAACAAGCCGGTGATTGCCGCGGTGAATGGCATTTGCTGTGGCGGCGGGCTTGAACTGGCGCTGTCGGCGGATCTGATCTTGTGTTCGGCCAACGCGACCTTTGCACTGCCGGAAATCCGGTCGGGCACGGTGGCGGATGCGGCCAGCATCAAATTGCCGAAGCGGATTCCGTATCATGTGGCGATGGATCTGTTGCTTACGGGGCGCTGGTTCGATGCCGAAGAGGCGCATCGTTGGGGTATCGTGAAGGAAATCACCTCGTCCGAGGATCTGCTGGCGAAGGCGTGGGATCTGGCGCGGCTGTTGGAATCCGGCCCGCCGCTGGTTTACGCCGCGATCAAAGAAGTGGTGCGCGAGGCGGAAAACATGCGGTTCCAAGATGCGCTGAACCGGGTGACCAAGCGGTTGCTGCCCACGGTGGATAAGCTTTATTCCAGCGAAGATCAGTTGGAAGGCGCGCGCGCCTTTGCGGAAAAACGCGATCCGGTCTGGAAGGGCAAGTAACGGGGCGCGCAACACCACCGGGAGGGTGCGGTTTTTCATCGACGTGGCGGCTGTCTTTGGCCTGATGATGCCGCCACATGGGCGGCTCTGGGCGGCGGGCATTTGGGCGCGGCCCGCTCTGCCGTGGTGGGGTGACGGTTGCCGTGCCGCGCTTTTCTGCGCGGGTTCTGACCTTAGTTAGGCAGCATCGCAATCAAGTAACAATTTTGCGACATTAATTGTCGCAGATTGCGAAGGAAGCCGGCGGAGCAGGGGCTACGACTGATCCGCTGGCAGCGGAGGCCCTTATGCACGATACCGATTATATCATTGTGGGCGCAGGATCGGCGGGCTGCGTGCTGGCCGATCGGCTGAGCGAAAACGGCAAGCACAAGGTGACGGTGCTAGAGGCAGGCGGCACCGATTTGCGGTTTTTCGTGCAGCTGCCCTTGGGCTACGGCAAGCTGTTTTATGATCCGGCGGTGAACTGGCTTTACAAGACCGAACCCGACCCCGGTTTGGCGGGCCAGCGCGATCATTGGCCGCGCGGCAAGATTTTGGGCGGATCGTCCTCGATCAACGCGATGGTGTATATTCGCGGGCACAAAGAGGATTATGCCGAATGGGGCGCGGAAAATCCGGGCTGGGGCTGGGACGAATGTTTGGCCGCCTACAAGGCGATGGAAGACACCGAAGCGGGCGGCGATGCGTGGCGCGGCAAAGGCGGGCCGCTGTTTATCAGCGAGAACCGCAAGGGCCTGCATTGGCTGGTGGAAGAGTACATCAAGGCCTGCGGTCAGGCGGGGCTGCCCTATAACCGCGATTTCAATGGTGCTGAGCAAGAGGGTGCGGGCACCTATCAGATGACGATCAAGAAATCGCGGCGCAATTCGGCGGCGCGGGCGTTCTTGCGACCGGCGATGAAGCGCAAGAACCTGCAGGTGATCAGCCGGGCGCAGGTGACGCGGGTGCTGTTTGACGGCATGCGGGCGGTGGGGGTTGAATATCTGAAAGACGGGCAGCGGTGCGAATTGCGCTGTAACGCCGAGGTGATCTTGTCGGGTGGCGCGATCAATTCGCCGCAGCTTTTGCAGCTTTCGGGCATTGGTCCGGCGGGGCTGTTGCAGCAACACGGGGTTGGGGTGCTGCTGGATAACCCGAATGTGGGCGATCATCTAAGCGACCATCAGGGCATCAACTATACGTGGCGGATGAAGGTGCCGACCTATAACGATCTGCTGCGTCCGT
>Ga0228701_1002244_pt1 | contig 11790 bp, 14 predicted proteins | sample McNCre117_Aug_MG_2_FD_178017 | JGI IMG/M metagenome (GOLD analysis project Ga0228701, IMG submission 178017) | Freshwater microbial communities from McNutts Creek, Athens, Georgia, United States - 11-17_Aug_MG | ecosystem: Environmental > Aquatic > Freshwater > Creek | place: USA: Georgia...
TTCCACTTCGGCTTGGATGCCAGACAGGGCCGCTTTTGCAGCGCCTTTGGCTGTCCCTTCTCCCGTATCAGACACATTCCCAAGAATGGCTTTCTGCCCGTCTGCGGCGATCTGGATACGTTCGGCTGCACGGCGTTCGTCAGGTGTGAACTCACGGGTGTCAGTTCGGGAGGCGACGTGTGAAGCAGCATGGAGAGCAGCAAGGGGAGCATCAACGACCCCAGCAGAGCCAGCACCCATGAGACCTTCAGAGACGGCCTGTCCCATGTCCACGGAGAGACCTTTGTCAGTTCCAAGAGTTTCCCCTGTTTGTTGGACGACACTTTGGGCAAGTTCAGTTCCACTCTCAACAAGCATCCTTTTGATAAAACCAGACGCCCCCGGCCCCAACGCATTAAGCGCACCAGATGCAGAGGCGGTGGCTGCTGATGCTGCCCAGTCTTCAGCGTTGGGTGTGTCTCGACCGTTGTTCTTGGCCCGTGCGATTGCAGATGGCCCGAGAATTTGGGCTGCTTCGAACATGGCTGGGCCAGCGAAAGCACCAGCAGCAGCGCCAGTAGTGGCACCAGCAGCGGTGCCAACACCGGGAACAACCGAACCACCAGCACCGCCAATTGTAGCACCAACGCCCATACCAGCCACACGCGAAGCGACGGACCCAGCGAACTGCCCTGCCTGTTCCGTAAAGGCGCGGGGGAGGTAAGACAGGTCATAGGAGAGGGGGTTATACCAAGCGGAGTTGGGGTCAGGTTTGAGATGTGAAGACGCCGGGTCGTAGTTCTTCGGGGCTTCAGTCATACCCTTCAGGTATTGACCAGTGTCTCCAAAGCCCAACGCTTCAGCGGTGGTCCCGATAGCTTCAAGAGGCGCATCCACCCCGGAAGTGAAGGCCGAGGTAAAGCTCGTATCCTTAGGCGCTTCAGGGGTGGTTTGGGGAGCCGTGGACTGATCCGCCATCTGTGCTTGCAGACGGCGGTATTCAGCACCGAGGACTTTGACATGCTCTGCATTCCCAGCGGCGTGTGCTGCCTTAATGCCTTCGGCCAGCCTGTTTAGTTGCTCGGTAGGGTCCATTGTTTCTCCTTAGAGGCCGTATCCTTTCAGGATGGCTTCAGTGTCATTTGAAAGAGACGGGCTGCTCAAAGCACCCGGCTGTTGGGTCGATCCACCGAAGCTGAAATCAGTGTTTCCGAGGTCGAAACTCCCATCCATCACACCGGACAGGTACGGAGCCGCAGCCCCAGTTCCGCCGATCATCGACAGGATTTGGTTTCGACGGATGTTCGCCTTGTAGGATTGCTGTTCGGGGCTATCGCCGGGGTTCGGAAGGAACGCACCAGCATAGTCAGCGATTTCGGTCCCGGTGTAGGCGGCACCCGTATCGGCACGAAGTACGGCCTGAAGGTAGAGAGCCATTGCAGATCGGGCAGAACCTTGGATGCCAGACTGGTTCAGAATATCGTTCAGGACAGCGCCAGTGATTGACGCACCTGCGTTCTGAGATGCCCAGCGTTCAAGGCCCGATTGCAGGCTTGTCATTGCCTCGGGGCCTACGGTGGCGGCGATCTGGTTGATGTCCTTGTCGGCTTGGATAGCTCGACGTGCGTAAGTGTAGAGCTTGGCTTCATCACCACGCTTGAACGAGAACGAGGGTACACCATCCTTGGAGACGTAAGTCGCATTCGGGATGCCACCAGCACCAGCAGTCACGTCAGCGGACTCGTTTCGGCCTGCGATACGGAAGTCCGTCATCACGGAAGCTGCGGGGACAGGTTTTCCATCAGGTCCATAGACATGAGGGATGCCACCGATCATCACACCCTGACGAACAACCTCCATTCCTGTCTTCGGATCACGTCCAGAGATGTTGAAAACGGAGCCTGCGGAACCACCACTTGCAACTTGGGTTCGAGCGAGACCAGCAGCGTCATCGCGTTGCTTCGACCACACATCATTTAGGTTCTGTGCCGCACCAGCAAGGCCAGTGGCCCAACCGTCACCAGACAAAAGACCACTTCCGATTGCCAGAAGGTTCATCCGCCTTTGATCTGGCGTCAGATTGGGCATCATCCGCTCAAGAAGACTCTTCTTCGCGTCATCTGCGGGAGGGGTCGTACCATCCGGGTTTGTTGGGGCCGGGGTGGTGTTTGCCGTGGAAGTTGAAAGCGCACCGTTGGCCGGGGAGCCAAAGGAGTCCATGCTAGGTTCTTCACCACGCATGATGGCCTGACCAGCCATGCGGATCAACGCAGAGTTATCCATTGTCCCATCAGGGTTCTGGGTGAGGATCAACTCATCAGGAGCCATCCCAGACAAAGCACCGGGGCCCCCCATCGTAGAGACGCTGATATGGCCACCACCGCCACGAACTGCGTTGATGTAGTTCTGAGTCTCGGGAGGGGCATTTTCCAGCCCCAGCTTATCGACGTTCCCAGCGCCCCAGTTGTAGGCACCAAGAGCCTTGCTCATGTCGCCGTCATAACGGTTCAGCAGCTTGGACAGGTACTCTGCCCCAAACCGAAGCTGTTCATCCGTGTTGTTCATGTCGCCCATCGGGGCAACACCAAAGCCGGGATCAGATGCAGTCGAAGGAAGGACCTGAGTGAGGCCCAAGGCCCCAGTTCGGCTCTTCGCACTGGGGTCCCATCCGCTTTCCTGTTGGATCAAGCGGCGGTAGGTTTCGGGGTCGATTCCATACTGGTTGGCATAGAAATCGGCACGGGATTTAAGGTCCATTGTGTTTCCTTAGCCCATGAAGGGCAGCTTGAATCCCGCACCAGCCAGAGAAGCTGCACCACCGATCAGGGATTGGAAGATTGACGGGTTCTTCTGGACATTGGTCGTGTAACCGCTGCTGCCGTAATTTCCGCCAACGGCAGACATATACTTGGAGACCAGATCAAGAGGCATACCCGACAAGTTCAGACCGCCGTCGATTTCATTCTGGGCTTGGTTTTGGAGCCTACCTTGAGAGTCCAATGCACTGTTGAACCCGGTCATGCCTGCGTTGATGCCAGAGTTGGCCAGATCGGCACCAATCGAAGACCCAGCACCCATAGCTTGATTTGCTGCGGACATGTTTCCGAAACGGCTCTGATATTCCTGAGCCGCTTGATTGACGCCATTCAGATAGGCGTCTCCACGCATCTGCGAGGAAATGGCCGCTCCACGGTTCATCGCATCATTCTGAGCGATTGCTTCGAGTGCGCCAGCGCGAGTGGAGTTGATGTTGCCTGTGCCAGAGGCACCGGAGTTGATACTTGCCTGATCCTTTTGGAAGGCACGGTTCACGTCACCAAGAGCGGAGTCGATTTGTCCTTGGAGGAAGGGGTTATTCGCGTATTTCTCACCATTTGCAAGAATAGCGTCAGTCGCATCCTTGCTGGCGAAGTCGTAGATCGACTTGTTGTTGGCGTAGTAGTCGCCAAAGTTTTGCATCCCGGTCATACCGAGATTCAAGGCGGCATTGCCGAAATTCTGCGCCCCGTTCATGCCCAGATCAGTCATGCCGTTGATGGCATCAGTCTGACCAGCGTTCATGTTTGCAACGGGGTCTTGTACGCCAGCAACACCAGCCATTGCCGTGTTGAGGGCGTCTTTGCCTTGGGAGAAGCCCGTAGTCAGATAGGGCTGTTGGGCGTTCCAAGGGTTCGTTTCGAAGGGTTGTTTGGTGGTAGTGGTGCTACCTTTGAAGAAATTGCCCATACGGGTTCCTTTAGATCAGTCCAAAGGACGGGCGAGATACATCTCAGCCAACTCTCCGTCCCCAGTGGTCCGGTAGTGGTGGAGGACCATGCCGACATCCTTGATGAACTTGCGTTTCAGGGGGTCGTGGCTGGGGGCATGGAACGCATAGACGGGCTGACTGATCGACCGAGCGATCTGATCAATGTGCGTCTTCAGTCTGTTCCTTACGCCCTTGCACCATCTGACAAAGACATCGCCATGCAGCACCACCCCGAACCAAAGGAACTCACCCCGAATTTCGTATTCGGGCGTCCTGATCAGAATGATGTCACTCATGGTAGCGTTTTAAGGTAGTCCTGCATTTCCTTCACCGCCTCGGTCAGAGTGAGGATCACTCGACTTATGTTTCTGAGTTCGCGGTCGTAATGACCTTTCTCTGAACCGGGGAGGATTGGGGATGGACTCGGATTATACCTTTCGACCGTGATCTTGTTGGTGAAGGGCATTTTACCTACCGGAAATGGGGATCAATTCAGCGTCGTATCCACTGAACGTCACAGGTACGCCGACAGGGATGTCGAGCCTGATTGCGAGATACTGACCATTGATCCGGGTGTCGTATTTGTCGTCATTCCACGGGTTCATGGAAAGCTGAGGGCCCCAAGTCACAGAGGTATTCAGGTTGCGGGATTGCCCAACCGTCATCTTGATCTGATGATCAGGATCAAGGGTTCTGAATTGGGGAACGATCTTCCGAAGCAGCTTGCGACCTTGGATTTCGACGCCAAGGGAGTCTAGGTCCATGTAGGTGACTTCAGCGAAGGCGGGCCATGCAATGTCCATATCGACGGCATTGGACAGTCGGCCTTCACCCAATTCGTCAACGAAGTAAGGCATCCCAGACTTCGACGAAACCGTGTCACCGCAAGAGGCCACGATCAGGCTCTTTGGCCTGCGACCTTCAAACGAGTTCCACGTCGAGTCGAAGGCGTCCCAAGTTGGCACATCAGCCCATGTGGTCACTGTGGTTTGGCTGGACTCGCAAGCAGCGGTCAGGTTCGGAAGGTCAACGAAAGTCCATGTGTTGAACTTGTAGTTGAAGACCGCAGCCTTGTTGCAGCCTTGGTTGACTGAAGAAGACCAAGCAGAGTCCGAACCGATACTCGGGTAGCAAAAGCCAATCTCGCTGTAGTGTCTGTCGTGATAGGTGAAACACCGAGACCTCAAGTTGAAGTCTATTTCAGAGAACACCTTGTCACGCACAAACCCATCGCAGATCGACGCACGGGTCATCCCATCGTGTACGAAGATGTCGGAGTTACCAAAGACGAAGTGCTTGGCATCGACAGCCACGGCACAGTTCTGAGACATCATCCCCTGATCGTCGAAGACCTTTGTGAAGCGGAAGATGAACGGCTCACCGATGTATTCCATTCGGTAGGTCTGTTCCTCACCGTAGACGATGAACACGTCAGCCAAGGGCAGACCATCGACCAGACTTCCACGAAGATCGTTGAGGATCGTCTCGCCAGCGAGGGACGATGAGAGGGTCACATCCCAGTTCGACGGGGGAGCGGCAACCTGTGCAGCATCAGACCACTTCACCATACCGGGATAGGCCGTGGTGGACTTGTTGACGGAAATCCCGATCAGATAGTCCTTGAAGGACCTCAGAGCCTTGCATCGGTCATTCGAAGACCATCCGGGGATCGGGGCAAAGGCTCCATCGCCGGGGGAGTGACGATAGATCGGAACGTCAGAGTACCTGTTGACGTAGGTCACGTCACCCAAGTTGCAGTTCGTTACCTGAAGCAGGGAAGTGTTCAGAACACCAGTCGGGGTGACGTTGGTTGCCACGCCGTTGAATAGTTCTTGCATCGTGCCATCTGAGAACACCGTGACCAGATAGCCATCGCCAGAAGAACCCCCGCCATCCAGCAAGCCAATCGGGGTTTTGGTGTACACATAGGAGTTGTTGATCTTCTTGAAGACAGAGTAGCGAGAGATGGTTCCCTCGGAGAAGCGGACATTCTTGGCGTCAGTCCACGCTTTGTCGGGGAGGTCTTGGGGACTCAGATCGGTAATGACACCGACAGCGCCCACCCCCCGCACAGGAACGGTAGGCATTGGATTTTCCTTGTTGTCTTGGACTGGTCTAAGGGAGGCGGAACCAGATCGGACAGCAAACGTCCTTACATGAGGATCGCATCCGACCCATCAGACTGGACAGTTTGGTCCCAGACCGCCTTCAGACCCTCAATCGTGGTGATCTGCTCTTCGTTGATCTTCTGAGAAACGATGTTCTCGATGTCGAAGCACTTCTGGACGTGTGACCGGACAGCTTGAGCAACCTCAATGATTGCTTGGGCCGACATTTCGATGAACTCACCGTCAGCGCCCTTCCAGTTCACGACCAGAGTGGGGTCGAGCAATGCAGCGACGGCTGCACCAGTTAGGCGTTGTTGGCTGACTTCATCGGTCTGCACAGGGAACCCATTCAGAACGATACCGGCTGCAATGGCCGTGTCCCTGATGTAAGCCAGTTGAGCGAGCAGTTGCTCTTTGCTGACGGATTCCACGACAGGTTCGACCGCAACGTCAGAGGTCAGGGCATACCCCTCTGTGTTCACCCAGCCTTCATAGGCCGGGGACACAACGTCACCGTTCGGCAGTTTGAACTGACCACCCTCAGGCACCTGTTGTAGAATTTGAGCGCCGAGTTTCAGATTCAGCATGTGGTTTGAGTCCTTGTTTGATTGGGGTTAGCTCATCGTAGAACGACACTAGCCATACGCATTGTCCCCGCCCCCACGCTACATGAGAGGGTGTATAAGCCATTTGGGGTGTTCTCACGGTAGGCCATAGACGCACCACGGGATGTCCCAAGTGACGTATCATTCACTGTTCTCACCATAGGAGAACTCCAAGTGAACGCATTGTTGTCGTTAGTGGACCAGAGTGCCGAGAAGACAATCCCACGGTCGATCATAGTCACCGTGTTGTAGACCGTCCCCGCTGCTGTCGCATAGTCAGGTGAAGAGAACACAGGACTCTCAAGTTCGCCCACTACAGAGTACACAGCGAGCTTACCACCCGGCGCGGTAGAATAAGTCGGTGTGACGGTGATGCTGGTCCCCGTGGGTACGCAAGCAAGGGCAAACGAAGTGTTACCAATGGTTACGATAGACGAAGCCGGTATACCGTTGAACGTACAGCCCGTCATTGTGTAGGAAGCCGTTGTTGTCCCCGCCACCATGAAGACGATCCACCTGTCCGGTCTTGGATTCGCTTCGGTGAGCGTAAATGGACCATCGCCGTCTGCTGCGCTTATGAAGGTGACGACTGGTTGCTTCCTGACCACATTGACTGTGTGCATCAGGGGAAGGGTCATTGCAGAGCCACCACGTTGGCGAAGGACACGGTGTCAGTCTTGGTGATGTAGACGACGAACTTGTCAGCAGCGATGGTGGTGAAGGGGTTCCCTAGAACCTTGGTGAACCCAGACAGGGTGATGGCACCGGGGGTCGTTCCATTGGTGATCTGGATGACCATCGAGTAGCAGCCAGATGCAGTCGGAGCGTTGATGGTGAAGGCACCGTTGTTCGTCACACCCCTGAAGTTCCCAGTGGCAGGGGAGGGGGTATAGGTCCCAGAGGAAAACGTACCATCAGACACAAGGGCAGCAGTAATGCCCGTGGACAGCGACGTGTTCTGGACGGCCATAGACCCCAGACCCAAGTTGGCCCGAGCGGCGATCACATCAGCCACGGCCAAGAAGGTTCGAGCGTAAGCGGTCAGATCGGCCTGAGCGAAGGTGTCAGTCCCGGTCGAATAGGGAAACTTGTCAGCCCCGGTCGCAAGCCCAGCCAAAGCTGTCAGCGTGGCGTCCTTGGGTTGAAGGTTGATCATGGAGTCAAGCTGGGGCTGGATGTTCGACGTGACACCAGCCAGTCGGTTAATCTCAGCGGTGGTGACAGTAGCACCACTCAGCTTGTTCAGTTCAGCAGCCAGAGCCACCAGACCAACCAGCTTGTTGAGTTCAGTGTGTGTCGCCGTCAGTTCACCCGTGATGTTCGGGAAGGTGTTCTTGATGGATGACTTGATGAGACGCAGATGGTCGTCACCTTGGGCGGCAGGATCGGTGGATACGGGGTTCGCTACCACCAACCCATTGATATAGGTCGCAGTCTCTAGGGCCATGAGGTCTCCGTTGGATTGGTCTAAGGCAGACTTCCTCGGGAGCCGTTAGGACCCCCTAGTCTGAGTAGTGTTCATTGAATGGGTCGAAGAACTCACCCTCGTTCATCTTCTCTGTCAGCCATTGGTCGATGTCGAAGACCTCACCCACGTACTTGGTGAAGAGGGCCTTGAGTTCGACATAGGTGTAGCTGCCGTTCTCCCACTGTTCTTCGTACTGACAGAGGAAGTCGATGAGTTGTGTCTCGGGTGATGCCGAGGGGGTCCAAGGGTGGCCAAGGAGAGCCATGCTCAGGCGTTGGCGCAGGTCGGCAGTTGTCGCTGGTTCCATGTGGTTTTCCTTTGATGCTCCACAAATCTAATCAATAATAAGAATAATAATAACCCCCGATTTTTGAAGTCGATCTGAAAAACCCCCTACCCCCTCTGAAACCATAGGAAAAGGCCGGGGCATAGACTTCTTAATCCTCTGACCTACCTTAGATTATCTAATGAAATCAATAGGTTAGCAATCAATCTGTGTGCTGTGTGTCAATAGTGTGCGTGTGCCTATCCCAAGGGGACATTAGGCCAAGCCATGCCTTCGGATTTGGTGGAGCGATTGGGCCTTAGTGGAAGGCACAAACTCACAAGAAGGCTTTCCTGACAGAAACCGCTTAAAAGAAAGCGAAACGCCATGACCTACTACATCGACGAAAACGGCTGCGTTGTCTTCATTACCCGCAAGCCCAAACCTAACCGCTAAAAGCCCGGTTGCAGCCTTCATATATAAGGCCGTTTGTTGTCCGCTCTGCCTGCCTTGGATCAATCTAAAGCAGGTGGAGCGATTGCCCCATATCGGAAAAACCCCCCTCAAAGGATCAATCAAATGCAAGACCTCCTGTCCGCTATTGACTCCACCGTGAACGAAGCCGCCAAGGCTGCTGCACCCAAGAAAGCCTCCAAGCCCAAGGCCGAACCCAAGCCCAAGGCAGACGCAAAACCCAAGGCCGAACCCAAGCCGAAAGCCGAACCCAAGCCGAAAGCCGAACCCAAGCCGAAAGCCGAACCCAAGCCGAAAGCCGAACCCGTGGCCAAGCCTGAGCCTGTCACCTTCAAAGGCTTTGAGCTTGCGGAAGGTGCGGACATTGCCTTGCTTCAATCGGCAACGGATGGGGCAAAGGCTGCATTGGATCAAATCCAAAGCAAGGATGCAGACCTTCTTGGCGCTTATCTGGCGCTGGGTGAGTTTCAATCCGAAGCCGTCAAGCTTTTCAAATCGACTAAGCTCTATGGGCAATATCTGGCCCAAGAATTGCCTGCCTCTCAATCGCTTGACCCTGCCCTTCGCTCCAACTGCAAATGGGTCTATGAAGCCTTGAACGTCCAAGGCCATGAAGGCTCTGACATCCTGCACGTTCTGGGTGTGAATGATCTTGCCGCTTACAAGTCCAAGAATCCGACTGTGATCAAGCGTGATTACAAGGCAATCAAGGACAAGGAAGAGGCCAAGGCCAAGGCTGACAAGTTGGGGCTTGAGTACGAAGACGAAGACGAAGCCGCTGGCAAGGTCCGCAAGGCCGAGAAAGAGGCTGAAGACAAGAAGACCGCTGCAAGCCTCAAGAAAGCCATGAAACGCTTTGAAATCCTGCTTTCTCAACACCCCGACAAGGAAGGGGCGCTTGAGGAAGCCTGCTCCATCATGGCCGAAATCCTGTCCCGCAAGGGCAAGGATCAACTGGACTTCATCCTCAGCCTGTAAAGGCTCTGCCCTGCCCCTGTAATGGGGGCGGGGTTTTTTATCCTGCATTGGATCAATCCAAGGCAAGGCTTGGGGCTTATCCTGCCTGCCTCTTCATATCGCTGCACTGGGTCCGCCCAAGGTCGGCATTGGATCACATTAGATAACCAAGGCTAAATCTAGATAGGTATGGAACGGCGGGGGTGAACCTTCACCTATAAGGCCGTTTGTTGTCCGCTCTTCATTCGTTTGCCCATTGTGGCTTTTGCTTCCTGTCACCTTCCCAAGGCCACAAGAACCCGAAGGGGACTTCTTAGGCTTTGGGCTTTTTATCCCTCATGCGCTGCAAGCCATAGGAGCCGCAAGGCGACTCAATAGGAAGCCCAAGGAAGGGCTTTCCTGTCCAGCCATGCCCGAACCCACCCCGAACCCCTGAGCCTATCCCAAGCCCGCCCTATGGCCTGTGCGCCACCAATTAGGCGGCGGGATTGTGCCTTAGTGGAACCGAACCCCTTTCCCTTAGATCAATCCAATGGAGCCTGACCATGCTGACTGAATCCAAGATTATCCTGCCCGTGAACGACAACAACGGGGCTTCCCTCGCTGCAAAGATTCACAACGTCCAATATCAACTCTTGCAAGCCTTCGGGGGCTACACCGCCACCGACGCCCAAGGGGCTTGGATAGACCCCAATACAGGCAACATCTACGCGGAACCGACGCGGGTCTATACCTTGGCCGGTGTCTGGGATGATGCCCAAGTCCAGACCCTTCGGGCTATCGCCTGTGAGGCCGCTGGGTTGATGGATCAAATTTGCATCTACATGCAAACGCCGACGCGTGGCGTGGAGTTTGTCGAACCTGCTCACGCACAACTGGCAATCGCTGCCTGAGCCGTATGGCCCTGCTAGTCTAGGAAGTTGTCAGACTGACTCCTAGCACTAGCGGGGCTTCCCTTAGATCAATCCAAAGGAGCCAACCCATGAACACCTTTGCCATGTTGTCGCGTGTCCCCTCGGTCGAAACCCTTGCAAGCGAAGGCTGGGGGGATCGTGCCCAAGCTTTCCACGACTTCCTGAGTGCCTGTGACAAGTCCTGCATCCGTCGCTGTGGCCTGTCGATCTATGACCTGCCCGACTGGTGCTATGCCGACGCATTCGAAGACGAACAGGAGCCCTATGACGTGGTGTCCGACCTCTTGGCTGAAGAGGGGTTCGACGAATGAATTTCTGGATCGCTGTCTGGCCCTATGCCGCAATCGCGCTGGGCTTCCTCGTCATCACCGCAATCGCTGAACACATGGATGGACGCTGACATGACCCGCAAGGACTACGAACTGATCGCCCGCTGCATTCGTGCTGCCCGGTACAACTACCCCGAACCCCAGAAGGCTGGGCAGGCCGACGCAAGGCGGGACGGTCTCATGGATGCCGTGGTGGAACTGTCGCGGGAACTGAAGCGTGACAACCCCAACTTCAATCCTGAGCGTTTCATCGACGCCTGCTTCACGCGGTAAGGCCCCACTGAACTAGCCCTGCCTTAATTGGCGGGGCTTCCCTTGGACCGATCTAATGGAGCCACCCATGATCGAAAAATTGAAAGTGAAAAAAGAGACCCTGTATCACTCCATCCACAAGGGGGAACACTGGGCGCACGTCGCCTATTGCGGCATCCTCTACATCGAAGGCCACGGGATTTACGCTATGGCTGGGGGTGTCCTCGGTGTGTTCGTCTTCCTGTCCATCGTTGTCGGGGGCGGGAATGACTAACCACATTCCGCACGTCCACCTGCAACGCCAGCACTACATCAAGTCGCTAATCACCATTGGGTGTGTGACCAGTAGTGTCCTGTGCCTGATCTTCCCCGGTTCAGAAGGCCACGCACTCGTCATTGCGACGGTCACAAACGTCATCTGGGTCTGGGCCTAACGGTCCAGCCAACCCCTTCCCTTAGATCAATCCAAAGGAGCCAAAAGAATGACTATTACTATCAATAACATCTATGGCGACACGTTGTTTGAGTCCAACGCTTCAACGATTAAAGAGGCTTTGGTGGAGGCTTTGAAAGCCGGAGCCGACCTGAGCGGAGCCGACCTGAGCGGAGCCGACCTGAGCGGAGCCGACCTGAGCGGAGCCTACCTGAGCGAAGCCTACCTGAGCGGAGCCAGCCTGTACCTTGCCAACCT
>Ga0228701_1002245_pt1 | contig 11788 bp, 3 predicted proteins | sample McNCre117_Aug_MG_2_FD_178017 | JGI IMG/M metagenome (GOLD analysis project Ga0228701, IMG submission 178017) | Freshwater microbial communities from McNutts Creek, Athens, Georgia, United States - 11-17_Aug_MG | ecosystem: Environmental > Aquatic > Freshwater > Creek | place: USA: Georgia...
CCGCGTATTTTGTTGATCCTGCAAAATGTGCGAACCCCTCACGACCTTGAGGTCCAGTGGTCGTGTGCTCGAAACATATCCAAATTACACGTGCATTGTTTTTTGACCGCACTGAATAAATTTTTCAAGATTTAGCCTTCATGATCATACAAAGTCAAAAGGTGCATTGATCACATGATGACAGCGGTTTCTTCATTGAGTTCAGCCCAAGGTAGTGGGACTGACGTCCTATTGATCGATGATTCCGTTGCTGACCTTCGCTTGCTGATTGACATGATGAGCTTGAGAGATCTTCGCGTCAGTGTTGCGCTCAGTGGCGATCGTGGTTACCAGCAAGCCATTCTGCTCAAGCCCAGTCTGGTTTTGATGGACGTTCGAATGCCGGGTATGGATGGGATCTCCACTTGTCGTTTACTCAAGTCGAACCCTGCCTTGAGTGCGACCCCGGTGATTTTCTTGACGGCCGCCAATGACCTTGCTGAGCGGCTGGAAGGCTTTGCTGCAGGTGCTGTGGATTACATTGGCAAGCCCTTTGATGTGCAAGAAGTCTTGGCTCGTGTCGGTGTGCACTTGCAACGCACTTTATCCCCCGTGGTCTCAATTGGACAAGCTCAAAATGCGGGTCACAATGAGTCCACCATGGACATGCGTTTGGTGGTGGCTGCCCAGCAGTTGCTTCGAGAGACAATTGCAAACCCTCCCGGTCTTGATCGCTTGGCTCGACTGGTTGGAACAAATCGCCGTCGCTTGAATGATGCTTTCCAAGCATTGTGTGGTCAGCCCGTATTTGGTTGGTTGCGTGAAGAGCGGATGCGCCAGGCCAACATTCAGATCAGTGGCTCACAAACACCATTTTCTGTGATCAGCGATTCATTGGGTTATTCAACCCCAGCTAACTTTTCCAAAGCTTTCCGTCAGCGATTTGGTTGTTCACCCAGCGCAATGCGCAGTCGATTGCAAGGTGTTATTGAAGCGGATTCTGAGCCTGATCCCTCAATCGATTTTGATTCCTTGCATTTTCAATGAACCAGAAAGCAACATGACGACTAGAAAGTCTTTGGGACTCTTGTGCTTGCTGTTTGCATTGATTGCTGTGCCATGGAGTACTCATTCTGCGCAACATATATCCGTAGCTTCTGATGAGCCTGTTTCCCTCAGTGTGGAATGGTGTGCCACCTCACCGGGCGTTCACATTGACGTCCTGCGGGAGCAGGGTTGTGACTGGCAGCTTTTGGACAAGTCATCAGTGATTCGGGGTTTTGATGCGCGAACTTTTTGGTTAAAGTTGTTCTTGCGCAACGATTCGGATGAGGATGTGGAGCGTTGGTTGGAGGTGGGCCATCCTAATATGGCCCATATCAGCCTTTATCGAGAAGGCCTGAGTGGTTGGGATGTGCGTCACATCGGGTACCGCACACCCATGGTGGACCGTGGAAGTATTGAAAGTACTTATGGTGTGCTTTCTGTGCGTTTGTCGGCTCATGAGAGTCAAACAGCTTGGGTTCGTCTTTCTTCAAGCACTCTCATCAGTCTTTATTCCGAAATCTGGAAGCCTGATGAATTTCGCCATCAGCAACAGTTGCGTCAATTTTGGGTTGGATTAGGTATTGGTGGCATGGGCTTGGTGATTGTTTTTTCACTCATGATGCTGGTACTGATGCGGCAAGTCACTTATGGTTTTTTTGCCTTGGGCCAGTTCGGCATACTTTTGATGGTGTGCATTACCGGGGGGGTTTTTCAGCGTTTTTTTTGGCCGCAGACGGTGCCGATGACCAGCATGCTCAGTGACTTGGGGAGTCTGATCATATTGATGGGCATGTACTATTTTTTACGTGCCTTTTTGCCTCAGTTGCATCGCTATCCGATATTGCTAATGCAGTTTCGAATTGTTGTTTATGCATCCGGATTATTGATCTTTCTGGATTTCATTGATGTCGTGGCTTCTGACGCGTTGCGCTTTGTTTCAACCCTGTTATGTGCCACATACGCCACGTTGCTCAGTGCTTTGGCTTGGCGCGATGGTGATCGTGCGGCGGGCATTATCTTGGTTGCTTTTGTCAATTTGTTGGCTTTTGCAGTGACGAGGCTGTTCGTCTTGTTTGGGTTCATTGACTTCTCTCCAAAACTTGCTCTATTGCCCTTTTTGAGTATCTTTTTGATATCTCCTTTGATGTTGTTGGGCTTGGTGGATCGAACTCGCCAGCTGCAAGGGGAAATCACTCGTGTCCGTGCGGAAAGTGCTGCGCAGTTGCGATTCTTGGCGCACATGAGTCATGAGTTACGCAGTCCGTTGGACATCGTTTTGGGCAACGCGCAATTGTTATCACGCGAGGCGCGGAGCGCAGAGCAAGTCAGTGGGCTGAACAGCATTTTTGACAGTGGACGTCAATTGTTGCGAATCATTGATCACATTCTTGACTACGCGCGCGGAGCCGCTGGCATGCTCAAAATAGAACCTGCGCCATTACGGTTGAGTAATTTTTTGCAGGGCATTGAGCGGATGGCACGTTTGATGGCTATGCAACGTAATAACCGCTTTGAAATGCGGCTTACTGGGGAGCCTCAATCCCTGCAAGCACTCCATGTCATGGCCGATGCAGAGCGTTTGCGTCAAGTGCTGAGTAACCTTTTGGCCAATGCGGCGAGGCATACCGGAGATGGGGTGATTGCGCTTACAGTAACAGCCTTGCCATCCCCAAATGTCAATTCTGGGATGGCACTTGAATTCATCGTGAGCGACACTGGCGAGGGGATTTCCAAAGAAGAGCAAGAGCGTATTTTTCGTCCTTTTGAGCGGGCTGATAGCAAAGTCAACTACCGTGGCAAAGGGGCAGGTTTGGGGTTGGCAATTGCGAGGCAACTTGTCGAATTGATGGGGGGGCAACTCCATGTGCAAAGCGCGCCACAACAAGGGGCCACATTTGCATTCAGTGTGCCTGTTCAGTGCTTGTCTGGGGAGTCAGCATCTTCTGATGAATGGCTGGATGGGTTTGATGCGGTAGGTTATTTGGGGTCAAGGCGAGTTGTGCTGGTGGTTGATGATGATGCTCTTGGCCGTGGAATACTTTGCCAATTGCTGCACAGTCTGAGTTTTGATGTCATTCATGCCTCCAGTGGTAACCAGGCCGTCGCGCTGGTTGCACAGCGTCCTGTTTTAGACATAGTTTTGACGGATCAGTACATGCCAGATGGTGACGGCTGGCTGGTGCTCGAGCGTGTGGCAGAGTTCATGCCGCATGTCCCTGTGGTCATGATGTCGGCTGCGCCGCCTTGTCCTCCGCCTCATTGGAGTGGGCAGTTACGATTTGCTGCTGAGTTTTTGCGCCCGATTGACCATGCTCAATTGCTTGCACGAATTGCTGATCTCTTGGATTTGAGGTGGAGTGATCGCCCTCAAATCCATGATGATGGTGTGCGGCTTGATGTCGCTGCGGAGCAGCCCAAGCCCGCGATGGTTCTTCCTGATGCATCTCATTTGCAAGCATTGGCCAAATTCGTTGAACTTGGTCAGGTCACTGCAATTGATGAATGGGTCCGTAGCCTGCAGGCCATGCATCCCAAATACAACGTTTTGGCCGAGCACGTTCAGGATGCCTTGCACAGACTGGATTTTCCAGCGCTGGAAAAATTCCTTGCCAAGCAGATTGAGGCAGCCGAGCAGGCGTAAGGGATCGACGCATCTGCCACAACTGCTCATTCAGTGTTAGAGCAAACACCTCTCTTGTCCGCAAACCAGCACCAGCGCTTCTGAGGCGCTGAGTTTTATTCATAAAGTGCGGCATGGATTGTTGCGGGTGTCGCTAGGAATGGGGGTTGGGGTACTTAAATCCTAAAATTTAATAATTCTGATGAATTTAATCTTTAGCAAGGATTGATTTGAAAATTTTATCTATTTCAAGCAATCCATTGTTTCCAATGTGCTTGTTGCGTATTAAAGGATAATTCATCAAAACTGACATTTAATTGGTGTCAAGTTTCATCATCAAGCGAGTTCCTTGAACTCGTAAGGACTTCATTTTGTTTGCATTGCCGATGACGCAGGTTCAGTTCACCGCTTTGCGCTTGCTTGTTGTATCGCTTGTCAGCGCGCTGGCATCGGTTGGTTACGCTCAGACACGGCCATCGGCAGCCACCGTTTTGCAGCAACAAGAAGCGGCCATTCTTCAAACGCCCCCCAAAGCGACAACATCTGTCATCGTGCAGCCCGAGACGCGGAAGGCATTTTTCGCAGAGGGCACGACCAGTGTTCAGGTCCGGAGCTTCCGTTTTGCTGGTGGCGAAGGCTGGGCACCGCATGCAGCGTTGGCGCAATTGGTTCGCCCGGCCGAGGGCCAAAAGTTGACCACCGCAGATTTGATGGGTTTGATTGAGCAGATCACGTTCTCGCTCAAGTCTCACGGATGGTTGCTGGCGCAAGCCTATTTGCCTCCGCAGGATGTGACTCAAGGTGATATTGAAATTCGACTGATGCCGGGGCTCCTTGACGGTGGTCTGGAGGGGATTGTTGTCAGTGGTTCTCAGCGTGTCAGTGCACAGCGAATTCGTGCGATTGTGGCCTCACCCTTGCAAACTCAGCAGGAAAGGCTGAATTCCAAGCAGCTGGAGGAAGGTCTCTTGCGCGTGGCCGAATTGAGTGGGGTGACCGCCACGGCATCTTTGGAGAAGGGGGGGCAGCCTGGTAGCTCTCGTTTGATCATTGAAACCCAGGAAGCACCTTTGATTGGCGGTGGCATCACATTGGACAATTTCGGTGGCATCTACACCGGTGTTCAACGTGCAACAGGGCTATTGACGTTGAGCAGTCCCCTTGGGTTGGGGGAGTCGCTGATCCTGAATGCCGTGGGCAGCTCAGGCATTTCCATGCTGACAACTCAGCTGTCTGTGCCCATCGGTTATTCAGGCTTGAAGCTGGGGGGATCGTTGACCGCATTGCGATACAGCGTAGGTGGAGACCTGGCTGATCTTGGTCTGCAAGGCCGGGCATTGATGTCAGGCCTCAATGCCAGTTATCCGCTGTATTTGTCTCCTAACTATAAGGTTCGTGCTCGTGTGGGCTTGGATCGCAAGGCGTTTGTAGACACGGGTGCAGGCGAGCGTTTGGGCGACAAAGTCGCACAGGTCTTGTCTTTGGGCTTCAGTGGGCAAATCAGTGATGGGGTTTTGGGACCGGCGTTGAATGATTGGTCTTTGGGCCTCGACAGAGGCAACCTAGATCTTTCTCGTTTGGCGGAGGTTCTCGCTCAAGATCAAGCAGCTGCACGCACCCAAGGGGATTTCCACAAATGGCTGTACACCTTCAAGCGGCAGCAGCCGCTGGTTGCAAATTGGATGGCACAGCTTTCGGTCAATGGTCAGCGTGCGGCAAAAAATCTGGATTCGTCTGAGAAATTTTCTCTGGGGGGTAACCAAGGTATTCGCGCTTATCCTGGTGGTGAAGCCGCAGGAGACAGTGGGGTTGTGGCGAGCTTGACACTGTCTCATCCAATGGCTTTGCCAGCCAGTGAGAAGCGTCTGGAGTTGTCCGGTTTTTACGATTGGGGGCGCATCCAGGTTCACCACTCTGGCAACCAAACCATTGACAGTGCCACGGGGCTTAATAACTATGCGCTCAGTGGTGCTGGGCTGGGCTTGAGTCTGGTTCAACCGGCTGGTTGGGGTTTGAACTTGATGTGGGCCAGGACCGTGGGAAGCAACCCGGGCCGCAGTACCGCAGGTCACAACAGCGATGGCAAGTCCAGTCGCCATCGCATCCTGTTGGCATTGAACATCGAGTTGTGAGCGTTTGATGCAGCAGCCATGAACCACACGTACCGATTGGTTTGGAATGACTTCAGCGCATGCCCCGTGGCCGTGCCTGAGACGGCATCTGGCAAGGGTAAAGGCCGTGGTCGGAAATTGGCGCGTGGTTTAGCTGGTGCTGTGGTCATGGTGTCATGGGCAATGGGGGCGCATGCCCAAAATTTGTCAGCCACCCAGCTGCCGGGGCAAGCACAGGTGGCATCTGGCGCAGTGGTGTTGGAGCGCACAGCCAACACTTTGGTGATCAAGCAGGCCAGTGACAAATCGGTATTGAACTGGAGCAGCTTTGACATTGGTCGCGATGCCAGTGTCAGCTTTGTACAGCCCAGTGCATCCAGCAGTTCCCTCAACCGGGTTCAGGACGGGGTCGCTTCGAAAATTGAGGGGCGTCTTTCTTCCAACGGGCAGGTTTTCTTGATCAATCCCTCGGGCATCGTCTTTGGACGCGGGGCGCAGGTCAACGTGGCCGGATTGGTGGCCAGTTCGCTCGATTGGGCGCCTGACGATTTTTTGGCCGATCGTTGGCAATTTGTGGGTCAACCAACCGCGGGCGCTGTGGTTAACCAAGGCCATGTGCAGGCCGATGGCGGTTTGATTGCTTTGATGGCACCGCGTATTCATAACAGCGGGAATCTGCTGGCGGACAGTGGTCAAGTGGTCCTGGCTGCAGGTCAAAAGGTCAGCTTCAACGTGGCTGGCTCGGGGCTTCTCAAAGTCAAAGTAGATCAAGGAACAGTTGATGCCCTGGTCGAGAACAAGGGACTCATCCGGGCGGATGGCGGCGGCATCTTGTTAACTGCCAAAGGGGTCAACGGGCTGCTTTCTGGCGTGGTCAATACAGATGGCGTCGTGCGTGCCCATACATTGCAAGAGCATGAAGGCCGAATCCTGTTGCTTGGCGACATGGACCAAGGTGCTGTGCATGTGGCGGGTCAGCTGGATGCATCTGCCCCCCAAGGTGGCAGGGGCGGTTTTATAGAAACCTCTGCGGCTCAGGTGTTTGTTGCCCCAAGCGCCAGTGTGAGCACATTCGCGGCACAAGGCCGGCATGGTCATTGGCTGATCGACCCTGTGGACTTCAATATAGCCACCGACGGCAACATGACGGGGGCTCAATTGGGCGCTCAGCTGGAAGCAGGCAACGTCACCATTTTGAGTACCAGTGGCAGCATCGGCACGGCTGGCAATGTCAATGTTCAGGATGCGATCAATTGGAACGCCGCGACCACACTGGTGCTGGATGCTCAGGCCAGTACCAATTTGAATGCGGACATCACTGCCGCCAGCGGGCACTTGACGATCAATGCCGCGACTGGAGGCTTGGCTGGCAGTGGTGCGATACGCCTGGGAGGCAACCAACAAAATGTGACAGTCCGTCAAGGTGCCAGTAGCACATACAGCGGCGTCATCAGTGGCACTGGCGCCACTTTGACCAAGGACGGTGCGGGCACCCTGACTTTGTCGGGCGCAAGCACTTACTCAGGCGGTACGACGGTAACCGCCGGAACGCTGCGTGCCGGTACATCATCCAATGCTCCTCTGACTGAAGGTCCGTTGGGCACGTCTACTGTGACAGTCTCCAGTGGCGCTACGCTGGACCTCGGGGGCCAAAATTTGGCCAATGCATTGAATTTGAGTGGCTTGGGCGTGGGCTCTGCGGGCGCGCTCATCAACAGCAGCGCCAATGCCGCAGCAGCCAGTGGTGCTGTTGTCTTGTCGTCCGACACCACGGTAGGTACCACCGGTGTTGGATCGCTCAGTTTCACTGGGACGGTCAATGGTGCTTACGCGCTGACTGTGAAAAGCCAAGGCGATGTCGCGTTCAATGCCAACGTGGGGGATACGGCACCTTTGGTCAGCTTAACGACCGACGCAGGCGGTCGCACCTTGCTGGGTGCGAATGTCACGACCACTGGCTCGCAGGTTTATCAAGATGATGTGGTGGCGAATGCCTCGATCACGCTAAAAGCTTTAGGTGTGGTGGTTCCCGCATCGGCCATTTGGACCTCTGGCCTGGCAGCGAGCAGCTTTGCCATCTCTGACGGATCATCGCCGAGCAACGAAGCCGTGCAATACGCATTTGATGGCAACGCCCTGACCAAGTACCTGAATTTCAAGGGGCCAGGTTCAGATGTGTTGATGGATTTGGGTTCTGCACGCGTGGTCAGCAAGGTCAGTTTGACCTCGGGTCCTGATGAATGCTGTCGTGACCGCGATCCCACCAGTTATACGCTGTATGGATCCAATACCGCATTCATTGCAGGCAACTCAAGCACCCCGGGCGGGCTACCTAACTCAGTCAAGCTGGCCACTGGTGTTTTGGCTCCGCCAGATGGACGCATGACGGCCTACACCGATTCGTCGTTGGTGTTTGACAATGCCACGCCATACCGCTACTACCGTTTGGTGTTCGATACCGTGCGTTCGAGTCCAAATCTGGTTCAGATCAGCGAAATCGGGTTGTCACAAGCGGCCTTTGTGGATGGCACCAATGCCGCGCTGGATTTCAGGGCGGGCTTGAGTGCTGCGGGTGCTTTGACACTGCAGTCTGCAGGCCGCTTGAATGCCAACACCATTCGAGCAGCGGGTAACCTGACGCTCCAACACGATGACAAGGGAATCGTTCAGGGGGTGATCAGCGATGGTGCTTCGGCGCTGTCCCTCATCAAGGCAGGTAAGGGCACATTGTCGTTGCTCGGCGCGAACACCTTCACGGGCGGTACTTTGCTCAACTCAGGCACTCTGGGTGTTTACACCAACACATCCTTGGGCTCAGGCTCGGTGACTGTCGGCACAGCCGGGTTGACGCTGGGCCGCGCCGTGTCGCAGTTGAACAATGACTTCTTGCTCAACGGTACGGCGTCCTTGGCCTTTGATCGTGATGTTGAATATTTGATCGTGGGCGGCGGCGGCGCTGGTGGTTTCGGCGGTGGCGGTGCTGGCGGATTTTTGTCGGGAGCTGCTGTTTTGACAGATGCCAGCTTCGCAGTCAGTGTGGGCACCGGAGGGCTTTCATGGAATACCAGCGGAACGGCTTCCACCGCATTCGGTCTAACGGCCAGTGGTGGTGGTGGTGGCGGTATGGCCAAAGCCGCGGGTAAAAACGGTGCCTCTGGCGGCGGCGGTGGTTACGATGGGCCGACGGTCATTCCGGCCACCGGTATAGCCGGGCAAGGCTTCAGCGGTGGCGTGTCTGACCGCAGTGCTTATGGTGCTGGCGGTGGTGGTGGTGGTGCAGGTGGTGCTGGCAGCAATGCTTCGAGGGCTTCTGACACCTACGGGCGTGGCGGTGATGGTGGCTTGGGCAAGGCTTCAGACATCACTGGCGAAGTGAAGTACTACGCTGGCGGTGGTGGTGGCGGTGCCAATACGGCGGTGGCCGGTACTCCGGGGGGCGCTGGCGGTTCGGGCGTGGGGGGGGCGGGCGCGACGGGTGATGCTCAGCGGGGGAAAGATGCCGTTGCCAACACAGGCTCTGGCGGGGGAGGTTCTGAACCCAATGGACCCGGCCCGGGTAATGGGGCTGCAGGGATCGTTGTGGCCCGTTACAAGGGCGGGACCGCGGCTACAGGCGGAACTGTCACTGCTGGCGCGGGGACCGCTTCAGGATACACCCTGCATACTTTCAGCAGCGCAGGCACCTTGGCGTTCAATCCCTCTGATCTCACTTTAACCGGAGCCATCAGCGGCACAGGCGTTTTGTCGGTCAATGCTTCCGGCGGAGCGGTCAAGCTGACTGGCACCAATACCCACAGCGGTGGTACCTCCGTTTCGGGAGGTACTTTGTTGGGCGGTTTGGACAGTGGTGCCCGTACTGCCTTTGGCAGTGGGACGGTCACCGTCAGCAGCGGTGCCATTTTGCGTTCAGATCACAGCACACTCGCCAATAACTTGGTTTTGGCGGGTGGTACGTTGTCGGGTACACACAGTTTGAGTGAGGTCTGGAGTGGTGGCATCACGCTCAGCGCAGACTCCACAGTGGATGTCGGCTACGGCATGACCTTGAACGGCAACGTCACTGGCCCAGGTCGTTTGATCAAGACAGGCAACGGCACCCTGGTCTTGGGTGGTGGCAACACGTACAGCGGTGGCACCAACTTGACTGGGGGAACCCTCTTTGGTGGTGGTGCCAGTCTGGATCGAACCTCTTTTGGCAGTGGAGCCATCACGGTGGGCAATGGCACAACGTTGTGGACTGATCGAAGCAATTTGGCCAACGCGCTGGTGTTGAATGGCGGCACCTTGAAAGGTACCAACGGTTTCGGTGAAACCTGGAGCGCAGGTATCACTCTGAACGCAGACTCGACTGTGGATTCGGGTTTCTACATGAGCTTGAGCGGAAACATCTCAGGTGTCGGTAGATTGATCAAAGCGGGTTCAGGGGTTCTCGCCTTGGGAGGCTCCAACAGCTTTTCTGGTGGCGCTCAACTCAACTCTGGCATTCTGGCGCTGGGCTCTGCAGGTGCATTGGGCAGCAGCGGTTCCATCGGTTTTGGCGGGGGCACTTTGCGTTTTGGTTCTGCCAACACCACAGACTACTCGTCGCGTTTCAGTACCGCATCAGGCCAGGCGTATCGGCTGGACACCAATGGCCAAAACATCAGTTTGAGTGCGAGTTTGAGCAGCAGTGGCGGTACTTTGAACAAGCTGGGGACCGGTTCACTCACATTGTTGGGTGCCGCCACCTACAGTGGTACGACCACGGTTTCGGACGGTCGCTTGGTAATCCGCAGTGATGCGCCGCAGTTGGGGACCAGTGGTTTCGGTGGCACTGGTGCTTTGACACTGGAGCCTGTCTCTGCTCGATTTGGTGCCGCAACCTATAGCTTCAGCACGTCCGTCAGCGGTTTATCTGAGCTGGTCATCGGTAAAAGTGGAAATACGGCAGGCCTCAATTTGGCGGGCAATCTGAGTGTTGCAGGACCGATCTTGGTTTATGCGGGTGACATCACCATCAACACCCCGATGTCGAGCACTACAGGTGATGTGCTGTTGAAATCCTCGGGTACCCTCACCATTGCTTCGGGTCAACAGGTCAGTGCCAGTGCAGGTGATATCAATTTGGTTGCTCAGCGCTTGATCAACCAATCCGGTTCCAACGCCCTATTGACGACAGGTGCCCATGTTTGGCGTATTTGGAGTACCAATACCAATCCTTTTGGTGCTACCACCGGTGATGTGACCGCGGGCTTGGTGGCTGCCTACAAGCAATACAACGCCAGCCATGGCGTCACCACGCCATTGGGAACTGGCAATGGTTTACTGTACAGCCTTGCTCCTGTCCTTTCAGCCAGTTTGGCGGGTTCGGTCGTGCGCGAATACGATGGCACAGTGGGGGCCCCGGTTCTTGCCAGTCATGTGCAATTGTCGGGCGCTATAGATGGCGATCAAGTTCAGGCGAATGCGCCTGGCGCGGCCACCTTCACCTCTGCAGGCAGCGGTGCCGCAATCAAGGATGTTGGCAGCCAAAAAATGGTGCAGGCAACTGGGGTCACCTTGTTGGCCGCGACTAAAAATAATTTACCCGTTTTTGGCTATACGTTGGCAAACTCCACAGTCAGTGGCCAAATTGGTGAGATCCAGCCCAAAGAAGTTGTGTTATCAGCCAGCAAGGTTTATGACGGATTGCTGGCGCTTGGCTCGGGTGTCGTGAACATCCAAACCGGTGTCGGCCATGAAACGCTCACTTACAGCCAGGCTCGCAGCAGTGACGCCCATGTAGGCACTGCACAAAAATTCATTTCAGCGCTGACCTTGTCTGATGCCAATGATGGTTCTGGCGGTCGGGCCAGTAATTACAAATTGCCCGCGTTGAATGCGGTCAAAGCTCCGGTCACTATCACGGCTCGCCCTGTCACTGCCACGGCGAGCATCAGCGGCGCAGACAAAACGTATGACGGCCTGCTGGCGGCCAGCGGCTCCAGCGTGAGCGGCAGCACCAGCGGTGCACTCAACGGCGACGTGGTGGCGCTGAACGTCAGCGGCCTGA
>Ga0228701_1002246_pt1 | contig 11780 bp, 10 predicted proteins | sample McNCre117_Aug_MG_2_FD_178017 | JGI IMG/M metagenome (GOLD analysis project Ga0228701, IMG submission 178017) | Freshwater microbial communities from McNutts Creek, Athens, Georgia, United States - 11-17_Aug_MG | ecosystem: Environmental > Aquatic > Freshwater > Creek | place: USA: Georgia...
CTCATCTACTCCCGCGAGGACGACATGACCGCGGGCATTTACCGCTCTACCTATACGGCAACCTACCGCGCGGCGTTAGATGCGAATAATCAAGTGATTGGTTTTCACGTCAAAGCGGGAGGTATCCCTGAATCGCCTTTATACCCCAACCGCTTCCCAGCTGGGGCGGTCGACAATTATTTGGCGGAAGATTGGACGATTGACAGCAACATTACCGTAGGCTCATTCCGCGCACCACGATCCAATTTCATGGCCGCGGCAGAGCAATCCTTTATGGATGAATTAGCTGAATTTGCGGGCAAAGATCCCATTGCTTTTCGTTTGGAATTATTGCAGCGAGCAAAAGATAATCCTGTGGGCAAAAACAACGAATACGAACCGGAACGCTATGCGGAAGTATTGCGATTAGTACGTGATAAATCCGGCTGGGGTAAACCCGAAAATGCGGGCAAAAAACGTGGGGTTTCGGCTTATTTCTGCCACGATTCCTATGCGGCTCACGTACTCGATTTGGAGATGAAAGATGGAGCTCCCGTCGTTCAAAATGTGGTTTGTGCGATCGATTGTGGCATTGTCATCAACCCCGATGGAGCTAAAAACCTATCAGAAGGAGGCATTGTGGATGGAATTGGAGCGGCGATGTTTGGCAAAATGACGATTGAGAAAGGGGTGCCGCAGAGCTCCAACTTTGATACGTATCGGATGATTCGTCATCACGAGGCTCCCAAGAAAATTGAGGTACATTTTGTGAAGAACGAAATCGATCCCACCGGTATGGGCGAACCGGCCTATCCACCGGTTTTTGGCGCATTAGCGAATGCCCTGTATCAGGCCACCGGCAAAAGACATTACCGGCAGCCCTTTTCAGATAATTTATAATTTACGCTCCCCTAGCCATTTCACCATCACCGGATCTCGGTGATCGAAAAAGCTAGATGTCTGCGTATCGAGTGTTTGGATTTGTGCCATTTCGGCCTCGCTTAATTGAAAGTCGAAGATGTTAAAATTCTCCACCATTCGTTCCCGACTCACCGTTTTAGGTATCGTCACGATGTCCCGTTGAACCAACCAGCGCAAGATGACCTGTGCAATGGATTTGTTATGTTTTGCCGCGATAGCACCTAACAGTTCATTGGTAAACATCCCATTCTTCCCTTCCGCAAAAGGGGCCCAGCATTCGATCTGAATGTTGTTCTCTTGCATAAAGGCTTGATTCGCGATTTGCTGTTGAAAAGGATGCGTCTCCAGCTGATTCACCGCCGGCACAATCTCCGTATGAACCATCAAATCCATGACGCGATCCGGCTGGAAATTGCTAATCCCAATAGCCTTGATGCGACCTTCCTTATACAATTTTTCCATCGCGCGCCACTCGCCAAACACATCGCCATAGGGCTGATGAATCAAATAAAGGTCCAAGTAATCCAGGCCTAATTTCTGCATCGATTGCTCAAATGCCTGCAAAGTTCCCTCGTAGCCTTGGCTCTGAATCCACAATTTGGTGGTAATAAACAGCTCCTTGCGATCCACGCCGGAAGCGGAAATCGCCCGACCCACCGACTCCTCATTTCCATAGGAAGCGGCCGTATCAATGGACCGATATCCTACCGAAATCGCATCTAAAACAGCCTGCTCGCAAGCGGCAGGATCTGGAATTTGAAACACCCCAAAGCCCAAGATGGGCATCTTCACCCCATTATTTAACGTAACAAATTCCATTTATGCTTTTAATTGGGATTGAAAGGGTTGGTGGTAAAAACGTTTCCCCGTCGCCTTGTACAGCGCATTCGCTACCGCAGCAAATACCGGCGGGAATGGCGGTTCGCCAAGACCCGTTGGGTCTATTTCATTCTTCACAAAATGCACATCGATTTTCTTCGGTGCCTCATTGTGGCGAATCATGCGGTAGGTATCGAAATTCTTTTGGTCGGTTTTACCATCTGTTAATGTCAACTGACCAAACAAGGCATTGCCAATCCCGTCGATTGCCGCACCTTCGGCCATATTTTTCGCTCCCTCAGGGTTCACGACCACGCCGCAATCTAAAGCTGTAGTTACTTGGTCGACCGTCACTTGATCGCCTTTCACCTGCAAGTCGATGACCTGCGCCGCATAGGAATTGTGGCAGAAATACGCCGAAACGCCGCGCTTTTTACCCGCATTTTCCGGTTTATCCCAGCCCGATTTATCGCGAACTAATTCCAACACGCCCATGTAACGGCTCGCATCGTAATCGTTGGTTTTTCCTACCGGATTGTCTTTCGCACGTTGCAATAATTCCAAGCGGAAGGCAATTGGGTCTTTGCCCATGTATTCCGAAATCTCATCCAAGAACGACTGCTCAGCCGCCGCGTTGAAGTTGGAACGCGGCGCGCGGAACGCACCAATCGTAATGTTCGATGGAATCGCCCAGCTCTCCGCCAAATAATTATCCAAAGCACCTGCAGGGAAACGGTTCGCATGCAAAGGGGATTCGGGAACGCCTCCACCTTTGATGTGCATCGCCGTTAAACGCTTGTTTTCATCGAAGGCGGCGCGGTAAGTTAATTGATAGGATGGTCGGTAAATACCGCCACTCACATCATCTTCCCGTGTGTAAATTAATTTGATAGGCGCGTTTGCTTGCTTTGAGATCAGGGCTGCTTCGATCATGTAGTGACCATAAGCGCGCCGACCGAAACCGCCACCCATACGCGCTAACTCAATCGATATATTTTCTCTCGGAATTCCTAAGCGTGCAACGATAGATGGAACCATCATGTCGGGAATCTGAATCGGTGCCACGAAACGAACTTTATCCCCCACAAAATGCGCAAAGGTATTCGTAGGCTCCATAATATTATGCGCTAAAAACGGTGCCGTAAAGGTCCGCTCGATCACGTGTTTCGCCTCCGCAAAAGCCTTTTCAGGATCCCCATCTTTCCGCTCGATGCGGCCGGGTTTTTTATCCATTTCCAGCATTTGGGCATAGTGCTTTTTCGTACTTTCTAAGCCGGACGGAATCAAGGTTTCGCGGTTATTTTGACCGGCCTCTTTTCTTTCAGGACCTACCTCCCAAACCGCCTTGATTTTCTTGCGCGCATTCATGACATCCCAGGTAGATTTACCCACGACGGCAATAACCTCATTGAAGGAACGTGTATCAAAACCCGCAAATTTGTGATCGTCATTGTAGACCTTGATTGGGAAAATATCCACGATGCCCGGCATCTTTTTCGCCGCGGTCGCATCGAAGGATTTCAATTGCATCCCGAAAGCCGGTGGACGTTCCGTCATGGCATATAACATGCCCGCCTCGCGGTAATCCAAACCAAACAAAGGTTTTCCTTGCACGATTTTAGGTCCTACCACATTCTTTTGTGGCGTTCCCAACAAACGGAAAGATTGATTTCCTTTCAATACAATATCCTTAGGCACCGGTAATTTCGAAGCTGCCTCCGCAAAGGTTCCGTAGCTCTCTGATTTGCCACTGAAGGCATGCGTCACCATGCCATTTGAAGTCGTTAATTCAGACACGGGTAAGTTCCAAGCCTGACTCGCTGCCGTCAAAATCATTTGTCTCGCCGCAGCACCCACCGTCCGCAATTGCTTCCAAGCCATGCGAACGCCTTGGCTACCGCCGGTAAATTGGCGTGGAAACGCTTTATTATCATAATTTCCTTGCTCTACCTCAACCTGCTTCCAATCCACATCTAATTCCTCGGCGATCAACATCGGTAAAGAAGTCATCACGTTTTGGCCAAATTCTGGATTAGGAGAGAATATTTTAATCGAATTATCCGACGCAATTTTGATGAAACTGGTCACCTCTTGCCAAACGGGTTCGATATTCAATTCACCTAGCGATTCCACGGGTTTTGCACTCGCGAACCAAGAAATACCAAGCATCATGCCTCCGCCGGATAGCGATGATACTTTCAAGAACGAACGTCTGCTGTAGTTAGTTTCTGTCTTTTTCATGATTTCGCTGCGGCTTGTTGGATAGCTTTTTTGATACGGGTATAGGTTCCGCACCGACAAATATTGCCGGTCATGAAGTTCTCAATATCTTCTTCTGTAGGATTGGGTGTGCTTTTCAAGAGCGCCGCGGCACTCATGATTTGGCCCGACTGACAATATCCGCATTGAGCGACGTCAACGTCCAACCACGCTTTCTGAACAGGGTGATCGCCCTTTAATGATAAGCCTTCGATGGTGGTGATTTCCATCCCCGCCAAAGCTGAAATCGGCAGTTGGCAAGAGCGAACCGCACTTCCATTTAAATGCACCGTGCAAGCCCCGCAGGAGCCCACGCCACAACCGTATTTTGTACCTTCCATGCCGAGAATATCTCGGAGCACCCACAAAAGGGGCATGTTTTCGTCCGCCTCTACCTGGTGGACTTTCTTGTTAATGCGAACGGAATATTTCTTGATCATAGTCTAGGTGATTTAAAAGAATCGAAGTAAATATAGGTAATCAATTCAATCAATAGTTATACTTTTCAAACAAGATTAATGCTTGATTTGGTGCGTATCACGCACGCTACTAAATGTCAATGCAAGCATTTTCCATTCCTTGCCTTGTTTCTGATATACCTCCGTTACAGTGAATTCCGTTACTGCTACTTGTTCCCGAACGACCGCATCCAAGGTAATTCGATTCCAAACAATCGCGGTATTACCTGAAATCTCCACGGCTGTATCCTTCACTGTTGCTTTCTTGTACCAAATACGTCCTGTTTTGATGATGTCTAATTCCTCATCCTTCTTCCACGTTCCGCTCATGTGAACGAATTTGGCTTTGGCATCGAATAATTTGTCAAGCTTGTCCACGTCTTTGTCGGACATCCATTGCCATTTGTCCATCGACAATTGGATTAAAGTTTGTTCTTCAGCACTTTGAGCGAATGTAGAAGAAAGCGTTAAGAGCGAAAGGCTCACGAATAAAAGAAGTGATTTCATAGGTCTTATTTGTTTAGCTACAAATTTGCATCGAATGTAGCAAAAGCATCGTAGATAAATTCCGGGTTTTCCTACCATTTTTACGGATTGGAAAACTTTGCGACGTATGGATATCAGATAATTGGTAAATTCGTTCATTCAAGCTAATCCCATGGAAAAAACGATTCAGGTTAATAACATCGACGAATACAATCAAAATAACAATCACAAGACGCTACATCCGCTCGTGTCTGTGTTGGATTATTCCAAAGCCAACGTACGTGATTGGGGCGATGCAGATACCCTTCGATTTCAATATGGACTCTACAGCATTGTATTAAAAGAGGTGGTTTGCGGAGATATCCGTTACGGTAAACACACTTACGATTACCAGGCGGGTACATTAGTTTTCTTTGCTCCTGGGCAAGTGGCCGAAATGCAGAACCCCAAAATTCGGTATCAGCCTCAGGGACATGGGCTTGTTTTCCATCCGGATTTACTCATCGGAACAAACCTAGGTAGAAGCATTTCGCACTATAAATTCTTTCATTACGAATCGCACGAGGCGCTGCACCTATCGGAAGATGAGCAAAAAATGATCTTGGATTGTTTTGCCAAAATCGAATTCGAACTCAAACAACCCATCGATAAGCATTCCAAGAAGTTGATCGTTTCGAACATCGAATTGTTTTTAGATTATTGCCAACGGTTCTACGACCGTCAATTCATCACCCGAGAACACGTGAATAAGGGCATTTTGGAGCGCTTTGAAAGCCTCATGCATCAGTATTTTGAAACCGATCAAGCCCAAGTGAACGGCATTCCATCTGTCAGTTATTTTGCGAAAGAGCTACATTTATCGGCCAATTATTTTGGCGATTTGATCAAAAAAGAAACGGGATTAACGGCCAAAGATTACATCCAAAACAAAACCATCGACGTGGCGAAAAACCGCGTATTTGATACGGATAAAACCATTAATGAAATTGCCTTTGAGATGGGCTTTAAATACCCGCAACATTTCACACGCTTGTTCAAGCAACGCGTGGGACAAACGCCAAATGAGTATCGGTCGTTAAATTGATTTAATGAACTTAGCCGGAACGCCACCTACAATCGTATTCGCAGGAACGTCTTTCGTCACCACAGCGCCTGCCGCTACGATGGAATTTTCACCGATCGTAACACCCGGCAATACAATGGCTCCAGCACCTAGCCATACATTTTTTCCAATGTGAACGGCCTTCACATCCAAGCTTTTGCGCTGCATCGGATCCACAGGATGATTCTCTGTGACGATTTTCACTTGCGGCCCAATCAACACATCGTCCTCAATCGTAATACCTCCCAGGTCTAAAAACGAACAACCGTGGTTGATGAACACGTTTTTCCCGATTGTGGTATGCTTGCCAAAATTGGTAGAAAAAGGAGCTAATACCGTTGTCGAGGGATCAATGCTTTGACCTAAAATTTCAGATAAAATAGCTCGAATATCGTCGACATTGCCCGAGGAATTCAACTTTGCTGAAAGTGCGATGGTTTGATTGACAATTTCCCAAACCTCCGCCCACTGTGGATCTGTGTGCGGAATAATTCCGCCGGCACGCATGCGCTCGAAAATAGTCATCACTCAGGGATTAGCTTCAAATAATACTTGACAATTACCCGTGCCCAAGGCTTTCGACAGTCCTAAGGTATCATGCACTTGACCCAAACGGGTATAACGATAGGGCGTAGCAAACGATTCATAAAAAAGAACCAGGACATTATTCCCATATAACAATAAATCTCCGGTCTGAATTTTACCTATGGATTCTACCTGAGTAGGTAAGGTATATTTTAGTTCTGCGTATTTTTCATTTCCATTCAACTCCACCATGGATAAGGTCAAAGGCAACTGCTTGATAAAAGCGTTAACACTTTCACTTTCTTTCAATGTGGCATAGAAAGCTTTTGCTCCAATAGAAATTTTGATGGTTGAAGGCTTAGACATCATGCTAAAACACAAGAGAAATAAAATGATTGAGAGATAAAATCGCTGATACATCTGTTGGAATATGAAAAAAAAGCCAACCGTCTGTTGACGATTGGCTTTCCTATTTATTTTTCTACGGTAATCAACCCCGGAATCTCTACCATTTCGTTGGCCTCCGCGGCGTAATCCACGCCATCAAAACCAAATCCGAATAAGTTTAAGAAATCCGATTTATACCCATTCAAATCGCCAATCGAAGGAAGGTTCTCTGTCGTAGCTCCTTTCCACAATTCAGCCACTTCTTTTTGAACCGCTTCGTCCATTTCCCAATCGTCGATGCGAATACGACCTTTCTCATCCACAGGAATCGAACCGTTCGTATATAGACGCGCGCTGAAAAGGCGTTGGATTTGCTCGATGCAACCCTCATGCGTACCTTTGGCTTTCATGATTTTATAAAGCAAGGAGATATACAAAGGAATCACTGGAATCGCTGAACTTGCTTGGGTAACTAGCGCTTTATTTACAGAAACAAAAGCTTTGCCGCCAATTTTGGCTAAGTCTTCTGTAATCTTGAACGCTGTTGATTCTAAATGGTCTTTCGCCATTCCGATTGTTCCTTTGCGGTAAACTGGTTCCGTTACTTTTGGACCAATGTACGAATAGGCAACCGTCATCGCACCTTCCGCTAAAACACCAGCGCTTAATAATGCGTCCATCCACATCTGCCAATCTTCCCCACCCATCACGGCAACCGTGTTTGCAATATCTTCGTCGTTACAAGGTGTAATCGTCACCTCAGAAACATTCCCAGTGTGGAAATCAACCGTTTTATCGGAAAATGTGTCGCCGATAGGCTTCAACACCGAACGATGCAACACGCCCGTTACTGGGTGCTGACGAACAGGTGAAGCTAAGCTGTAGATCACTAAATCTACCTGACCTAAGTCCGCCTTGATTAAGTCGATCGTTTGTGCTTTTACTTCGTTTGAGAATGCGTCGCCATTAATGCTTTTGGCATAAAGACCCGCATTTTTTGCCGCTGCTTCGAAAGCAAGGCTATTGTAATATCCTGGTGAAGCCGTTTTGCCTTCAGCAGGAGCTTTTTCAAAGAAAACGCCAATCGTCGCGGCATCCGATCCGAATGCACTTGTTATCCGAGAGGCTAAACCAAAACCTGTAGAGGCTCCAATCACGAGCACTTTTTTCGCCCCGGCAATTTTGCCTTTGGACTTCACGTAGTCAATTTGATTTAAAACGTTTTTCTCACAGCCTTTTGGATGCGATGTCAAACAGATAAACCCTCTCATTCTAGGTTCAATAATCATAGTGCTCGAATTTTGTTTGTGCAAATATAGTTAAAGCACCTAATTATCCCATAAAACGCCGTTTTCAATTGATAGAAACGTTGAATAACAGCCCCAATAGCACTTCATTCCCCCATTTCTCCGAATGTTTCCATTCTGTTCGAAGCATTCCCCAGGATGTTAGTTGGTAATCCGCCGACAAAGATTGAGACAAGTCTGAAAATGATTCAGCCAAAATAATCGCCTTGGTGTCAGCATAATATTCCAAACGACCTGCCAACTTCAACGCGGGTCTGACTTGCCAAGTAAGAAATGTCGAGCCCCCATGCCAAAAATTTCCTGACTCAAATCCCACATCTTCGCAGAATGTCCAACTCACTGAAGTAGAAAACGGTATTTGAACATAGTTATCGTAAAAAATACGTAAACCTTTGCCTTCATCTCCTATAAAGCCACTGGAATTAAATCGAATGCCCTTGGCATTTTCAAAGTTTAGCTGAGTCCCTAAGGCCGGTCGGAATTTGTGCATCGTTTGCCAGCCGGTTAAGGCGAATAACTTCAAGATCAGGCGTTGGCTCGGACTATAAACCCACGCTAACCCCGTTTCATAATACGGCGAATTCTCGGCGATATAACTCCGCGAAAAACTCGGGTTTTCCCAGTTTTTTGCTGATTCCAAACCGATGTGGGATGGCATAATGCCTAGAATCAATTGATGCTTTGGCGATAACGCTAATGTGGCATTGAGTTGGTATATATTTTTCAACATCCCCGGTTCCGCGGCCAAGTTTTTCTGCGAGTAGGTGCCCAGCATGAAATCGCCACGAATAGTCCAATGGGATTTAGACGCCAAAAATTCGATTAAACCTAAGTTGACAGCCGGTTGATTTAGCGTTGTATGGTTATAAAACAAGGCCGACTTTTCATCAGCCTGAGGATTCGTAAGTGAATGTCCATAATAGGTTTCAGCATAGGCGCCAAACAAATAATGTAAGGTATCCGATTGTCCCCAAGCGGACAGACTAAACAAACAAAAAACCAACAATTTCTTCATTCAAAACAAGTTCGCTACAAGTGCAATAAGTTTGGATGGGTAAATTTAAAGACTCTTTCTCTTTTATTCATATGAAAAAGATTTTCCTCCTTATCCTCCTCAGTTTCACGGCCTTTGCACAACAAACGGCGAATAAAACAGACCGGGTCAATTGGTTTCAAGACCTGGGTTTCGGGATGTTTATTCACTGGAATGTGGATGTCAGTTTGGGGTCTGTGATTAGCCATTCACTCGCGGGGGCATCCGACGAATACGTGAATAAATACATCCAGGAACTTCCAGGCTATTTTAATCCGGAACAGTTTAATCCTAAAAACTGGGCGAAGCTTGCCAAACTCGCCGGCATGAAATACGTCGTTTTTACGGCCAAACACCACGCGGGTTTTGCTATGTTTCAAACAAAAACGACCCCATTTAACGTGATGAACACGCCTTTCAAACGGGACATTACAAAAGAAATCGTAGAGGCTTTCCGCGCCGAAGGAATCGCCGTGGGGATCTATTTTTCCCCCGATGATTTTTACTATTTACATACGCACAAACAGCCCATCGGCAGAGCGCAAGATCCAGCTCATTATCCAAAGACCAATCCGGGTTTGATGGAATATGATAAAGCCCAACTCAAAGAATTATTAACCCAATACGGGAAAATCGACATCCTGTTCATCGACGGCCCCGGCGATGGCTTACGTGAATTTGCCTGGTCGATCAATCCGGATTTAGTCATCACCCGCGACGCGATGAAAACGCCGGAACAAACAACCCCCAATGCTTCGCTTCCGAGACCTTGGGAGGCCTGTTTCACGATGGGGACAGATTGGCAATACAAACCTACCAACGATCCCCAGAAATCCGGGACAACGGTTATCAATATGTTGGCAGAAATTCGGGCTAAAGGGGGTAATTTCTTGTTAAATGTGGGGCCTAAACCCAACGGCGAAATTCAGATAGAGCAGGAAGCTATTCTGCGCGAAATCGCGCTGTGGAACTTCGCTTCTTCCGAAGCAATCTATGCCGTGAAACCCATGCCAATAATCAAAGAAGAAGGCGTTTGGTATACGCAATCCAACGATGAGAAATACATTTATGCTTTCGTTTTACGCGCTTCACCGGACGACTGGAAATATGGTGAACGAAAGAATTTCGTGCTTTCCAATGTGCTTGGAAACGAGAAAACGCAGGTGGAGATTTTGGGCTACAAAAGCGATCTCGTAGAATATAAGCAAGATTTTGATTCCAAAACCTATGTCAGCGCCAGCCCGCTCGGATTGACCATCAGCGCGGTGAATGGCCAACGATTCTACACGAATAACAAATGGCCGAACGCGGTGGTATTAAAAATTTCGAATGCAAAAGGGCGGTTGCCTCAAACCGATAAAACTAAACAAAGCTCCATGGACGGGGCAAAATAAAGATGAAGAAACTAGTCCTATTTTTACTCATTTCGAGCCCGATTTTCGCGCAAAAAGAACTGACGAATTGGCCCGCAAAAGCTAACCCTTTGACCGTAGGAAAACGCACCGCCGAACGCTTCATGTCTGTTCCTCATTCTCGTTATGGAGTTACATTCCCGAATCCTCCAGCGACTCAAATCACCTATCCCGACGTGTGCACTTGGTTAGGGGCCTTGGGCTTCGCTCAAAAAACGAATGATGCAGATTTGCTGAAACGATTAAATGAAAAAACAAGTCTTCTACTCACGTCTGAGTCACATTTACAGCCCAAGAAAAACCACGTGGACAACTTCGTTTTTGGCGCCATTCCCTTAGCTTTTCACATGCAAAACGGAAATCAGGACTTGAAAAAACTTGGCCTTGCCTATGCCGACGAAGAATTCAAAACGCTTAGTCCAGAAGAATATACGAGCTTAAAACCCGAAGTTCGAAATTGGTATGCCGCTGGACTTAGTTGGGTTACGCGCTTCTGGATGGATGACATGTACATGATTACGACGGTACAAGCAAAGGCCTACGAGGCAACGAAAAACCGTAAATACATCGACCGCGCAGGTTATGAAATGGTAGCCTATTTGGACACGCTTCAAAATCCGGATGGTTTATTTTACCACGCGCCGGATGTGCCTTATTATTGGGGACGAGGCGATGGCTGGTTGGCCGCCGGTATGGCCGATTTATTGAAAATCTTACCTAAAGATAACCCACACCGACCACGCATCATGAAAGGGTATCAGGACATGATGCGCGTTTTGTTGAAACACCAAGACGCGAATGGGATGTGGCATCAATTAATCAATGACCCAAATTCCTGGCCGGAAACTTCCTGCACAGGCATGTTTACGTATGCCTTCATTGTGGGCGTGAAAAATGGTTGGCTGCCATCCGCAACCTATGGCAAAGCAGCCCGAAAAGCCTGGATTAAACTGCAAGATTACGTGAACGAGAACGGCGATTTAACCGAAATCTGTGAAGGGACAAACAAGAAAAATGATCACCAATACTATTTGGAACGTAAAAGAATTGTTGGAGATTTGCATGGCCAAGGCCCCTTGCTTTGGTGTGTTA